>Ga0213825_1002576_pt1 | contig 11478 bp, 8 predicted proteins | sample MC6MC0900MG_FD_179896 | JGI IMG/M metagenome (GOLD analysis project Ga0213825, IMG submission 179896) | Enriched soil aggregate microbial communities from Iowa State University, Ames, United States - MC6-MC0900-MG | ecosystem: Environmental > Terrestrial > Soil > Unclassified | place: USA: Iowa... | reverse complement strand
TGATGGTGCGAGCGTTAGCAAAGTCTTTTGATGCCCAATTTAAAAGAATTCAATTTACGCCGGATTTATTGCCCTCTGATGTGGTTGGGGTATCTATTTATAATCCGAAAACAATGGAATTTGAGTTTCGACCTGGTCCGATAATGGGAGATGTTATATTAGCCGATGAAATCAATCGTACATCTCCAAAAACACAATCTGCGTTGCTTGAAGGAATGGAAGAAGCTTCTGTCACAATCGATGGTAACACCCTAGCAATCCAGCAGCCATTTTTCGTTATGGCAACACAAAATCCGATCGAACATGAAGGGACATATCCATTACCAGAGGCACAGCTTGATCGTTTTTTACTAAAAATAAAAATGGGTTATCCATCTAGAAATGAAGAGGTAGAGATACTACGTCGAGCTGAAAATGGTAAGCCAATTGAAAAGATTAAAGCTGTACTAACAGTTGGGCAATTAAAAGAATTACAGGAACTCGTGCAAGGTGTGTATGTTGAAGATTCTGTCAAAAATTATATGGTAGAGTTAGCATCACAAACAAGGGAAAATAGCTATGTAAATTTAGGGGTAAGCCCTCGTGCAACGATTGCGCTAATGAAAGCCTCACAAGCCTATGCTTTTTTGAAAGGACGTAGTTATGTTACACCGGATGATGTCCAATATCTTGTACCATTTGTATTTAGCCACCGATTAGTATTAAAGCCTGATGCGCGATATGATAACGTAACTGCCGAAGAAATTATTGAGCGCATAATTGCAAAAACACCTGTACCAACAAAGAGGTTTGCGGAGCAATGAAGAAATGGAAAGTATTGATAGAGAAAAGTAAACATTTCTTATTAGTTACTTTGTTAATCATTTTTACATTTTGCTATGCTATGTTTCAGGGGGGCTTTGTTAGTTGGTTTGTATTTTTCACAGTTAGTCCATTTCTGTTATATGCCTTTATTTTCTTATTAGTAAGAGAGGAAATTTTACTTGTAGAACGTGAAATTGAACCCTCTCATATTGAAAGTGGGCAATCAGCTAAGGTTACAATTACTGTAGAGCGAAAAACACGCTTCCCATTTGCGTATATGATGATGGAGGAGCTAGTAAATAGTGAGTCCCTTGTGCAATCAAAGGTACAAGGAGCAAATGCCGTTATGTTTGTAGGTTTTAAGAAAAAGTTTAGCTGGAGTTATCTGCTAGAAAATATGCCACGCGGTGAGCATCGTTACCTAGGTGTAACTATTGTTTTCAATGATTTCTTTGGTTGGGCAAAAAAAAGTGTTTCCGCGGAAAAGGAACAAGTGATTTTAATTTATCCAAGAGTTCGTGAAATGAAATATGCCTCACTTCAAACAAAATTTGATGCCGGATCCATGATGTCACCTTATTCCATCGTTAAGGATACTTCAATGGCTGTTGGACTACGTGAGTACGTTCCAGGTGATCGTTTTTCGTGGATTCATTGGAAATCATTCGCAAAAACGCAAACTTTACAATCAAAAGAATTTGAGGATCGTCAATCACAGGAGCTAATGTTAGTGCTCCATGCGAAAAAATCACCGTTATTTGAAGAAAAGATTGAGCTAGTAGCATCAATATTACAAACGATAGTAGACGAACGAGGAGATATTTCATTCGTTTCAGCGGGTGCAAAAACGAAGGTGTTTCCACTTATTCAGGGGAATAAGCAGTTGGATCAGGTCATGCATCATTTAGCTGCTATAAAGCCTACAGAAAATATTAAATTCCAATTACGAGATCAACGAGCCTTTAAGCATGTTGCAACAATGTTATACGTCACGAGCGAAGTATCTGATGAATTATTACATACTCTCGCCACTATGGTGAAAAGCTGTATTTGTTTTGTGGTGGCAGAACAGTCACCTATACAAACAGATTTATCTAAGCGCTATAAACAAATACAAGTTGTTCATGTTAATCCACTTGATTATTATCATTTATTCACGGAGGTGATGAAGCCGTGAAAAAAACAGTAGGAGATTATATAGAATTAACGATTGCGTATGTAATTGTTTTTTTAATTTTGCGTGAATGGCTTATTCCAGTAATGGAGCTGACTGATACCGCATTACTTCACTTATTTTTGGTGTTTATTGGTCTATCCTTGGCACTTAGCTTATTTCGGGTACAGCCGCTATTATCAGGGTTGATTAAACTTGGATATATTACATGGTTTATAGTATTTGTATTTAGTAAAGAACCTTTTTTATCTGGCAACACACTGCCTTTTTTAATACAGGAATGGAAATGGAATATGACAGCCATTTTCTCAGGAGAATTTGGACAAGTCTCCGATTCGTTTAGAACAGTTCTTTTCCTTGCCCTTATTTGGATGTTAATATACTTAATTCACCATTGGATAACGGTACGAAATAATATATTCTATTTCTTTGTGTTAACAGTATTCTTTATTGCTACTTTAGATACATTTAGTGATTACAATGGAAAAACGGCAATTGTAAAGGTTATTATACTGGGTTTAATCATGACAGGTTTACTTTTTGTCAAGCGGCTATGGCTCCAAGTCGATGCAACGAATAATGCAATAGGAAAGTGGAAGCTTGTTATACCTATGATTGTTTCTGTATTAATTTTTAGTAGTGTAGCGTTCTTTTTACCGAAGACGGGACCGACCTGGGCTGATCCTGTACCCTTTATCAAAGGGGTTGCAGGACAAGGTGATTTGGGCTCGGGTAAAAAATCAGTTGGCTATAGTAATGATGATAGTCGATTAGGTGGACCATTTCAGGGAGATAATACATTAGTTTTTACAGCCACTTCCCGTGATCGCCACTATTGGCGCATTGATACGAAGGATACCTATACATCAAAAGGGTGGATTCTTTCTCAAGGAAACTTTGGTAAAAATTATTATCAAGCTGATACACCTATTTTAACTTCTTTACAGGTGGGATCTCCAGAAAAAACGCGTGAAATTCAGATGGACATAGCAGTTCCGATGCCGTTTTTAATTCAAACGTATGGAATGCTGTCAGTTTCCGCTCAGGATTCAACCATGTTTGTACAGGATGAGCAAACCGAAAAAATAGGTATAGAGCAACAAAATAACGAATCTAAATTATTATCAAGCTATACGCTATCATATAGTGAACCTGTCTATAGTATGGAGCAGCTTCAATTGTCACAACCATCCATGCTAGAAACCTTAGACCCATCCTTTAATCGCTTTTTGCAATTACCAAATACGCTTCCGCAGCGTGTAAGAGAATTGGCGATAGACATAACAAAGGATAAACCATCAGTGTATGATCAAATCAAAGCAATAGAAAGATATTTTTCATACAATGGTTTTAGATACGATAAAACAGCAGCAGCTATTCCCGCTGAGGATCAGGATTATGTTGATCAATTTTTATTCGATACAAAAATTGGCTACTGTGATAATTTTTCAACATCGATGGTTGTACTTCTACGATCGATGGGTATTCCGGCTCGCTGGGTAAAAGGCTTTGCGCCAGGTGATGCTGGTTCAATGTCAGATGGTTTGCGTGAGTATCGTATTACAAATAATAATGCACACTCATGGGTAGAGGCATATGTACCTGGAACAGGCTGGATGGAGTTCGAGCCAACGATTGGCTTTACTGGAAATGTGAATATTGATTATGATATTAAGAAAGAAACGCCTCAGCAAGAACAAGTCACTCAGCCAGAAGAAAAACAGGAACAGCCGAAGAAAGAGCAAGCACCAAAACAAAAGGCTGCTAGTTCAACATTTAGTATAGATGTAGTATGGACATGGATGAAAAAACTCACATATGTATGGCTGGCTTTACTTGTTTTACTCATTGCTGTGAGTATCTCATTGTATACGAAACGTAGAACGTGGATACCTAAAATGCAAATAAGAGCCTATCGTAAAAAAGATGCGAATTGGACAAATTTTGATGCTTCTTACCATGATTTAATGAAGCAATTGTCACGCATAGGCTTACGACGAAAAGATGGAGAAACATTACGAGCTTTTGCTGAAAGGGTAGATATGTCATTAGAGACAGATAAAATGCAAAAATTAACGGTAGTTTATGAGCAACATATCTATGGCAAGGAAGCATACAGTGTTGACTTTAAAGAACTGAAAGAAAGTTGGGAATATTTAATCAATCTCACTATCAGTTGATTTTAGTGGGGACAAAGAGTAAAATGAAAAAAATTATATATGATAAGGATTGCTTTCATATAAGTTCGATAATAAGGTTCGAATGTTTCTACGAAATCACCGTAAATGGTTTCTCTATGAAGGTGAATGTATTGGATAGGTGAGAAGTACGTAAAATCACTTTTCTTTGCTACGCATTCGCCTTTATAATTCAAGAGCTTATGAACGCGTAGGAAGTTATTACTTTCATACGCGTTTTTCTTTGAACACATGAAGATATCCTTTAAAAATAGTAGAAGAGGTGGAAATTTTGTCAGCTAGCCCTTTATTAAAAGAGCAAGAAAAAATCGTTGTACTAGACTTCGGTAGCCAATTTAACCAATTAATTACGCGTCGTATCCGTGAATTTGGAGTTTTCAGTGAACTACACCCACACACAGTTACAGCAGAAGAAATTAAAGATATGAATGCAACTGGTATTATCTTCTCAGGTGGTCCAAACTCTGTTTATGATGAAAATGCCTTTCATGTTGACCCAGCTATTTTCGAATTAGGCTTACCAATCCTAGGTATTTGCTACGGTATGCAATTAATGGCACATACACAAGGTGGTAAAGTAGAAGGTGCTGAAACACGCGAATATGGTAAAGCGGAAATCCAAGTAACAACTTCTAATAAACTATTTGGAGAGTTACCTTCTGAACAAGTTGTTTGGATGAGTCATGGTGACCATGTGACAGAAGTACCTCCTGGCTTTGAAGTAATCGCAACAAGCGCTTCTTGCCCAATTGCGGCAATGGCGAATGCAGAACGTAAACTTTATGCAGTACAATTCCATCCAGAGGTACGTCACTCTGTTTATGGTAATGACCTTTTACGTCAGTTTGTATTCGATATTTGTGAAGCAAAGGGCGACTGGTCAATGGCAAACTTCATTGAGCTTGAAATCGCGAAAATCCGTGAAACAGTGGGTGACAAAAAAGTTTTATGTGCACTTTCTGGCGGTGTAGATTCATCAGTTGTTGCAGTTTTAATTCATAAAGCAATCGGTGACCAATTAACTTGTATGTTTGTAGACCATAACTTAAACCGTAAAGGTGAAGTTGAGCAAGTAATGAAAACATTTACTGAAGACTTCGATATGAATCTTATTAAAATTGATGCACGTCAACGTTTCATGGATAAACTTGCGGGCGTATCTGACCCTGAGAAAAAACGTAAAATTATCGGTAACGAATTTATTTATGTTTTTGATGAAGAAGCATCAAAATTGGAAGGTATGGATTTCCTAGCACAAGGAACACTTTATACGGATATTATCGAATCAGGAACAGCTACAGCACAAACAATTAAGTCGCATCACAATGTTGGTGGTCTACCAGAAGATATGCAATTCCAATTAATTGAGCCACTAAAAACATTATTTAAAGATGAAGTGCGCGCATTAGGATTAGAGCTTGGTCTTGACGAGAAAATCGTTTGGCGCCAACCATTCCCAGGTCCAGGATTAGGTATTCGTGTACTTGGTGAAGTAACAGAAGAAAAGCTTGAAATTGTACGCGAATCTGATTTCATCCTACGTGAAGAAATCGCAAAAGCTGGTCTTGATCGCGACATCTGGCAATACTTCACGGTATTACCGGATATTCGTTCAGTCGGCGTAATGGGCGATGCACGTACGTATGACTACGCAATCGGTATCCGTGCCGTAACATCGATCGACGGTATGACTTCTGACTGGGCACGCATTCCTTGGGATGTACTAGAGAAAATCTCTGTCCGCCTAGTAAATGAAGTAAAACACGTGAACCGCGTACTGTACGATATTACATCTAAGCCACCAGCAACGATTGAGTGGGAATAATTTAATATAGTTGTATTAGAGATTTAGACATTTCACCTGCAACAACTGACTTTCAAAACAGGGCTTTCCTTTATTCATGTAATTCATGATTAAAGGGAGGTCTTTTTTTTTATTAGAATTTTTGAGTTGATAGACGATGTCAAGATGAATCGAGAAATGGGGCAAACCGAAGTATTAAGATGTGTATTTGGCGCATGAAGCGGTGGTTTATGGAATGTCATTGATATTAAAGCAGTAAAGTCGGTTCACATTAAGAAATATGCTCAGTACCGTCAGTAACTAGGAAATGAAAGGCAGATAAACATTGAAGAACAAAATATCGCAACATTATAAGTGTTCTTCAACAATTTGATTGAAGAAGAATTACCCTGAAGTAATCCAATGCTTAGAAACAAAATATGACGTTTAACGCTGGAGAAGTGAAGCGTATTATTAATGTTGTAAAAAAAGGAATGTATTCCAAAATCCATAGTATGAAGGAAGCTAATATTTCAATTTGTCACATTCGGCATAACTAAAGGACTTGCATATATGACATTCATCATACACGCAAGTCTATTAGCTTCAATGTGTGAAGGCTAGTTTCGAATGTAAAAGGGGGTAGTCATCCCTTCATTTGTCATGAAGAGCTAACATCTTATACAAAGAAAAAATAATAGACACTAGGCTAACACTAAAAAGTATGCTCCCAATAACTAAAAAAGTATTTATGTTTGATTGCATTACTAATTCATACTTCCAAGTATCAGCTCCACCTAGTCTGTGTAACCAATTATCAGCTAGGGATGTGCCAAAACTAACACTAAAGAAACTTAATATTAAACCCACAATTCCTAAAGATGAACCTATAATAATTAGCTTTTTGTATTTTTCCATCTTTTCCTCCTTCTTTGGCTTTAGTTAACTAATTGAAATATCCTTCTTAAATAAGATTATAACAGAGTGATATGGCAGTTTTGTGGGAAAATGGGAAATGTGCGACACTGACCATGCTTTGAAGCTCAAAATTCAAGCAGGTTGAAGAAATCGTAGGTATTAGTATGAGTAAGATGAAACGTGAAGCTAGAAAACGTAAAGTCCAAGATACACATAACCTATTTCAATAATAGTAATGTAAAGGATGAATAATAATTGGTCTTTTGCTCTAAGTAAAAAGCTAGTCTGATTTTTTCAGACTAGCTTTTAATTTCTTTTTTCAGCATTAAAAATAGGAAAAGCACACCAACCTCTATGATTAATGGAACAATAATAATATGTAAATGGAAGAAGATTATACTTATCAAAATAGCTATACAAATAAATATTGAACTAAATCGATAACTTTTCGATTGGTAAAAGAATGAATATGGTAACAAATGTGCACCGTAAATAATTGCATATACAGGTAAGACCCACATAGGTGCTTTAATTAATAGAAGAATACAAATAATTAAATATAAAATTTGATTGTTTGTTGCAATCAATAGTCCATTAATCAATGGATTTTCTTTATAAAATAAATCAACTTTTAATATTTTGGCACAAAGAATTGAAACCGGAAACAGCAATGCACCACAAGATAAAATACCAATATTTTTTATCATTAAATCTAAAGGCAACAACGTTATTGTTGTGATAACTCCCCAAATAAATATTGATGCCATTATAAAGGGAAGCCCCTTTTTTTGTTTTTGAGCAATATCATTTAATAGTACTTGTAAGCTAGTATTGATGTTCATTTTCGTCTCCTTAATTTTCTAGCGATCTATTCAAACTAGCCGCTATTTTTTTATTTTCATATTTTGAGAAAAAATAAAATCCGATGATATGACCAATTAACGTTAACACTAAAATTAGCAATAAATAAGGTTTGATAAATTCAAATACTTTCGGTGAAAAAAGATATACACTTCCAATACAACAGAAAAAATTCAAAAAAGTACTAATAGTAATTTTAGTTGTTACTTTTAATGTAGAGTAGTTCCACAAATAAGGATAAGCTATACCAAAAACAATCCCCATTAGAACGCTAATCCCAATTAAATTCCAGATATAAAGAAAATTTACTATTTCTTCGTGAAGATTAAAAATAGTAATTAAAAAAACAATCCAAATTAAAACCATAAATGAAACGTTCAAAAAACTATTTTTTAAGTCATTTATCATATCAATTTCTCCTTAATAGATTTTGCATAATGTCTACTGACAATATACTTATTATGATGCTTGGTAATAACCTCCAATCTAGCGTGACTTCCCGAAGCAAACGAATGTATTTGATTCAAATTCAAAATCATTGAATTGTTGATTCTAACCAATCCGAATGATTCTAGGTAAGATAACTCTTTTAAAATCTTATTCAACATTAGCTCAGTACCATCTATTAAAAAGATTTTTGTAAAATGACCAGATGCCTCAATTGCTTCTATGTCATTGAGTTCAATTTTAACCTGACGATTTGTTTTGAAATCTGTTGCGCTTAATGTTATAGATTGAAAAAAACGTTGTTCAAATGTTGAAAGCAATTCTTTATTCGATGGATTACTAATAATCTCAATTTCAGAAGATGATTTATTGTTCTTCCAAATATAGTTGAATTTCATGCTGATCTCCTTCCTGTTTTTATCGTAGCAACACTTCTCAGTACTTACGATGTTTTTTCGTTTTGTTGCAAAAAAAATAGATTTTGTTACAACATTGATTCAGTAAATGTAAAGTTAAAGTTTTTACACCCTCAAAAACTTAGAGATGACTCTAAATTTGACTATTTAATAGAATCGACAAATAAAAGTATAACGTATTGTATATTTTGTGTAATTCCTCGTTCACACAGTAAACAAAGTAATGAATCCGTTCCGAAGCTAGGTTGCGAATTAAGTTTAGAGATGTTTATAGTTTCATTGCCCCTATTCAAGATTGTTTTAAAGTTTTGAAAAGTAAAAAGGGAGGATTTAGAAAGAAATCGTTGTTATTCTCTCGAAGGTATACAACAAAACGGATGACGTTTTTAAATACTATCAGATAGAGCATATAGAAACACCCATCGAGTTTGACTCATATGTTCAGAATATTGAACAACTCGCGCTTTATAACACTGGGGTGACAGCGCAATATGGTGACAAACTTATTGTTCTGTCGACATGTGAATATTCTAACGAGAATAGTCGGTTAGCAGTGGTCGCTCGAAAGCGAAGTTAACGATGAGGAAAAACCTTAAAATTAATTATATTGTATTAATTTCATAACGAGTTGAAATTATGAATAACGAAACTCTAGAATCTTAGAATGGATTCTAGAGTTTTTATTAGTTAATAAGCAATTAGTCTAAAATATGTTTAAATGAATAAAACATGAACATTAATTAAGTATTTTACCCGAACTTTCGTATTTTTTTTATAAAAAATGTTCGGAAATAGGGTTGAAATCTGAAAAATGAAATGATATATTACGATTGTAAATTAAATAAGTCGTCGTATAATGTCGGGAATAAGGCCCGTGAGTTTCTACCAAGTTACCGTAAATAACTTGACTACGATTTTAGTTATATATACGAATGTATAGACACTAAATCTTTCACACAATACAGGTGATGAAATATCGTAGACATGCGACTAGTAGTAGAATAGTCAGTGTGTCTTTTTTTGTTTTCGATATTGAAGACGACCAACGGAGGATTTCTTTCAAATGAAAAAATATTTCATGTTTGATGAATTAGGAACGAATTATCGTCGGGAATTTCTTGGTGGCTTCACAACGTTCTTAGCAATGGCTTACATTTTAGTAGTAAACCCATTAACATTGACATTAGCAGATGTGAAGAATTTACCAGATGCTTTACGTATGGATTATGGGGCAGTGTTTGTTGCAACTGCTGTGTCAGCAGCAATTGGTTGTTTTATTATGGGGCTCTTAGCGAAGTATCCTTTGGCTTTAGCGCCTGGTTTAGGGCTTAATGCATTTTTTGCTTATACAGTGGTACTAGTTAATGGTAGCCCATGGCAACATGCTTTAGCAGCAGTATTTATTTCAGGTGTTTTCTTCTTATTATTAACATTAACAGGTTTACGAGAAAAATTAATTAATGCTATCCCTATGGAATTAAAATTGGCGGTAGGTGCTGGTATTGGTTTATTCATTGCATTTATCGGAATGCAAAATGCGAAGATTATTGTTAATAATGATGCGACATTAGTTGGTATTGGTAATTTACGTGATCCCCAGGTATTACTAGCGATTTTTGGCATTATTGTTACAGTTATTCTGATGGTGCGTGGAATTAAAGGCGGCGTATTCTATGGTATGGTAATTACTTCAATTGTAGGTATGATTACTGGACAAGTTGGGTTACCAGAAAAAGTTTTTTCAGCACCACCTAGTATTTCACCAACATTCGGTGCATTATTCAGTGCCTTTTCTGATCCAAGCTTCTATACATTATCTATGCTGTCCGTAATTTTAACTTTCTTATTTGTTGACTTCTTTGATAATGCAGGAACATTAATGGCAGTTGCGAACCAAGCGGGATTAGTGAAAGATAATCGTTTACCCCGTGCTGGTAAAGCTTTAATTTCTGATTCAATTGCAACGATTGTAGGTTCCATTTTTGGTACATCTACAATCACATCTTATGTAGAATCCTCTTCAGGTGTAGCAGCCGGTGCACGTTCAGGTTTTGCTTCAATTGTGACGGGATGTTTATTCCTATTAGCACTCTTCATCTCTCCATTGTTAGGAGTTATTACTTCAGCTGTTACTGCTCCCGCATTAATTATAGTTGGAGTCCTAATGGTTGCTTCTTTAGGTCAAATTGCTTGGAATCGTTTTGAAATTGCTGTACCGTCATTTTTAACAATGATAATGATGCCACTAACTTACTCAATCGCAACAGGTATTGCAGTAGGCTTCATCTTCTATCCATTAACAATGATTATTAAAGGAAAAGCAAAAGAAGTAAATCCGATTATGTATGTGTTTGCGGTCATCTTCTTATTGTATTTAGCAACTTTATAAACAAAGGACTGTTCGTAAATTTTGGTTTTAACCATATTTGTGAACAGTTTTTTTATTGATTTAGTTAATTGATTACTATTCATTTTAAAGATGTATATATAGGAAGTAATTTAATTTATTTAGCTATTAAACTTCACAGAATTATTTTTCTTTTTAAATACAGTTGCATTACTAGAAGATTAATGATATATTTTAAAACGTTGTTACAAAAGCAAACGACAATCTTGAAAAATATTAACACAAACAGTTGACATAGAGTTAACACTGTGTTAAAGTATAGAAAGTCACTTAAATGTGACGAGTTAATGAACCTTGAAAACTGAACAAGCAAAACGTAATCAATATAGTTTTTAGTAGCTAGCTTTCGTTAGTGAACGAAACAAAAATTTTGGACATCAAAATTGATGCCAGCAAAACAATTTGAGCTAATCAAATTTCTTTTATGGAGAGTTTGATCCTGGCTCAGGACGAACGCTGGCGGCGTGCCT
>Ga0213825_1002570_pt1 | contig 11488 bp, 10 predicted proteins | sample MC6MC0900MG_FD_179896 | JGI IMG/M metagenome (GOLD analysis project Ga0213825, IMG submission 179896) | Enriched soil aggregate microbial communities from Iowa State University, Ames, United States - MC6-MC0900-MG | ecosystem: Environmental > Terrestrial > Soil > Unclassified | place: USA: Iowa... | reverse complement strand
AAGCTGTTCCTGGACTACTGTGGCCCCACCGTCCCCGTGATTAATCCTGACACCGGCGTCATCCGCCACGCGCAAATCTTCGTCGCCACGCTCGGCGCATCAAACTACACCTACATCGAAGCCAGCCCGGCACAGGATCAGGAAAGCGGGCCTTTGGGTTCTTCGGCGGCGTGCCGCAGCTGCTTGTGCCTGATAATCTTCGCGCCGCGGTTAAAAAGGCGGACCGCTACGATCCGGTACTTAATGAGAACTATCAGAAGCTTGTGCGACACTACAACACCGCTGTGCTGCCTGCCCGGCCCTATCATCCGAAGGACAAAGCAAAGGTAGAGAACGCGGTGCTGGTCGTCGAGCGCTGGGTGCTGATGCGGTGTTCCACACCTTCGCGGCCCTGAACATGGCATTGGGCAAGTTGCTAAAGGAACTCAACAATCGCGCGTTCCGGCATTATCCCGGCAGCAGCCGTCAGACGCGCTTCGACGCGCTTGACCGTCCCGCCCTGACAGCGCTGCCGCGATACCGTTATGAATACACGGATATCCGGCGGGCAAAGGTAGGGCCCGACTACCACGTGCTGTACCAGCGTCACGCTTACTCCGTCCCGCACGCGCTCGTCGGATCCCATATCGATATCGAGGCGGGCCCGCGCCTGGTCAGGCTATACCACCGGGGGCAGATGGTTGCGCAGCATCCGAAAGCGCTGAAGGAAGGCGGCTTTACAACGCTCGACGAGCACATGCCTGACTCGCATCGCCATCAGCGCTGGAGCCCGGAGCGGCTGCTGAGCTGGGGCGAAAGCATCGGCAGCGCCACCCGCACGGTGGTTGCCTGGCACCTGAATGAGCGAAAACACCCTGAGCAGGCCTGTCGCAGCTGCCTGGGCCTGCTGTCACTGGTGAGAAAATACGGAGATGCGCGGCTGGAAACGGCCTGTCAGCAGGCGTTGCTGCTGGAAAGGCCACACCGGCAGGTCATCGTGAACCTGCTGGCTAACCGCCGCGAGGGCGAATCTGCACTGCCGCCTGAGGCAGAAGATGACGTCGCTGAGCACGAGAACGTGCGCGGCGCGGGTTATTACCACTGATGGAGAAAAACGTATGCAGGATAACAGGTTGCAGGAACAGATACGGTCGCTGCGACTGGGCCACATGCTTAACGCGCTTGAGCAGCAGTGGTCACAGCCGGGCACGTACGGTGAGCTTGGGTTCGAAGAGCGGCTGAGTCTGCTGCTGGAGCACGAGCTGCTTCAGCGTGAGGCGACAAAGGTGTCGCGGCTGCGACGACAGGCAAAACTGAGGCTGTCGGCAACGGCATCGGGGCTGGACTGGCGGCCAGAGCGGGGTCTGAAACGACAGCAGATGGGCGAGCTGATGACGGGCGGCTGGTATCACCGGCAGCAGAACATCCTTATCACCGGTCCGACAGGGTGTGGGAAAACGTATGTCGCCTGCGCGCTGTGAGAACAGGCGTGCCAGCAACACGTTGCGGTTGGCTAGTGGCGTCTGCCGCGGTTACTGGATGAGCTAAATACGGGGCATGCGAACGGCAGCTACCGTAAGCAGCTGCTGCAGTTGTCGAAAAAGACGGTACTGATCCCTGATGACTGGGGTCTTGAAAAGCTGACGACGCGGCAGTCATCAGATCTGCTGGAAGTCATGGAGGACAGGTACGGAAGAGGCAGCACGCTGGTAATCAGCCAGTTGCCGGTACCGGAGTGGTACAAAATGGTGAGCAATCCGACGGTAGCGGATGCGCTGATGGACCGCCTGGTGCATAACAGTCATCGGATAGAACTGAGGGGAGAGTCACTGCGAAAAGTGGCGCAAACCGATCACGCAGAGTAAAACTAAGAAAGGACAAAAAGTGCAGAAAGCGAGTGATCGGAATCACCGAAATCAGTGATCGCAATCAGCGAAATACGCAGCTGGAGAATGAGGTCAAGCCCCTGATAGCAGAGTTTATGCAGAAACGGGGGCTCGCGCTGTCTGAGGAAAAAACAGCGATAACGCACATAGAAGAAGGCTTCGACTTTCTTGGTCAGAACGTCAGAAAATACGGCGGCAAGATGCTGATCAAGCCTGCCAAAAAAAATCTGAAAAACTTTCTGAGCAAAGTCAGGAGCATAATTAAAGTCAATCCGACGCTTCCGGCATGGAAACTGATAAACCTGCTCAATCCCGTGATCCGTGGATGGGCGACTTATCATCGGCATGTCGTGGCCAAAGATATCTTTAATTACCTCGATACCCAGATCTGGCGGGCAATATGGCAGTGGTGCAGACGTCGGCATACGCGTAAAAGCCGGCGCTGGGTTGCAGAAAAGTATTTCACGTTCGGGGATAAACGCTGGCTGTTCAGCGCAGCGACCCCGGAGGGTAAAATACTGCACCTCACCCGCGCGATGGATACCCCCATCAAACGCCATATCAAGATCAGAGGCGACGCAACACCTTACTCGCACGGCATGGAAATCTACTTTGAGCGTCGTCTGGATCTGATCTGGGCCGGAAAGCTGAAGAAGATGAAAACCGTGGCGGCATTGTGGAAGCGACAGGGTAAGTGCTGCCCGCGTTGCAGACAATTCATCACCAACCAGACAGGGTGGAATATACACCACCGGGTCAGGAAGGTCATGGGCGGCAGCGACGACATGTCCAATCCTGAACTGCTACATCCCAACTGCCACCGTCAGTTACACAACAGGGAGGCCGGTGCCCACAACGGGCATTTATAAAGGCTTGAGCGGTATGCGGGGAAACCTGCACGTACCGTTCTCAGGGGGCGGCGGCGCAGTAATGCGCTGCTGCTACCCGACATGCTGTTGCTGTTGCTGTTGCTGTTGCTGTTAAAACGTATTTTTATACGGCGGGCAGCCTGAACAGACAGAAGTAAGTTGGATGCTGAACCGGTTTTGAAGAGGGAGCTCATACGCATCCAGGCGGAGAGGGCCGGTGCGATAGCACCGGCTTTTCCCGGGCCGCATCGCGGCGGTGTTGCCGTTCCCCGGCAGGCAGAAAGTGCAAAGCAAAACCGCGCCAGTCGGCGCGGTGTTCGGTTTCATTCGCGAGGCCTACTTGCCTGGCCTGGCCTGTGCGGAAGCGGCCATCATGCCCGGGTGCAGGTGCACGCCAGAAACGTCCGTGGTTTCACGCGCCTTGTGTAGGTCGCATGCGGCCTGCATGGATAACCAGAGATGCGCCGCAATCCCCAGCCCCGCCTCCAGTCGCACCGCCATTTCAGGGCTGACGGACGCCTTTCCGCTGGCAACCTTGCTCAGCGCCGAGGCGGACACGCCCAGCTCTTTAGCCAGCACGCGCAGGCCGATATTGTTATCTTCAATGTATTCGGTGATCAGACCGCCCGGATGCGGGGGATTGAACATAGCCATCAGTGGTAGTCCTCCAGGTTGAGAATATAGGCGTCGCCGTCCGTGAATTCGAAGGTAATGCGCCAGTTAGCCCTGACCGTAATCGAAAACAGGCTTTTCCTGTCGCCTTTCAGGGGGTGGAAACGAAAGCCGGGATAGTTTTTGAACTCATCCGTGGAAAGCGCTTCATCGATGACCAGCAGGCGAAGCCGGATGCGCTCGGCGTCCTGCGCCTGTACGCCGCTGATATCGCCTTTTTCAAACAGCTTCTGTAATCCTTTGTGCTTCCAGCTCTTAATCACTTTTCGGCTCCATGTTTCCTGTCGAGAAACAGTATATCATGTGTTTCGCATCGAGAAACAGTATACGTATTAATTTTTATCAGTCCTGCTCTGACGATTACCGGGTCGTCAGCTTGTTAGGCACCAGCCAGCGGTTCATCACGGCACCGCTCATGCGCTGGCGAAACGCCTCGCCCCGGTGGTGGTAGTCTTCAAAATCGCAGCCGGTAAAGCTCTGCAGGGTGTTAAGCGTAAATTTTTCTTCTCGGGTCATGATGTTGTGCTCTGCTCGATGTGCTGTTGTCCGGCCCGCTTTGCGGGCCGGTGCGGTATCCGGCAGGGGCGCCCCTGCCAGCCGGGCCGGTTTTATTCCGGCTTGTACGCCATGAGGCGCACCACACGAACCCCGGTTCCCGCAAACATGCCCTCCATCGGCGTCCCAGCCCGGCAGCAGGTCTTTGCGGTCGATGCCTGCGGGCAGAATGGCCGCGAGGCGTCCGCCGTTCTTCACCAGTGCCGCCGCCGCGCTGAGGTGCGACACGGCGCGCCCTTCGCTGTACGGTGGATTCATCACCACCACGTCAAACCGCTGATCGGTCACATTTGCCCAATTCAGAAAATCGGCTTCGATCACATGGTGGCCTTTGGCCTCCAGCACGCGGCAGTGCAGCGGCGAAATCTCCACGCAGGTGGTTTGCGCCTGCGGCATCAGGTCAGCAAGGCCGCCCATGCCTGCGCTCGGCTCCAGGCAGGTTTCACCCTCGCGGATGTCCGCCTCGTCCAGCAGCTGCGCGGCGAGTTCGCCCGGTGTCGGGTAAAACTGGTGTGTTTTCTTTTCCGGCAGCGCGCCGGAAAGCTGAATATCTTCAAGCGCCGTGGTCGGGTCGTAATCGAATTCAAACCAGGTTAAGGCGTTGAGGTTCTTTTTTACGCCGCCCAGGCTCATCAGCACTTTTTCAGCTTCCGCACGCGCGGCCTTATCCTCGTCCGAATAGCCCTTAAAGCTGCGGTTAAAGGGATTTGTGGTCACGGGTGGGAGCGGATCTTCCCGGCGGTTGCGCTGCTGTGGCTCGGTGCGCTCTGTCTGCAGGTCGCTGAGCACGCCCAGCACGGAAAAAGGCAGCAAATTTGTGTGCAGCTCATAGGTATTCGGCTTCGTGCGCGGCTTCTGGCGGTGCTCCGCCGGGATGGCCGCCGGATGCAGGTAGGCCAGAATGTCATTCAGGCGCCAGGCCATGTCCGGATGAATTTCAAGATGAATGGTGCCTTTCAGAAAGGCTTTCACGCGCAGCGCGCCGCCGTCGATCGTTACCCACTCCCCCGAACGGTCGCGCGCGATTTTCAGAATTTTATTGGTCGTGTTAAGGCCGGTCGCATCATGCCCCATAAACTTCGCGATCACCTTGCGCAGGTCGTCCACGTAGCCGGTGCGCTCGTAGTTGCACATGCCCCACTGATCGAACATGCATTCGATAATCATGCGCTTGCTGAAGCCTTCCGGGCGGTTGGTCACGTGGCTGCGTGACAGGCTGTGGAAAATACCGTCAACGCGCTCGGAGAAAAATTTCTGACGTGAGAAAAGCAGTTCGGAGAGCGTCGCGCGCACCGCGTTTTCCTCAAAGTCCGGCGCTTTCTTTTCGCGGATCTGGTCGTTCCACTCGTTGCGGCGGTCGTTAGGCATGTACTCGTAAACGTCCGTCAGGTTCAGCGCTTTCTGCCAGAAATCGGCATTCAGGGCCGCTACCGCGCCGGGCATGTCGAATACCACGCGAACTGGCGGCATGTGAAAACCACGAGCGCTGTGAACGTTGCCATTCAGGAAGTACTCAACCGCCTGATCGTTTTCACCTTCGCGGATAGTGGCGGCTATGTGTTTAAGCTTTAAATACATGAGGGCATAGCGACCCAGCAGGCCGTCAATGACGTCAGTTTCAACGGGCGCAAAAAAGGTATCTGAAATCACTTCACCGGCGGCGGCGATCGGTGTGCGTTCTGTGGTCGCATCAGAGGTGACGTTCACGAGGGTGTTTTACATGGCATGGCTCCTTAAATCCGGCTGAATAGGTGCAGCTCGCGCTGCGGACCCGAAAAAGACCTTCTCTGACGCGGGTTTTATCTTTCCGGTCTGGCCTTTCGCGGCGAGGGCCGAGTAGCAACGACGAAGAGAGGGCATAAAGGGGCGGAGGCAAAAAGTTTTTGACGGAGTGCATTTCACCCCTTTTTGAACGAACCGGCGGTGCTACGAAAAGCCCTCTGCGAAAGACCAGGACGGAATGCCGTAAAAGCCGTCAGGGACCCGCCCCGGCGGTCCGCCCTGAAGCCCCGAAGGCCTTTTCCGGGGCGGTTAACGCACCGGCGCAAGCCGGTTGCAGCCGTTGACTTTCGCCATCAGACCGAAACCACGAGCTGATGGCTGAGAAAAAAGTGTCCTGCTTAACTTGACCAGTACAGGACATGCCGGAGAGTCTGGCAGCAGAGAGCCGTTCCCGTCGCGAATGGGGGCACTTTGTGGACCGGCACTACCGCAGGAAGTGGAACGTGCAGGTGTCGGAGCTGATGGACAACGCCACGCATGTGGCGATGTACTTCGGATCTTATCTCAAAAAGCCGCCGCTTGCTATGAGCCGGCTGGAGCACTACGCCGGTCGTGATGACATCACATTTCGCTACCGCAGTCACCGGACCGGGAAGGAGGAGAGACTGGTGATGAGCGGAGACGAATTCATGGAGCGGTTTTCCTGGCACGTGCCGGAGAAGCGGTTCCGGATGGTGCGCTATTATGGACGTCAAAACGGGCTGTGCTGGATGTGGTGTACGTGCTGACGGAAACCGTGCGCAGAACAGCGCGGAAAATAACCTGGCGGGGGCTGTACCAGCGGCTGGTGAAAACTGACCCGCTGAAGTGCATTCTGTGCGGAAGTCAGATGTGCTTCAGTGGCCTGAAACGGGGACTCAGACTGCCGGACCTGCTGGCCTGCCATGAGCAGCTGGCGCAGATGAAAATTTGCGGTTAGCCGCGAATGCAGGGAAGATCCGTCCGCAGCCCGGGAAACGTTTAAAAAGTGGCCAGTCAATCAACATCAGCGATGAAAATGATGTTATTGATTGTTTTATTGATAAAGGAAGGGCGCGACAGAGCTGGCCTGAAGGCAAAAATTCTGGTTATTTGTTGTCCGTTTTTTGGTTTTAACTCCTATCAATGGACATCGATGTCTCCGTTGGGATAAAAATCAGCAACGGAGACCGTGTGAGAAAGAGTTAATTCCCGGAGTGATCGGCAGGATGCCAAACCATGATCGGAGATGCGTGCCAAATCGTGATCGATAGTGATGCCAAACCTTGATCGATTCAGACGCCATTTTGCACTAGCCCCAACGCCTAATACGTATCATGTTTTCCGCCAGCTTGCGGTTCCCAGTGTTGTTTGTACTTTAAATTTTTCCTGAAAAGGAAAATAATGGTTAAGTGCATCCTTGTACTCTTGTGCGACTGCTTTTATCTGCACGACGGAAGACGGATAGCTTTCTGATACAATATGTGCATCAAAATAATCTGGTCTCATCCTTTTGACAACTTTACTCATGAGAACAGGTCCGGCGAACTCCATAAGCAGATTTCTGTATTCATCAAATTTCTTTTTATCAACAATTTTTTTCACACCGTTCTCCCAGATATAAACGTTTCCATCTCCATCCATATAAGGACGAGGATTATCAACCATATTTTTGAATTTTTGCTGCTCAGCATTTCTTTCAATTTCGGATATCATTTCCAGCATGATCGGATTGTCAGGAAGAGTAGCGAAGTTACTGTTCCCATAGGAACCCGGATGGTCTCGTAAATGAACTTGACTTAACAAAACATCTCCTTTTGCTGCCTTGAGTGGTGAGGCGTTAATTATTTTGTCATCAGCATCTAGATAGATCCCATCATAATGATAACGCACGACATCAGATGCTAAAGCGCAGTTTGGGTTGTCTCCATTTACTGCTTTTTCATACATTCTTCCGGTCGCTGTCTCTTTGAATTCATTAAAGAATGGCTCACACCTGATATGACTTATCTGGATGTTCGATTTCTTGCTTTTTAGTCTATTCTTTATGCTGTTATATATGTTTTCTGGCAAATCAAGATGAAGAATGGATTTATATCCTGTACTTCTTTCAGCATTGCTGACCAGATTATCCAGCAATTCTTCAGGTATATCATTACGTACCCAAACGTAATTTATTCTTTTGGGAACATCAAACATCTCTGAATTATGGGGTAAAACCGGAAGATTGCCCATCGTCCGAACCCGTGTTGTCTGTACAGGGTCGGGAACGCGGCCTGCTCTTTTAGCCTTTTTAAATTCATCTATCGTACCGGTTTCAAAAGATTCTCCGTTCCACCAGACCGGGTCATATAACTCCCCCTTAATAAACCCTGTTTCTCTCCATGTTTTAAGCACGCCATCATAGGCCACATTATGCTGATAGCCGTTTCCATCCACATAGTGAGTTAATGTGTTTTCGGGGAAACCATCGACCGGCAAATCTTCATAAAGCGTAGGTAAAAGAGACTGTATGTTTACCGGTGATGTTGCACCTTCTGTCTGCCTGACCAGCCCGGACAGGTATTCCGAATAAACAAACTTGCGGTAGCCGTTCTCTGTTTTTTGCCAGAATTTCGTGTTCTCGGCGCCATCCTGTTCCAGCTCGATACCGACTTTTTGGCCATTCAGCTCCCCCGCTTCCGCCCAGACCAGGCGGCGCCCGTCACGGCCCCTGCCTTGCGGATCAGAATAAAGTCCGTGCAGCGTGTTTCCCTGCTCATCCAGCAAAGGCGATATTTCACTGCCCTGTGTTGTAAATTCGGAATGCTGAACATCCATAAAGGCTTCTTCTTTCGCAACAAACTGATTCCAGACGCCGGTTACCTCATCATAACTGACCCTGATATTGGGTAATGAGCGTTTCAGTGTAGCCATTTCTGGCTGACTCAGCCCTTCCGGAAAGGCCACTCTGACCGTTCTGAATCCCTCACTGGTTCTTTCCAGATGATCAAGGACAATCCTCCTACCCAGAAAATCATTTCCGTAATAAAGCTGGTAATATTGAACAGACCGATCTGCAGCCAGATTTTTGTCGACCTTATATAAACCCGGTGATGATTGTTCAGTCCGGATCGTACCTTGTTCAGCCGGCAAAAAGAGTGACAGCGAATTACTAAAATCCTGGCCAGCTGGCTGAACAAGATTGAGGTATTCCGGTGAAGAATCTGGGACAGGCCTGATTATCCCGCCGCCCGGCATGCTGAGGACACGGCCGTCAGCATCAATGGTCTTCCCGGTCTGCCGCCAGAGGGGAGGAGGGCCGGCCTCATAGCGGTACGTGCTCCTGCCGTTCTGCTGCAGCGGGCTGCTTCTGTCCGCCTTCGGCGCATACTCCACCGTCCGCGCCCCGTCCCGGTTTATCACATACACCTTTTCATAATTTCCCGCATTCAGGGTGGCCTCTGAAGGCAGCTGCGCCGCCCGTTCACGCGCCTCACTGGCCGTCAGCGGACGCAGCCGTCCGTTTTCCTCCCGGAACAGCTCGCCCGACCCCGGAACCTCATACAGTTTATATCCCGCGGAAGCCGTGCCGGTGTCGTGCAGGGCCACGGCCCGGTCCGCGATGCGGATACCCCGAGCATCCGTATCCCGCACATACTGCCAGCCGGTCCGCGGGTCCCGGTACAGATTCTGCGGCACATCCTCCCCGGTCACCGGTACCGGCTCCCGGTTCAGGACAGCCTCCGTCGGGGTCAGCGGACGCAGTTTCCCGCTATCCCGGCAATAAAAGGTTTCACCCCCCCCCGCCCTGTGGACATACAAATCCCCCTCCTGCATAACCCGGACCGGTGAGCCGCGACCTTCCTCCGGCATTATCCAGAGCCCACCGGTATCCCTGTGTGCAAAGACGTTGTCAAGGCCGTGCTCCGGCGTGCTTTCCAGCCGCTCCGTAATGGCAACCTTTTCTGCCAGCCGCTGGAAGTTTCGCGCCGCTTCCGCCTCTTCCGGTGTGCGGTCCGGAAGGGGACCGTTGATAAGTTTCTGTATATTGTTCAGAAACCCCAGCACATCCTCCACCACCTCTGTCCCGGTGGGCTGACCCGCCATCATCTTCCCGACAGCCTGCACGTAATATTCCATGGGCTTTTCAAAGAGCATGGACTCCACAGAGAGCAGGGAAATCGCGGACAGGTAAATATCAGCGGCCTTCGCCACCACCGGCCCGGCACGGTTATCTTCCGGCCACTCTCCGCGGAGGACCGACTGCCACAGCCGCTCCTGGTAGTCCGTATCCCCGCGGGCCGCCCGGATGGTGCCCCAGGTCGACAGGTACGGGGCCTTAATAAACAGGGTGGCGGCCATCAGCATGACCCCCACTTCCTGGCGCAGCGTCAGGGAAGGACGCAGGGCCGGGTCCGGCGCTGATGAATGCACATAATACTGCCCCGGCAACCCGTTTTCTCCGGGCAGCGCCGCGGCCTGGTTACGCCACGTCAGCGGAACCGGTGGCAGATGCCCCGCCGGGTCAGTGACGGCAGGAAGGCCCACCGACCAGGTCAGGAGTACGTGACGGGAATACGGAAACACATAACCACCGCGCCTGAAAGCGCCGCTGGTGCTGACCCCCGTGGTGTTGCCGGAGATGCCATAGCGTCCCGTCTTTGCCAGACTGTCCAGAAAGGCCTGTCCGTGGGCTTCCGCCGGTCTCATGAGCCATTTGCCCCCCTGACGTTCAAACATCAGGGGGGGCAGGCCCGCCCGCAGCGGACTGCCGGCGGGAAGCTGCGCGGTATACTTTCCCTCCGGGGCTGGTCTGACAGCACATGTTCCGAAGGCCGTCTCCGCCAGAATATCGCCGGCATTATTCCGGATAAGGCCATCGCCCCCCGTGGTGGTGTAGCCCGAAAATGGCCCCCTGAGCTGGTAATGATGCCCCAGAAACGCATGCAGGAGCGGCGTGTTCGTGGCCACGGTTATGTTCCCGGACTGGCCGGTGGTGATTTCCAGTGGAGAAGCACCGGCTGCATCGGTCATGGCCATGGGCAACTCCCGGCTGACGGCAAAAGGCTGCAGGCTGACCTGGTAAACCCGGCTACCGGCAGAGCCGGGGACCCTGATGTTATAACGCCCCTCTGTCTGGTTGCCGGAAAGCGGCGTGTTGAGCACGCTTTTCATCTCCGACGACAGGGCATAATCCTCCAGATGCACGGCGGCATGGTGACTGAAGGTGAGGGTGCCGTTTGCCTGCTGCTGAAGCGTCCAGGGTGCCGGGGCGGTGGCCGGGGGCGGGATGGTGGACGCCCGTCCGGGGCTCTGAGCCAGCCTGGTATTACGTATTTCTTCCCAGACCCGTTGCTTATCCGACGTCACATTTCCGGCGGGATTGCCCAGTGCCCCGTGCCACAGCCCGGGTGCCATAAAAAAGTTGACCATACTGTCAGCCACTCCGGCTGCCTGGCCGGCCATGGATGAAAGGGAGGACAACACGCCCCCTCCCGGGCCGGAGACGGGGGGGCGGGAGCCATTTCCGCTTTCTGCGGCAGGTGTGTTTTTTCCGGAAAGCGCCGGTACATGGTCAGCCCCCGCGCGGCCGGGTGATTCGTGGTTTTTCTGGCCGCCCGGCAGCGGCTGAGCGGTCCTGACTATCCCGTCTCCGGGCTGCAGCAGGTTTTCCCTGACCTGTATACTCCCTCCTGCGGCAGGGCGCAGCCAGGCAAACAGCAGCGGCTCGCTGCCCGTGGTGACCTGTTTCTCAATGACCATCCGGCCTGAGCTCCCGGGCCCGGCGTGCGTGGTGACCGTCGC
>Ga0213825_1002559_pt1 | contig 11519 bp, 9 predicted proteins | sample MC6MC0900MG_FD_179896 | JGI IMG/M metagenome (GOLD analysis project Ga0213825, IMG submission 179896) | Enriched soil aggregate microbial communities from Iowa State University, Ames, United States - MC6-MC0900-MG | ecosystem: Environmental > Terrestrial > Soil > Unclassified | place: USA: Iowa... | reverse complement strand
TCTTTGTTATGGGCATGTTCTTAGAGGCTGTATCCATTATTTTAATTACTTTACCAATTCTATTACCGATTCTAGCACATTTCGATATTAATCTGATTCACTTTGCTATTATTATGACAATTAACATGGAGCTTGGCATGATTACACCGCCAGTGGGACTGAATCTCTTTGTCGTAAGTGGAATTGCTAAGGAAAAGCTTGGTGAGGTGGTAAAAGGGGTCATTCCTTTCATCGTTTTAATGATTATTTTCTTAGGTTTAGTGGTTTTATTGCCACAACTATCACTTTGGTTACCAGAGCAAATGAAATAAGGGCCTCTCTATGGAATCATTGACAAAGAGGTATTCGATTAAGGATCGCCAATTTTGGACAATTGTGATTAGCTTAGGAGGAGCTTCGGTGTTTGTATTTGCAGCAATGTACTCAGTACAGCCGCTGCTCCCCTTTTTTACAGAGCAATTTCAAATTTCTGTCTCCACTGCAAGTCTGGCCATGTCTGTAACAACTTTATCCGTAATTATCGGGTTAATTGTTTTAGGTTTTTTATCTGATCGATATGGACGAGTCCTGTTTATTCGACTTTCGATTGTTTTAACGATTATCCCTTTTCTCTTAATGCCTTTAACGGATTCTTTTTCTATGATTATTTTTTTGCGTTTTATCCAAGGCTTTGCGATTGCTGGTGTGCCCGCAGCAGCACTTGCCTATATCAGTGAAGAAATAAATCAGCAATCAATGGGCTTTGCAACAGCACTTTACATTTCCTGTAATGCTCTAGGTGGAACAATTGGTCGTCTGATGATGGGCTATCTGACAGAAAATAAATCTTGGGAGGTTGCATTTTTCTCTTTAGCACTTTTGGGTGGCATTATACTCATTCTAGTGTGGCTTACCCTTCCAAAATCAAGAAATTTTTCAGTCCATCAGCGTACTATTCAAAAGGATTTACATGGTTTTTGGCTGCATTTAAAAAATCCAAATTTACTGATTCTTTTTGGATTTGGGATCATTTTGCAGCTATCTTTTACAGGAATGTGGTCATTTATCCCGTACTATTTAGCTGAACCACCGTTCTTATTATCGTTAAAAACGATTTCCTTTATTTTTTTAGCATATGGCTTAGGAATTATTGGTTCGCCAATTGCAAACTCCCTTGCAGGTAAAGTCGGCATCAATATGATCCGAACATTTGGAGTACTTCTATTAGTGTGCGGGATTTTATTAACGTTAAGCTCCTCCCTTATGATGATTATTGTTGGGCTCTGTATTGCATGCTTAGGTTTTTTCACCGCTCATGCCTTAACCTCTGCAACAGTTAGCCGGACAGCGATTCATCAAAAGGGGCTTGCATCCAGTTTATATCTCGTTTCTTATTATATAGGTGTTGCATCAGGTAGTACTTTACTCAGTCCAATCTGGCTGCATTTTAAATGGCAGGGAATTGTCATGATTACCGTACTCCTTCCTATCCTATATATCGCTTTTTTAAATTACACATTACACAAAAAAAATCAAAGCTAAGCAAGCTAAAAAGAGATGCTCTGAAACGATTCAAACATCTTTTTAGCTCGCTTTTCTTTTTATAAAAGATAAAGCTTTTATTTCTTTATAATAAACACAGAGCAGAATACCTAAAAGAATCAATACAGAGCCGTAAATCTGAATGATGGTTGGCAGTTGATGTAAAAAAACGGCACTTAAAATCATCGCAATGGCTGGTTCAAAATTTAACAAAAGCGAGGCATTTGTAGAGCCAATGTCTTTCATTTTTCTATTCCACATTAAATTACTAATTCCATGAATAATTATGGCTGACACGATTAAAAGGAACCAATATGAAAATTCCACTGGCATATTCTTTTGCGTCATTATAGTTGTACCAAATGGTGTAAGTACAATTAATCCTACTAAATTTGTATAAAACGTAATAGCCTCAGCCGGAATTTTTAGACTAAGATGATTCACAATAATAAGGAACAGGGCAAAACTTAGCATTGTCACCAAGCTTAGAATCTCACCTTTACCAATTGAAATAACAAGTAAGGCTCCCTTCGTAATGATCAGTGATACGCCCATTAACGAAATAAAAGTACCTATCCAAAAAATACTGTTTCGATATTCCTTATAAATCATTTTATTAAGTAGTGACGTAACAATTGGTGCACAGGCTAATATAAGGGCTGCTGTAATGGGAGAAGTATACTGAAGACTTGCATAAAAGCTGTAGTGATTAATGGCAACACCCAAAATGCCAGCAATCATTAATAATAAAAAATCATTACGCGTAAATGTTACATGGACAATCGCTTGCCAATGAATACACCCTAAAAAAAGAACAATGATTATTAGTCTGTAAATAGCAATTACTATAGGCTCCCAATGATTAATAAGGATAGAGCCAATAATAAAATTACTTGCCCAAAAAAATACACAGCTAAATAAAATCATGTATGTCGTTAGTTGTTTCATCTCTTGCACCTTCTCACATGATAATGTCAATATACTTGCTTCAATGGAAAAAATCCGCTTCGCTTCCCATGCAAAGTAGCGCAATCGGTATGATAGCGAAACGGTAGCACGGAATGTAAGCGGATTTTCATCTATATCAATTTCGCCTTGGCGTAATTGTGTCCGGATTTTGAATTGTGCCTGCACAATTCATTCCTTTGAAAATCCGTGACATCCGCTGGAGGCTTTATCTTCATTCAGTAGGTGTTTGGACACCCACTGAAAAGGAATCAACTGCATTCATCTCTCCAACTGTAGAGGTGAGAGTCTTCTGTATCTGCCACTGTCGCTACGCTTACACGCATAAAACATCTGCCGCTATGCTTTCGATACAAAAAACATTTGCTGAATGAAGATAAATTTGTATAAGGGGGTATAATTTAAATTGGCAACTACACAGTATGCAGTTCCAATGTCTAGCGAATAAATTTTCCTTTAGACATCACAATTCGATCTATTGGTCTTCTAGCAATGACCTCAGCACTTGATACCGCATCAAAGAATACAAAGCTAGCTTCATCTTTAACATTTGGCCAAACCATTTGACCATCTGTATTCAATGGTGTAATACCATTTGTAATATATTTCAATACTTGGCGAATAGAGCGTTCATCAAGTTTTCTAGTTATATCTGCGAAGGTAGTTGTTTTTTCTAATACATCTCCTGAACCATATGGACTCCATGAATCATAAAATCCATCACAACCAAAATGAACATCGACACCATGCGCTGACAATAAATCAATCGGTGGCATTACACGATTAATATTAAATGGTACGGTTGACATGATTTTTATTTGTTGCTGTGCGAGTCTATCAGCAATTGTATGCTGCTCCATTAAAGAGACATCTCCTAGTGCAAAGGCATGGCTAATTGCTGTTCGTCCTCGGTAATTTGCCTCTTCGACAATATCAATCCATTTGTCAATTGTATAGTAGCCAACATGTCCTCCATCATGTAAATGAATATCAACATCAACATTAAATTCATGTGCAATATCCATTGTCTCGTAAAGAGAACGTTCAATGGTATTATCTATTCCTGCTGGATCAAGCCCACCAATCATTGTAGCACCGTTACGTAATGCCTCACGTAGTAGCTTTGGCACATCATCCTGTAATAAGCCGTGCTGTGGAAAGGCAATGACCTCAGCTGTCACAATATCTTTATAGTCATCTAAGGCTGCTAGTACACCCTCTAAATTTTTCAACCCTATATATGGATCAATATTGACATGTGTCCGAATATGATTAGTGCCATTACTAATGATTTTTTCAATCATAGCAAGAGCACGCTGTTTGCCTGTAGTAGCTAAAATAGGTAACTCTCTTGCTTCTTTCTCCAGTCGATCCTTTAGGTTTTTTGCTGGTACTACCGCTTTCCAAGGTAAGGAAAGATACGTTTTATCTAAATGATTATGCATTTCCTTAAAAGCAGGTAATAGTAGCTTCCCCTTCATATCTGTAACCTGTTGTGAAGAATCAATGGGTTGTGCTGCAGATATGATTTGTGAGATAAAACCATCAGTAATCTCAAGGTTAAAAAGCTCAACCTTCGTGCCAACTGTCTCATTCTCTTTTATATACTCTCCTGTTTCAAGTAGAACGTTTGTAAGCCATTGCTTCATCTGAATTCTCCTTTCAACTCTCCCACTTCCTGCTGGTGAATTACTTTGCCTTGAGAAATAACAGTAGATATCGGGCATCTTCTAGCCACAATATGGGCTGAGCTCACGCCATCTACTAAAAGCATATTCGCAGCATCACCAACCTTTGGCCATACACGCTCACCCTTATCATTAAGAGGTGTTATACCGCCAGAAGCATATTTCCATGCACGACTTAAAGAATATTCATCCATGAAACGAAATCTTTCTGCCATAGTATTTAATTTTGTAATTGTATTTCCTGTACCATAAGGGGACCAATGATCTGTTAAGCTATCATGCCCTACCGAAACGTTTACTCCATTGTCATATAAATAGGGAATTGGAATTGTAGAGCGATTAATAGCCACAGGCACTGTTGTTGTCACATCCATTTGTACAGAAGCCATCGCTTGTACTAGGCTTTCTAGCTGAGGCTGTGGTAAATCAGCTAGTGCCATCGCATGACTGATTGTAACCTGTCCTTCTTTTTTAGCCTGTTTTGTCAAATCAATCAACTTATAAAATTCAAATTCTCCCAATGTATTGGGTGTATGAATATGAATATCGATACCAGCGTTATAGTCCTGTGCAATTTGCATTGTTGTTTGTAGTGATCTTTCAATATCTCGATCAACGATGGATGGATCAACGCCACCAACTAGTGTTGCTCCCATTGTCATTGCCTCACGAATAAGTCCTTCCACATTGGATCGTAGTAAGCCATGTTGTGGGAACGCTACAATATCATAGGTGATCTGATCTTGATATTTTTCTAAAACTTGTTTCGTAATTTCAATGTGCTTTGTCCCAATTTGTGGATCCACATTACAATGGGAGCGAATATGTGTATGTCCCTGTGCTATTAGCCACTTGACCATTTCTTCTGCTCGAAAGGCAGCTGTTGGCAATTGTTTTGGTAAAAGCGTTCTTTCTTCTTCAATACGCGTTAATATCCCTTTTGTAATCGGTCTTGGTGCCTGCCATTCTCCACCAAAATAAGTTTTATCGATATGAATATGCATTTCACGGAATGAAGGAACTAGTAGTTGCTTTTGAGCATCCAATACCTCTACATCTCCGTCAATCACTATATTTTTATCCACTTGTTGGACATGTCCACCTTCAATTAGGACATCATAAATAGCTGTACGAGTTCCGACAATATGTTCATTTTCGTACTCATAAGCTTCTTCTAATATCACATTTTTCAGCAGTAGTTTACGCATAGTTTCCTCCTAATTGGTATTTTATTGATCACCAAGTTTGATTATTCTACAATTTCAACGCCACTAATTATTGTGTAGTTTGATGCATCTAACCAGAAACCTTTCACAGCATTGCTGTAAACTGCTAAATGCTCATAGTTACGAACTGGCATATACACAGCATCTTCTAACTCCATTTGCATTGCTTTTTTGTAGATTTCATTGCGAGTTGCTTGATCGGATTCAGAGCGTCCTTCCTCAATTAGCTTATCTATCTCAGGATTACTGTAATAGAAATGATTTCCTGGTGCACCCATAGAGGCTGAATGGAATAGATTGTATTGGTTATAATCAGCGTCACCAGTAGCATTGCCCCAGCCACTTATAAACAATTGATGCTGTTCTTTTGTGATTTCTGAGATAAATGCGCCATACTCCATAACTTGAATATCTACATCTAAGCCAATGCCCTTTAATTGCGATTGCACAACCTCTGCCATATTAATTCGTTCTTTACGATCACTTGTTAGTAGTTTAATTTTCGTTCCTTCTTTAATTCCTGCTTCTTTTAAAAGCTGTTTTGCTTTTACAACATCATAATCATATGCCTTCGTTTCGCTTGAATAGCCAATCACCTTTGGACTCATTGCTGAATTCGCAAGTGTCCCTACATTATCATAAATTCCGCTAATAATTGCTTCACGGTCAACTGCATAGCTTATTGCTTGACGTACTTTAACATCAGATAATAAAGAGTCTTTCACATTGAAACCAATGAATTCTACTGCAAGTCCTTCTGCACGGAATAGATTCATAGACGGTGAATTTTCAATGCGATCTATTTCTGTTACTGGTACTTGCTCAGCAATATGGGCTTCTCCGCTTTCAATCATTGCTAAACGAGTAGAATCCTCTGGTACCACTTTAAATGTTACTTTATCTACTTTCGGAACATTGCCCCAATAATCTTTATTTGTATTTAGTGTAATTTCCTGTCCAGATTTCCAAGATTCAAATACAAATGGACCTGTCCCTACTGGATGTGTTGCTAATTCATCTGCCGCTTCCGCAATAGCTTTCGGGCTGATCATACTTCCTTCTTGGCTTGCTAAAATAGATAAAAGCGGTGCATATGGTTCTTTTAACTTCAATGTCACAATATACGTATCATCTACTATTACTTCACTAATCATTGATAACTTATCACGCTGTGGTGAACCAGTTGCAGGATCTAAAATACGATCAAATGTAGCTTTTACAGCCTCTGCATTAAAATCTGCTCCATCATGGAATTTAATGCCTTCATTCAATGTAAATGTCCAAGTAACATCATCTTTTTGCTCCCACTCTTTTGCAAGTAATGGAACAATTTTTCGATCTCTATCAAAAGCAACAAGTGTTTCGTATACCTTGCCATGAATAATATTTGCTGAAGGAATATCTGTAATAAAGTGTGGATCAAGGCTTGTCGCATCCGAAGCCCTTAAAATAACCAATTCCCCTCCTACACTTTTTGCCCCCTCTTTGGAACCCTCTGCACTTTTATTACTAGCAGTCGAGCATGCCTGCAAAACTAGAACTGTAATTAGTGTCATGAATAAAAACAGCTTCATTTTCTTCATAAACATTTCCTCCTTGTGTGATTTGATACTTACATTTCGAATTATAAAGAAATAAATTTCACTTGTTTTTTAAAATCTTTACATGTTTTTTAAATTTTCTGACTAATAACCTCTAAAATATTTACATTCTTTACGCTTTTCACTAAATTGAAATCACATCAAATAGAAAAGGAGCATTTGGTATGAATAAAGTAACTACTACTATCGATCATTCTGTTTTAGTGAATGCACGCAAGGCATCTAGAAAAAAGAATCTTGTTTCATTCCTAAATAAAATCAAAAAAAATAAAGCAGCTGTCGCAGGAGGCATTATCATTCTTCTCTATATATTGATGTTTCTCATCGGGCCAATTATAGCCCCCTACGATCCCTTTGACGTACAGTTAGATCAAAAATTACAGGGACCGAGTTTAGATCACCTAATGGGCACTGATGACAAAGGACGAGATATTTTAAGCCGAATATTATATGGCTCACGTTTATCTATTGGTGTTGGTATTTCAGCTGTGTTGTTCGGTGGAACAATTGGAACACTTTTAGGGCTCATCTCTGGCTACTACGGCAAATGGGTTGATTCTATTATTAGTCGTATTTTAGATATCATGCTTGCCTTTCCAGGTATATTACTAGCTTTAGCGATTGTCAGTGCATTAGGACCAAGTCTTATTAATGTAACAATTGCTGTTGGCTTTTTCTCTATTCCAATGTTTGCACGTATTGTACGTGGATCGACAATGGAAGTGAAAAAGTTGGAGTATATTGATGCAGTTAAAACACTCGGAGCGAATGATATGACTATATTAATCAAGCATATATTCCCGAATATTTTATCACCGATTATTGTTCAAGCATCTATGCGCTTAGCGACTGCTATTCTATCTGCAGCAGGACTATCATTCTTAGGACTAGGTGCACAACCACCATCTCCTGAATGGGGAGCCATGCTATCAAACGGTCGAGATTTCCTGTTTACCGCTCCTTATATGGCGCTATTCCCAGGTATTATGATTTCTTTACTTGTACTCGGGTTTAACCTATTTGGCGATGGATTACGCGATGCTTTAGACCCTAGAATGAAAAATTAAAGGAGAGAAGACCATGACATTATTTATCTTAAAACGACTTGCTCAAATTATCCCTGTGACGCTCGGTGTAACGCTTGTTGTTTTCCTAATTATGCAGATGATCCCTGGCGACCCAGCGATAATTTTAGCAGGTGAAGGCGCTTCACAGGAAACTGTTGCAGAATTACGTGAAAATTTAGGGCTCAATAAACCTTTAGCTGTTCAATACACAGATTACATTAAAAACCTACTACAAGGTGACATGGGTAATTCGTTAAAAAATAACCAACCTGTATTCGAAGAAATTACTGCTCGTTTACCTATCACAATTGAGCTAGCCTTTTATAGTATTTTAATCACAATTGTTCTAGGGCTTATTGCTGGCATCATCTCGGCAATCCGCCCCTACTCATTTATGGATGTTGGATTAATGGTTGTTGCACTATTAGGGATTTCCCTGCCAAGTTTTTGGTTAGGTATTTTATTAATGTATGTTTTCTCCGTACAATTACACTGGCTTCCTGTGGCAGGCTGGGATAGTGCCAAACATATTATTCTTCCAGCTGTTACACTCGGTGCTGGTGGGGCTGCCATCGTTGCACGAATGACTCGTTCTAGTATGTTAGAGGTCGTGAACCAGGATTATATTCGAACCGCTAAAGCAAAGGGCTTAAAAGGTTACATTATCATTTTAAAGCACGCATTACGCAATGCCTTGATTCCAGTTATTACAGTTGTAGGCTTACAGTTTGGTAGTTTACTTGGTGGAACAGTATTAGTAGAATCTGTTTTTGCTGTCAATGGATTAGGGCGAATGATCGTAGATGCTATTCGTACACGAGATATACCAGTCGTTCAGGGTGGCGTTCTTGTCGCCTCATTAATATTCGTTTTCATTAATCTTTTCGTAGACATTATGTATCGATTCTTTAATAAGCGAATGGATTTAAACTAGGGAGGGGAAAAAAGATGAAACAAGAAACAGTGTTGGAAGTAAAAGACTTACAAACTTATTTCTATTCAAGTGAGGGAGTCGCCAAAGCAGTTGACGGTGTGTCATTTACACTTCAAAAAGGAGAAACGTTAGGCATTGTTGGAGAATCTGGTTGTGGGAAATCAATGACTTCCCTATCATTACTACGTTTAGTACCTTCACCCCCTGGTAAAATCATCAATGGTGAAATTCTCTTAAATAATACAGATATCTTGAAATTATCAGATGAAGAATTACGTAAAATACGGGGCAATAAAATATCAATGATTTTCCAAGAGCCAATGACAAGCTTAAATCCCGTGTTATCTGTTGGGGAGCAAATTGCTGAATCCATACGTTTACACCAAGGCTTATCACGAAAAGAAGCATGGCAAAAGGCTGTCGACATGATTCGCCTTGTTGGAATTCCTGCACCTGAAAAAAGAGCAAAACAGGAACCTTATCAGTTAAGTGGTGGGATGCGTCAACGCATTATGATTGCAATGGCACTTGCCTGTACACCAGACGTGTTAATTGCTGATGAACCGACAACTGCTCTAGATGTGACCATTCAGGCTCAAATTATTGATATTATTCAAAACCTGCAAAAACAATTAGGGATGAGTATAATCTTCATTACCCATGACCTTGGTGTTGTCGCAGAAATATGCGATAAAATAGCCGTTATGTATGCAGGTCAAGTGGTAGAGGAAGGTACCACAGAAAGTCTTTTTGAAAAACCGTTACACCCCTATACGAATGGACTAATTCAATCCTTACCAAAGCTATATGAAGATCAAGAGGAATTATCTACTATTCATGGAACCGTTCCAAGTCCATACAATTACCCAATTGGCTGCCGTTATGCAGAGCGCTGTCCATTTGCTACAGATTTATGCCGTGAAAAACAGCCTGAACTCCTTACTGTTGAACCAGAGAAAAAAGTAAGATGCTGGATGTACAGTAATAAATGGCAAGGCGAAACACATATGAAGGAGATGACAGTATGACAACAAAGCAGCAACCTCTATTAGAAGTTAATAATTTAAAACAGCATTTTTTCTTAAAAAAAGAAAAGCTTTTCGGTCCACAGCAGGTTGTTAAAGCTGTGGATGGTGTTTCCTTCGATATTCTTCCTGGAGAAACACTCAGCATCGTTGGAGAATCGGGTTGTGGAAAATCAACAACTGGTCGTTCAATTTTAAGATTGGATGAACCTACAGCTGGAGAAGTGTTGTTATTCGGTAAAAACCTAGTGAACATGAACAAAAAAGAGCTGCGAGCTGCGCGTAAGGATATACAAATTATTTTCCAAGATCCCTATGCATCTCTCAACCCGCGACGAACAATTCGTAAAATGTTAATGGAGGCTATGTCTATTCAAAAAATAGTACCACCAGAGCAACAAGAGGCACGCATGATTGAGTTAATGTCGCTTGTGGGTTTACGTCCTGAATACTTAGAGCGCTATCCACATGAATTTTCAGGTGGACAGCGTCAGCGTATTGGTATTGCAAGAGCCCTTGCTGTCAATCCAAAAATAATTATTTGTGATGAATCGGTTTCTGCCTTAGATGTTTCCATTCAAGCACAAATTTTAAACTTACTGAAGCAACTACAAAAAGATTTAGATTTAACCTTTTTATTTATCTCTCATGATCTAAGCGTCGTTCGCCATATTTCAGACCGAATTATGGTCATGTATCTTGGAAAAGTGGTAGAAATCGCTGATAAGCATTCACTTTTTTCACAGCCACATCATCCTTATACAAAAGCACTTTTTTCATCGATTCCAGTAATCGATAAGCACCATCGCAAAGAGCGCATTATTTTGAAGGGGGACCTACCTTCACCACTTAATCCTCCTACTGGCTGTAGCTTCCATACGCGTTGCCCATTCGCAACAGATAAATGTAAAGCAGAGGTGCCAGCATTACGAGAAATTTCTGCAACGCATAAGGTAGCTTGCCATTTTGCAGAAAATTTAGTTTAATGTAACTTACACTAATAAAATAAATGGAGAGGTCATTATGTTACAACTAGAAACCTTCAACATATATATTCTCCTATGTATAATTGCTCCAATTATTGGAGCTTTTCTGCTTACGTTTATTTTTATATTTGAAAAACAAATTGATAGCCTTGAGGAAGAGAAAAGGCATTTAGAGCTAGAGCAGGATTTACAAAGAGCCAATATTCTGCAATTAAATCAGCAAATACAGCCACATTTCTTTTTTAATGCCTTAAATTCATTACTGAGCCTTGCCCGCATCAATCGGAAGGAAGATTTGGTTGCGGGCATTGAGTCCTTAGCAACGTTTTTTAAATTTAAATACAATAATCACGAGGTGTTAATTGCATTAAAAAACGAGGTACAATTTGTCGATAGCTACTTAAATATTCAACAACTACGCTTCGGGCATCGTTTAACGATCCACAAGTATGTCGATGATGCAGCCCTATCCGTACAAATACCTCCATTTATTCTCCAGACCATT
>Ga0213825_1002551_pt1 | contig 11535 bp, 9 predicted proteins | sample MC6MC0900MG_FD_179896 | JGI IMG/M metagenome (GOLD analysis project Ga0213825, IMG submission 179896) | Enriched soil aggregate microbial communities from Iowa State University, Ames, United States - MC6-MC0900-MG | ecosystem: Environmental > Terrestrial > Soil > Unclassified | place: USA: Iowa... | reverse complement strand
AATTAGATAATAAATTACTTTTATCTTCAAATGACCTGCCAATTCTAGTTGAAGATGAAATGTCCACAATGTTGAATGCATATAAACCTCAAAGTGAACAATCTCGTAATGAATTGTTTCAAACAGTGATAGAAATGGATGCTTATTATGCATATGCTTTAAGTAAGGGCATTGACATAAATCATAAGTTGGAAGATAAAGAAAGACTAATGAGTAAACAGAATTTAGAAGATGATCATTTCAAAAAAAAACTTGCTAATTTAGAAATATCGGTGGATGAGTATTTTGAAAAATATCTCGAACCTTTTAATATCAAAGGAAGCGCGAGAAATGAATTACTTAAAGATTATCAAAAGAGATATGAGAATTCCTTCCCCCTACATGCTTATCTTGGTGTTAAAAAAGAGGCGATGGACTATCTTACTGCAAAGTATGTTGATAGAATTTCCTATTTAAAGCAAAAATACCAATTTTCACTCGATCCAAAAGATGCGTACGTGTCTGGCACAAAATATAAAACAGGCTATGTTGTAGCAATTGAAGGAGATCGTTTCTTAGTTGTTTCTGGGGAAGTAAAAGATTTAATTGGATATTTATCAAATGAAGAAATGATTAATCAAAAAGAAAATGGAATTTGGTACCCCCTTCATGAAGTAAAAGATAAAATTACTGTAGGAAACATGGTAAGCGTTACCTATAGTATGCAAGAGCGTCTTGGCAAATATGGCTTTGTAGCTAATTTGGATGAAATTAAAATCGAAAAATAATAGAAAAATAGCTTATTAATAATGATATGCCCCCATTCACAATTGGGGTCATTTTCATTTAGGATAAGCTGTTTTTTGTGGCAAATTAAGGTACAATTATTGCAAGTAATTACAGCATTTTTACATAAAAAAAGAATGAGGGGAGTGAAGGCTTTGTTTATGCTTATGGATTTTGCAACCGCGCTTCTGTTAACTATTCCTCTATTATTTTTACATTTTAAGTGTAACTACCTGGAGCATTGTAAGCGGCAGCTATTTTCTTCAATAGGCTTATTAAATTTCTTAAGTACTTATTTTATGATTTCCTTCGGCGATATCTTTTGGATTGTACTTATTTGGCAGTTGGTTTTTATTTGGCCAATCTGTATCGCTTATTATTTGTATTTGTATAAACAGGATCAACACTCTTATTATTATTGGGGTTTAAGAAAAAAACATATCCTTTGGATTGGAACACTCACAATCATTAGTATCTTTATGGTGTTTATAGGTATGTATGAAACCAATAAAAAAATCATTGTCTTTCATCAGCAAGTAATGCAGGATTTTGAGGATAGCACTGACCGTCAGCTTTATTTAATCGAACATACAATAACCCCAGCTACATTACTAGGTTTATCAGATCAAATAGAAAAAGTGAGCGGTGGACAAGTACGTGCATTAACCTTACCGTGGAGAAGCAAGGTAATTGTGACGATAGACAATAGGGAACAGAAGGAATTCACTTATGTAAGGTTATACGATGGATGGAAGCTAGATGGCATTTATCGAGAAAGTTATACAATGGATGTTGATAGGAGTACAGAGAATGATTGATTATTTTGAACGTATTGTGCGCTTGACTGATTTGGAAATCTGGTCAATCCGCATCGAGCAAATACATTACTGCTTAGTCATTGTGGATGAAAGAAGGAAGGCGTCAATTGAGGAATTAGATTTGCCAGATGCTATCATTGATGAAGATATTCAACGGACAAACTATGTATCAGTGAGCATTTTTTCTGAAATCAGCGTAAAAGAGGAACATATAGAGGTTTTAGATGATTATGTTAAGCGTTTCACAGATCATTTAGCACTTGCCCATTGTAACGTAGTCGTTAAATTTTATTTGGAGCAACCTGAAATTGCAGTAGATCGATTGTTGTTACAGAAATATGGCTATAAGTTAGCAGAAATACCATTAAAAAATTTATGGCACTTGAATCAAGAATAATGAAAAATTAAGGCTATACAATCCATGATAATACATATTAGCTCATTAGATAGTGAGCGGAGAGAGGAACTAATTTAAAGACTATTAGCCTAATTTTTGCCATGACTAATTTTGCAGAAAGGCAGGCACAGCTTGATGAGCAAGTATCACAAAATGTTATCCAAACAAGTAGATAACCCCAGCATACAGTACTTCATAGAAGCATTGGGAAATTTCTAAATGGCATTATAAGGTTTTTGAAATTGTTGACAGACAAAAATTACTTTGTTAAGATGAATGACAATAAAAGCATACAAATTCGTTGATGAGAAAGAGTAATGTTTCATTATGTTCTACAGAGAGCCGACATTTATGGTGAAAGTCGGTGTGCAAGTGTTACATGAAAATCCTCTCTGAGAAGATTGGCCGAACATAGTAGGTTAATCCGGGTGTCTACCGTTAAAAAGAACACGTATGATTGTACGTTGCTGAGTGCTATTGAACGGTGTGTCGATAGAATTAGGGTGGTATTCGCGGTTAACCCCGTCCCTTGTTTGGGACGGGGTTTTTTGTATGCCTTTTATACAAATGGATTGTATAGGAGGAAATCATATGCAAGTGGAAGAGAAAAAAGAAACAATTGTTGAAAGGGAATTAAGGGTTCGTGCATTATGGGAGCAAGAAGGGACATTCCAGGCTACTGTTGCAAATCGTTCTGGGAAAAAGCCATTTGTATTTTACGAAGGACCACCAACAGCTAATGGATTACCCCATGTAGGTCACGCCTTTGGTAGAACGATTAAAGATGTCGTTGCTCGCTATAAAACTATGCAGGGCTATTTCGTTGAACGTAAAGCGGGATGGGATACACATGGTTTACCTGTAGAATTAGGGGTAGAAAAAAAGCTTGGGATCTCTGGGAAACAGGAAATTGAGAAATATGGTGTTGAACAATTTATTCAGGAATGTAAGGGAAGTGTCTTTACTTATGAAAAGAAATGGCGATCCTTTACAGAGCAACTAGGTTATTGGATTGATATGAATGATCCCTATTTAACACTAAGTAATGACTATATCGAATCCGTATGGCATATTTTAAGCCATGTACACAAGGAAAAGCTTTTATATAAAGGTCATCGCGTGTCACCATATTGCCCTAGTTGTCAAACATCGTTAAGCTCTCATGAAGTGGCACAGGGCTATAAGGATGTAAAGGATTTATCTGTAACTGCGATGTTTAAAATCGAGGGGAAGGACGAATATTTTCTTGGTTGGACAACAACACCATGGACATTGCCTGCTAATGTTGCATTGGCGATGAACCCAGAACTTATGTATGTACGTGTAAAGCAGGGGGAAAAGGTGTATATTCTAGCAAAATCGCTTGTCAGCAAAGTTTTTACTGAACCTGTAGAAGTGCTAAGTGAGCATTATGGTCATGAATTTGAGGGTGTGTCCTACATCCCACCTTTTTCATACGTTACAGTTGAGAAAGGGCATATTGTTGTACTAGCCGATTATGTGACGGAGCACAGTGGAACAGGTATCGTGCATATAGCACCTGCTTATGGAGAAGACGACTATAAAGCAGTTCAGCAAAATGGTCTGTCATTTGTCAATGTTGTGGATGGAAAAGGTTGTTATACAGAAGAGGTGTCAGAGCTAGTCGGTAAATTTGTCAAAGAATGCGATGTCGACATTATTAAAATGCTAGCTAAAAAGGAGCTATTGTTTGATAAGGAAAAATATGAGCATAGCTATCCTCATTGCTGGCGCTGTGATTCACCTTTGCTTTATTATGCAACAGATAGCTGGTTTATCAAAATGTCAGCATTAAAAGAAAAGCTTTTAGAAAATAATGAGCAGGTCACATGGTATCCAGAGCATATTAAACATGGCAGATTCGGAAATTTCTTAGAAAACTTAGTGGACTGGAATATTAGCCGTAATCGCTTTTGGGGCACACCTCTTAATGTATGGATTTGTCAAGATTGTGGTCATGAAGAAGCACCAAATAGTATTCCTGCCTTGAAGAAGTTAGCGAAGGGAACTTTACAGGATGTCGAGCTTCATAAGCCATATATTGACGAGGTTATTTGTAGTTGCCCAAAATGTAATGGTGAGATGGAACGCACACCTGAAGTCATTGATGTATGGTTTGATAGTGGCTCAATGCCATTTGCACAGCAGCATTATCCTTTTGAAGACCCTGCTACTTTTAACAATCAATTTCCTGCTGATGTGGTCATCGAAGGTATCGATCAAACTCGAGGCTTTTTCTATAGCCTATTAGCGGTTTCAACTTTATTTACAGGAAAGGCACCTTATAAAAAAGTTCTTTCCTTGGGTCATGTATTAGATGAGCACGGACAGAAAATGTCAAAAAGTAAAGGAAATGCATTAGAGCCAGTTGAATTAATTGAGCAATATGGAGCAGATGCTTTGCGATGGTCATTTTTAGTCGACAGTTCCCCCTGGAATCCAAAACGCTTTTCAAAAAAAATTGTTATGGATGCGAAATCAAAATTAGTCGATACATTGGATAATACATTTAAATTTTATCAGTTATACGCAGAGATCGATGGCTTTAAGTATGATACAAACAATACAGGCTCACGTACAAAATTAGATCATTGGATATTGTCTCGTTTACATCATACAATTCAATTTGTGACAAAATGTATGGACGATTTTCAATTTACGCAGGCAACACGTGAAATTGGAAAGCTTGTGGAAGAGCTCAGTAATTGGTATATCCGACGTTCTCGGTCAAGATTTTGGGCAAATGGGCTGTCAGAGAACAAAAGGGGAGCATTTAGTACACTATATGAGCTACTAACAACAATTTGTCAATTATTAGCACCGTTCACACCATTTATTACAGAGGATTTGTATCGACAATTATGTGGAGAGAGCGTGCATTTACAAGACTACCCAAAATATAATGAAGCACTCGTTAATGCGAAGCTCGAAAAAGAAATGCAAACTATTTTAACAATCGTAGAATTAGGGCGTAGCGTTCGTAATAGTCAGGGAATTAAGGTCAAGCAGCCATTAAGCGAAATCATTGTCTCTGTTGACGGAGAATTAACAGATTTTCAGCCGTATAGCGAGCTGGTGAAAGATGAACTAAATATGAAAGAATGTTTATGGACAAATGATTTTTCAGCATATGAAACAGTTCATTATAAACTGAACTTTAAAACAGCAGGGGCTGTATTTGGAGCAAAAGTGAATAAAGTAAAAGATTACGTCATGAATTTAAATGATCAGGAGAAACATGAATTACAGCGAACGGATGAGATAATCATTACGATTGAAGGAGAACAGCTAACGTTGCTAAAGGCACATGTGTTAATGGAATCCATCGTAAAAGATCAATATAGTTTAGCGGAAGATGCCTCATGTCGAATCCTTATGAATGTTCATCTTACAGCAAGCTTATTGGAAGAAGGTCAAATAAGAGAATTAATCCGAACAATCCAAGACACACGTAAAAAATGGCAACTACCTGTTGAGCAGTATGTTTCGATATCAATTGCTGGGAACACTAAAGTAACGTCTATTATCCAGCAACACGAAGCATTATTAAAAGCAAATGTGTTGTTGCATGATATTGATTATGTGAGCGAGAGTCATAGTGAACGATTTATTGAGACAGATATGTTTGATGAAAAGATTACCGTTTATTTTAACCATCTTTAGTTCAAATAGTTTAAAGGAATGCTCGATAAATACTCGGTCGTCAGAAAAAATGCTTGGGTAATCCGAAAGTTGCTCAGGATAACAGAATGCTCAAGTAACTCCTAACAGTTGTTTGTTCAATGTCAAGAGGGTTCGGGTACTATGAGGTTATCAATCCAAGTTTGCTTCTTATCCTCCCTTCGGTTCAGTACCGCAAATTTGGATTGACAACCGCCACGTTTCACTTCTCCCTTCTAGCGACCGCCAAGCCAAGATCAACAGAGTAGCAAATGCTACTCTGTTGATCTGATCTTTCATGATTTCGGTTTATATTACCTTGATCCTGCATTACCAAAGCTACCACTTGTAAGCCACTTTGTAACAATTTTATAAAATTCATTCAAAACTAACATGCAGAAAACCCCTGGGAAAAATTTCTAAGGGGGTTTTAGTCAACTACTTTCTTTTGCTTAATTATAACGAGTTACTGTAAAATTCTTTTTTTATTCTTTCTAAATATAAATTATTATCTTCTCCATCTTCTTGAGGGTATCGCTCCATTAAAACTGGAATTAATTTATCCCATAAAGTATCCATAACATAAAAATCTCGGTCAAAGCTATAATCTAATTCATAAAGAGATAATCCTAATGCCTTAGCGTATTCTTCTTTTTCAGAATTTACGAAACCAGTAACATTTTTATCAATATAATGATTAACTTCCTCTTGAGTAACACTAACACCATAAATTCCCTTAGCAATTTGAATAGCTTCTAAATATTTGTTAGTATCTGCTACAGCAGTTCTTTCCAAATATGCGTTATCATTTTTCAAATTACTAACTTCATTCTGAACTTTTAAACGAAATTCTGCTTTTTTACTATCCATACTTGCTTCTACTGATTCTATATCTACAACTCTAGATGTTTTTGCTTGATTTATTGTAATCTCAGGCATTTCACTTAACACCTTGGCTACAGCATATTCAAGATCAACACCATCATTACTTGCAACATTTTTTCCTTTACTAAATACTAGTTGACTACCAACACCAAATATTAACAATATAGTACAAATAGAAAAAATTATTCCCTTATTTTTTTTCAGCATATTAAACCCTCCTTTCTAAAACCTAAATAGGTTTCGTAAATGTTTTATCTCCACATGTTAAACTAGCAGTGTCTTTTTCACATGTTTTTACAATAGTTGTTGTTAAGTGTGCATTTTCGCCTGTTTTAGCTACAAAATTTTTTTCGAACCACCTGAACTAATTCTATAAGGACTACCAGGTAAAACATAACTGTATTTATTTCCTTGACTCCATTCCAAAGCAGATACAGAACCAATTTTACTTCCAGAAGAATTACCTGTTCTATATATAAAAGATGTACTAAAGCCAAATGAAGTATTAGGATCCATAAATCTACTTGTATAGTAACTAGCAGTATAGCCGCTATAAGTTATTTCAGCCCTAGCAACATAGTCTTTATCAACATCAATATTATAAGTATAATCTGTGTTTGTTGTTCCAGTCCCCAAACTATAATGACTTATAGTACCACTCCAACTGTCACTAACTCTTGCAGCATCCGCTATTAATACTTTTCCCCCAAATAAAAAACTAACGACTAAAACAAACATAAAGATTTTATTTTTCATTATATACCGCCCACCTTATTCCATATTATTTTCTTTTTTGTATATTATTCACTTAATAACCATAATATAGAAATTTTTGATTTTTTGCAAGATTTCATATTTTTGTATAAAAAGCTTAGACTGCTCCTATCAAGAAAATTTATGTTTTTCAAATTATGCTGTGCCGAGAGGCTGTAAGTGCAACCTCCACTATACGCCACAACTGCTCAGGTTGCCGGGAAAAGCGCTCGGGTAATCCCGAAAACTGCTCAGGTTGCAAGGAAAAGAGCTCGGGTAATCCTGGAATCCGCTCAGGTCGCCGGAAGAAGCGCTCGGGTTAACCCAGAATCCGCTCAGCTCTCCAGGAAAAGCGCTCGGGTTAACCCAGAATCCGCTCAGCTCTCCAGGAAAAGAGCTCGGGTAATCCTGGAATCCGCTCAGGTCACCGGGAAAAGCGCTCGGGTAATCCTGGAATCCGCTCAGGTCGCCGGGAAAAGCGCTCGGGTATGCCCGAAAACTGCTCAGGTCTCCAGGAAAAGCGCTCGGGTAATTCCAGAATCCGCTCAGGTTGCCGGGAAAAGCGCTCGGGTAATCTCCGAATCCGCTCAGGTCGCTGGTAAAAGTGCTCAGGTAGGCCCGGAAACTGCTCAGGTCTCCAGGAAAAGAGCTCGGGTAATTCCAGAATCCGCTCAGGTTGCCAGGAAAAGCGCTCGGGTTAACCCGAAAACTGCTCAGGTTGCAAAGAAAAGCGCTCGGGTAATCCCAGAATCCGCTCAGGTTGCCAGGAAAAGCGCTCGGGTAATCCCAGAATCCGCTCAGGTCGCTGGTAAAAGTGCTCAGGTAGGCCCGGAAACTGCTCAGGTCTCCAGGAAAAGAGCTCGGGTAATCCCGGAATCCGCTCAGGTCACAAGGAAAAGCGCTCGGGTTAACCCGAAAACTGCTCAGGTCACCAAAAAAAGCGCTCACAGCAACACTAGAAAACGCTCAGGTAACCAATATATTTGGGATCCTGAGCGTTTTTTTTGTAAAAAATTACAATATGCCATTAATAAGATAAAGAGCAGTAGCCCAGATAAAGATAGCAGAACATTTATTAAAAATACTCATAAGTTTCCCAGAGCCATCGAGTTTTTTGAAAGAGGCTCCAGCGATGGTAAGACCGAAAAACCATAGCCAAGAGATCACTACACAAGCAGCGGTGAACAATATTTGATCGGTGCCACTATATTTTAAAGCACTTGTTCCAATCACACCGATTGTGTCTAAAATGGCATGTGGATTTAAAAGTGAGACAGAGAGCGCGAATAAAATTTGTTTTTTCCTAGGAAGTGCTTCGTTATTATCAGCTGTGGCTGGGGTAGAGCGCCAAATGGTATAGCCCATATAAAGTAAGAAAAGGATCCCAACCGTCATTAAGGCAAGCCGTAGCCACCCAAACTGCAATACGATGATAGACAAACCGAATACTGCAAGGAGTATCAGAAGCGTATCACAAATGGCAGCTGTGATGCTCGCAGGTAAGGCTCGAACTAGATGTGGCTGTGTTGCACCCTGTGAAAAGACAAATACATTTTGTACACCTAATGGCAAAATAAGTCCAAATGCTAAAATCATTCCATGAAAAAATGCTTCCAACAAAATTCACTCCTTTCATTAACCATTCTAGTTATGTTATAACTAAAAGAAAACGACCAATTGGATGGTTTTTTTACCACCCAATTTTAAGGGCTTGAGGTGATATGAATGAGTTGGCGGCCTACTAAACAGGGTGAAATGACATTACAGCAGCAAATTATCCAGTGGATTACAGGACATATTGAGCGAGGAGATTGGGTGGCTGGAACGAAGCTACCAACACAAAGACAGCTTGCAATGCAGTTTGGAGTCAATCGTAGTACCGTTCAGCAGGCGTTAGAGGAGTTAAAGTCAGCTGGCATACTAGAGGCAAAGGTTGGCTCAGGTATTTATGTAGCTGATAATTCCTGGCATTCGTTAATTACACAAACACAACCAAATTGGCAAAAGTATATAGACACCAGTCTTCATAAGCCCAATTATCACACCATTCAATTAATCAATGAATATGAACAGCGCAATGATGTCATTCGCTTAGGAACTGGAGAGCTTGCACCGAGTTTACTGCCAACAGCTGATATTGAAGCATCACTGAAGGAGCTTACTTTGCAGCCGAAAGCGTTAGGTTATTCATCGCCTCAAGGTAATGACAGGCTACGAGCTGCAATTTGTGAATATGTGAAAAAAAGAGGCATCCATGTGAAGCCTCAAAATATTTGTATTGTTTCAGGCGCACTTCAGGCATTGCAGCTAATTGCTGTGGGATTGCTAGAGCAGGGCGCTATTGTGTTCCAGGACCAAACATCTTATTTAAATTCAGTGCATCCCTTTCAGTCAGTGGGTATGCAAATGATGGCTATCCACCGAGGTGACCAGCTTGCCCAAACATTGGCTCAACAAAAAAGAAAAAGACAGGCAGTCTATTATGCTGTTCCTACGCTAAACAATCCAACTGGTGAGGTATGGACAACGCACGAAAAAAAGCAACTTTATGAAGCGTGTAAAGCGTCCCGCATTCCTATTATTGAAGATGACGTTTATCATGAATTGCTCTTTGAAGCGGCAACACCTCCACTAAAATCAATGGATGATAGCGGCCAAGTCCTTTATATTGGAAGTGTCTCGAAAACATTAAGCCCTGGACTTCGTATAGGCTGGCTAATTGGTCCAACGACAGTGATTGAACGATTAGCAGATATAAAGATGCAAACAGATTACGGTTCAAGTGCCATCTCGCAGGAAATTGTCTTACATTGGTTACAATCTGGTAAATATGAAAAGCATATTGAAGACTTACGCCAAAAATTACAGAAAAGGGCACATTATGTAGAGACTATTTTAAAAGAAAAATTCAATGATTTGGCTGACTGGAACAAGCCAAAGGGAGGCTTTTACATTTGGCTAAAGTTTCATGAGCCTATTGTTGATAAAGAGTTATTTACTAAGCTATTATACCGACAAGTCCTTATCAATCCTGGGTATATTTATGATCCACAGGATGCCCATCATATCCGATTGTCCTATGCCTATGGAACCTATGAAGAATTACAGAGTGGCTTGGAAAAGTTGTATGAATGTGTAGAGGAAGCGGTTCAAAAATAAATCTATTAGATATTAGTTTAGATTCTGTTTTAGAACCATACGATAAGATAATCATGTCATGAACCAAGGAAAAATGATCAGGTACTCAAATAATTTTGAGCCTGATCATTTTTTGACTTAATGATTATTCCCGTTACTAGTGGGCAACTTGACCGCCATCTACAGCATAAATATAACCATTACAGAAGCTTGCAGCGTCTGAAGAAAGGAATACTACTACTTCAGCGATTTCTTCTGGTTTCGCAGAGCGATGCATAGGAACGTTAGAAACAACTTCTTCCCATACTGCTGGATTGTCTTTCCACATTTGAGTCATAGGTGTTTCTGTTAAACCAGGTGCCACAGCGTTTACTCGGATACCATCTTGGGCATGGTCAATTGCGGCTGCTTTTGTTAAACCAGTGACGGCATGTTTTGCTGTAACGTATGGAGCCATATTTGGATCAGCAATTAAACCAGCAACTGATGCTGTATTTACAATTGTACCGCCACCGTTAGCAATCATGTATTCAAGCTCATGTTTCACAGCGAAGAATACGCCTTTTACATCAACTGCCATCACTTTTTCAAATGTATCTTCTTCAATAGCAACAAATTTTGCTGGTGTATTTAAAACCCCTGCATTGTTGAAAGCATGATGTAACCCACCAAATGTTTCTACAGTTTTTTGGACAAGTGATTTCAATTGCTCAGAGCTAGTTACATCTGTTTTAAAAAATGCAGCTTCTCCACCATCCTGTTGAATGAGCGCAACTGTTTCTTGTGCACGCTCATCAACATCACCTATTGCTACTTTCGCACCGCGGCGTGCAAAAGCAAGCGCTGTAGCACGACCAATACCAGTAGCTGCTCCAGTAATTAAAATAACTCGACCTTCAAAATCTTTTATGCTCATAATTTTATCTCCTCATGTGTATAAATTTGTTGTTTACATGCGTAGTATAGCTTCGCATAAAAAACGTATTCAATACTTTTGTAAGAATGAGCTTTGGAAGCTTCATTTATCTCAGGTCTATACGCACTTACTGGTATAGGAGCTATTTTATTACCATTCTCATTAGCGAATCGAGAATCATT
>Ga0213825_1002542_pt1 | contig 11560 bp, 8 predicted proteins | sample MC6MC0900MG_FD_179896 | JGI IMG/M metagenome (GOLD analysis project Ga0213825, IMG submission 179896) | Enriched soil aggregate microbial communities from Iowa State University, Ames, United States - MC6-MC0900-MG | ecosystem: Environmental > Terrestrial > Soil > Unclassified | place: USA: Iowa... | reverse complement strand
AATAAAATAGAAGTTGCCCCTAAAAGTACACCGTACGCTAAACCACCCATAGTACCCGCACCATGATACATTGGTGCAGGGCTAAGACGAACATTGGTCCCCGGTAATGTTGGATAGTGCTTCAAATATTCATTTGTATCTGGCTCCACAATATTGACCGTTAATGCACCATCGTCATCGACTTGTGCCAAAGCCGCTGAAGACCAAGCGGCGGATTGCAAAATATTACTGATTAAGTTTTTGTGTGTAATCATAACGCCTTTTGGTTTTCCTGTTGTGCCGCCCGTATAAGCGATGTGTACTACATCTTCTAAAACATCAATATCAACAGTAAATTCACGTGCTTCATGGTCATTAATAAAGCGATTGAAACTTACAACATCTTCACCGTAAGACGTTGTGTCTAGGCATTGTTCTAAGGAAGCTACCTCTACATCGCCTGTCACAATAACTTTTTTAATTTTGGCATGTTGCATAACATCTTCCCACAAAGTAGCAAGCTGTTCATAGGTGATTAGCACTTTAGCACCGCTATCCTGTAGTTGAAATAAAAATTCGTCCTTCGGTAATAATGGATTAACAGGTGTATACGTAGCGCCCGCTAGCACGACACCATAATAGGAAATAGCATATTGTGTACAATTCAGCATTTGAATTGCAACGACATCACCTTTGCCAACGCCCATCTCCTTGAGCCCATTCGCTAAACGCAATGCTTGATTGTAAAGCTCTTTGTAAGTTAGCTCTTTTTGGCGATAAAGAAAGGCAACACGCTCCCCATAATACTTTGCTGCCCCCTTGATAATTGCACCGACCGGTACATGAGGAATAGTAATTTCACTAGGTATTGTTTGATTGTAAAACTTCGGATTGTTGAACTGTCTGATCATTTCGCATCCACCCCTGTGCTTTTATAATGACATCATATGAATCTTGCAATTGACCTAAATAGCTTTCCAACAAACGAGCTCTTTTCAAAAATAAATGACAATCAATTTCTGTTGTAAATCCTATCCCACCATGCATTTGAATATTATGTCCCGCGACCTCTATAAAAGCATTTTTAGTAAATGCATCTGCACTCGCTACTGCCGTAACAACATCTTTCGGCTGCTCAGCAACTGCCCAATTGGCATAATAAACAATCGACTTAGCTAAATCTAACTCAACCTTCATTTCAACAATTCGATGCTTAACTGCTTGGAAACGACCGATCGCATGACCAAATTGCTCTCGCGTCTTGGCATATTCCGCACACATCTCGACAATCTCTTCCATACTACCTACACTAATCATCGCTAAGGCAGCCTTTAATGATTGTTGACCTTGTTGATAGATTGACCAACCGTTATTAATTTCTCCAAGAACCGCCGTTTTTGATAGACGGATATTATCGAAATGCACTTCCGTTATAGCCTTTGTTTCATCAACAACTTGCAATCGTTTTGTCGACCATTGCACATCCTCTTTATCTACAATAAAAAGCGTTACAGCGTCGTCAGCTGTTTTGGCGGCGACGATAATAGCATCAGCATGATCACCATCTATAACAAATGTTTTCGTGCCATTCAGAATAAAATAATCCCCAATCGGCTTTGCTTGTAACTGAATAGCCTGCTGAGCAAAGCTCCATGTGTCTGGCTCCGCAATCGCTAACGTAAACTTTGCTTCTCCGGCTGCGATTTTCGGTAAATAGCGCTCCTTTTGTTGCGCTGTCCCGTATTGTGTAATAAGAGGTGTTGCAAATGCCACCGTTTCCGCATAAACACCAGGCAATAAAATACGCCCAACTTCTTCTAGCACAGGTATAAGGTCTACTTGCGACAAACCGGCACCGCCGTATTCCTCTGGGATATTAATTGCCATAGCCCCTAGTTCTGCTAAGCCTGTCCAAATTTTTTCATAGTGTGATAGGTCACCCGTTATAAACAACCTCGCAGCACGTGTTTTGTCCTGCGCCACTAAATATTTTCTAAGCGATGTTTGAAATAGTTTGTGCTCTTTTGTCAATGCAAAGTGCATCATTAGCCCTCCCTTACAACGTAATTATTTTAAATCCTTTGGTAAACCTAGAATGCGTTCACCAATGACATTTTTCAAAATTTCAGTCGTACCGCCAGCTATCGTTGAACCAAAAGATTGTAAATACTGATGTTGCCAATCAACAGATGTATTTTCGTCACCTTTCCAAAGCACGCCCTGTATACCTTGCATGGACACTGCAAAATTCGTAAGCTCTTTCGATAGCTCACTACTAACTAATTTATCAATCGATCCTTCTGGCCCAGGATAGCCTTGATCAATCGTTTTCGTTAAATTGCGATAGTAGTTCAATGATGCAGCGCGTAATCGCGTATAAATTTGAGCAAGCTTCAAAGCATGGTGTGGATTGTCAATCGCCATGGTGCGATTTGCGGCCTTCAGTTGCATATCCTGCACTAAGTTTTCAAAAATATTTTCCAGATGGAAAATCGTACCCGCTACGCCGACACGTTCATGACTAAGTAATGCCATTGAAACTTGCCAACCCATTCCTACACCACCTACTACATCTGCAGCTTCCGCTACAGCATCCTGTAGGAAAATCTCATTAAAGTCATGGTCATCATTCATTTGATAGATTGGGCGTACTTCAACACCAGGCTGGTGCATATCGATTAAAAAAGCTGTAATTCCCTCATGGCGTTTTCCAGCGCTACTTGTTCTTGCTAAAATAAAACATTTATCTGCCATGTGTGCATACGTCGTCCAAACTTTTTGACCAGTAATGTACCATTTCCCATCTCGTTCTACCGCTTTCGTTTGTAAGCCCGCTAGGTCCGAGCCAGCATTCGGTTCAGAGAAGCCCTGACACCAAATTTCTTCACCGCTTAAAATTTTGTCGATGTACTTTTCTTTTTGTTCAGATGTGCCCATTTGGATTAACGTTGGCCCTACCATATTAATGCCCATAAAGTTCAAAACGGGCGGCGCTTTGACACGCGCTAGTTCTTCCTGATAAATGACTTCTTGAATTAACGATGCACCACGTCCACCATATTGCTTTGGCCAGTGAATGCCAGCCCAGCCACCTTCCATCAGCTTGCGTTGCCAAGCTTTTAAAAAGTCTTTTCGTTGTCGGTCATTTTCGGGCAAATTGCGTCTTCCCTCTATCCATCCTTCAGGTAAATTAGCTTCTAACCAACTTCGTATTTCTAAACGAAAGAGCTCGTCTTCTTGTGTATATGTTAAATTCAAAATAATACCCCCTTTTTGTTATGCAGTGGAAATTACATATAATGTACGCGCTTATTCCAATTCAACAAGTTAAGGCTTTGAAAAAATCCAACACTATTTACAATACAGCTCCATACCAACCACCTCTTTTTGTTAAAAAAGTATATTTTTTCTTCTTAAAGAAGAATTATTCTGCTTATTAACGTTATTTTATTCTCGGAGTCTGATTCGTACAATGTATGTTTTTACAGTGTTTGCATTCGATAAATGGATGATTTTATATAAGGATGAGTCTAGGATAAAGAGAAAAAGTGTTAGATTGACTACGATCAATCCAACACTTTTTTCTATGCCGTTGTTGTCCGCTACGGCGGGCGCTTTCCGCGGGCACACACGTAAGCCGCAACCCTCGCTTGCGCGCGGGTCGTTGCGTCTTACGCTGTGTGCGTTCTGAGCAGGAGTCGCCGCCTTCGCTACCAACAACTAAGGCTCACTTCTATTACTATTTATTAAAAAAAGGATAGCTGAGTTTCCATTCAGGCTTTGATTCTTGCTATAAATGACTATAAGACTGCTTTAAATAGCACGCTAATTGCAGCTTTAATAAATCTCCAGGCTGTTGGAAAGAAATAGCTAGTACTTCTTCTATTTTTCTTAATCGTTGATAGAGCGTGTTAATATGAACATGTAGCATTTCAGCAGCCTTCACCGCCGAGCGATTTGTTTCTATATAGACAATTAGTGTTTCTTCTAAAGAATTATTCTTGCTTTGTTTTGTACGGAGTGGCTCGAACACTTCAGCTAAAAAATGCTTAATTTCCTGCTGATCTTGTTTAATAAATAAGCGATTTACACCAATCTGCGAATAATCTATTAATCCATGCTGTCCTCTCGAATTTAAATAAGCTAATGCTGTTTTTGCCTCATCAAATGTTTTCGGTAAAAAGTAAACATCTTGATAAGTTTGTCCCAATCCACAGCTCAACGTAACGCTTTTCTCTTTGCTCCATTCATTACAAATGCTTTGTAATTTTTTACGGAACTGTTTATCAGTAGCGCTATTCACACTTATAACAACCGTAACTTCATCATGATATGCATAAAGGAGCTGAATATAAGAGAATAAGTCTCGTTTTAATTGCGCTGTTAAACGATGGATAAAAGCTTCTAAATGATAAGGGCTTTTATAATGGCTAAGTTTAAATAAAGTGACATTACATGGCTCATGCAAGCTAATATTAAGCTCTTGGGCCTTTTGCAAAACAATGGACTGATCTTTGGAATTGACTAACTCAGAAAATAGCTCACGCCGCTTTTTATAGTAGAATGCAGTATCATTTTGTTTTCTAACTAGTTCAAGCGCCAACACGGAATGTCCTTGCTCCATTACAATGGTATCCATTTGCTCAATTTGCGTTGCACTTTCGACAATAATACAGCCCAATGTAATTTGCATCGAACGGATTGGATAAATAATATGGGTCACATAGCCGGAGCGTTTCAACTCATAAAACGGTTGCTCTATGGCTGATTGTAAAATACCATTTAAATCTTTATATGATAGTTGAACAGGAAGTTTTGCCGTAATAGGCGTTATTTCATTTTCTAATAAATCAACAAACAGCACATTTTTGCCCATCATTCGAGACATTTCTTCTACAATTTTTATGACGCCCTTATTTTGAATAGATAACTTCGTAAGCGTTGCGTGAATATCATCTCGCTTTATTAGCACATCATTTAAGTTTTTAATGTGAGAGTACTGTCTTGCATTACGAATTGATATTCCTACTTGCGATGAAAAACCTTGTAAAAGATGTAAATCTTCATCTGACAAAGGATAGGGCTTAATAATTTGGCATAGAAATATGACTCCTTCTACTTGATTGTCTACCATAATCGGGTACGTCAAAAATGATTTGACATGTTTCGTAAACTCATAAGATGGGTCCCAGTATTTAGAGTTTTCAGAAGAAATATTACCTATCGTTTCCCAAATACTATTATTATTCGGATTGGATAATAGCGGAATATTCATTGTATATGTGTATCCAACTGGCCCCTCATCTAGATCAAATTCCATTTTATTAATGCCTTTTAATATATTTCCGACAGAAGCTTTGCACGTCAATTTGTGCTTCTCTTCATCAAACCACCATAAAGTTCCGATATCACAATTAGGAATTACATCCATTGCATAGGACAAAATGTTGTTATAAATCTCCTCCGTAATTAAGGTAGCTGAGGCTCTGCGAGTACTTTCTATCACTTTCCCTAGCTTATATCTCTCTCGTTTAATTGCTGCATTCGTATAATAGGGATATAAGTAATGAAATAAAACGACTAACTCACCTTCAGTAAATGTTTTATGTTCATACAAATTAAGCATAATTTGATAATTCCCCGGATATGTAAACACAATAAACATATTATCATTCTGAATTATTTGAAAAATCTCCTCATTATGAGACGTTAAATGCTGAAATGGCAAAATAGTTCGTTCCATGACACCCTCGATTAATTCAAAAACAGGATGTTCTATACTAGCAATCCAAATTTGATAGTTGCTCTCCCATTTAAATCGATTGGCAAGTTCATTAAAGTACTGAGTCATTTTTTAACCTCCTTATTTGTAGGAAATTACATAACAGTTATGATTCTATATTATTAATTACATATATTTCTCATTTCAACTTATATTACCTTCTTTGCAAACACTTTATCTATAAAAATATTGTGAAAAGTTTGTCAAATATAACAAAAAACACGCTATCATGCCAAACTACTACTTGTCTGTAGTTTATCCTCATGAAGCGCGTTTTCTATTTTATTCTATCGATGATACATTTCGTTTTTTTACAAAATTGATCACATTCGCAACATACAACTCACGATATGGGACAAATTGAGCTGTAGTGACAGGGCGAACTAAGTGAGCTCGTTGTCCATCAGGAAAATATTCATATCCTTCAATATTTAAAGTACTCGTTTTCCCTAAAAAGAAATCTTCAGCTTCATCAAGCTTTGCCCGAACAACACCTGAAACTTCTTCATATTGCAATGCAAATGCATCCCAATTGTCCTCAAATGGGTACAAATATACATGACAAAATTCATTATCAATCATTTTTTCGGATACGATGCTACACGAAGTCATACCCATTTTTACGATTTCATGAATATCGATTGTTAATCCTAATTCTTCTCTTACTTCTCGTATGCCCGCTTCCACTGTCTCAATCGCTAATAAATGACCTGCTGCTGTAATATCGAGCAGTCCTGGATAGTCTTTTTTTTGCGCGCTACGAATTTGGAAATAAATATAGTTTTCGTTAACAAGCCAGCAGTGAAAAGTCTCATGCCACAATCCTTTTTCATGTACTTCTGCTCTTGTAGCCGTTCCAATTTGCTCATGTTGCTCATTAAAAACTTTTACAATTTCTTGTTCCATTTTTACTCGACTCCTATACTGACTTCGTCGCCTTTTTCTTTATCGCAATTCGTTTATCATAAATATTTGAAACGATAACCTTAATTACCGCATAAAATGGCACGGCAATAATTATTCCGATGAAGCCTGCTATATTTCCAGCTGCTAAAATAATTGTTATAACCGTTAACGGATGGATATCAAGTGATTTCCCCATCACATTTGGTGTAATAAAGTTACTATCAATCTGCTGTGCAATCAGTGTTACAACGCACACCCAAACTACGAGCATTGGATCTTGAATAACTGCCACAATTACTGCCGGTGCAAGGGCAATCCACGGTCCAATAAACGGAATCATATTCATAAAGAAAGCAAAAATAACGAGCAATAATGAGTACTCTAAACCAATTATTAAATACCCAACATACATGATAAGTGCCAGTAAAAAACTAATTTGCAATTGTCCTTGAATATAGCTACGTAACACATCATCAATTTCACTTAACGTCTTTTTAACCCATTCACGACGTTCACCATTAAAATATTTATAAATGGAAGGCGCAAATTTCTCATGGTCTTTCAACATAAAGACGAAGAAGAATGGAATTAAAATAGCTAGTAATGAAACGGAAACGATGGATTGTATAAATGATACGACCCATTTACTTGCCACAACAGCAATACTTTGGACAGAATTGGCAAGATTATCGATAAATTCGGTTACTTGCGGAGGCAAATTATCCTTATTACTGAACAAGCTAATCACATAGTTAGTTGCCTCTTGAATGCTGGAACTAATCAACGGCGCATTTTTTGCAAGATTACTAAGCTGTGTCGCTATCGGATTTCCGACAACCCAACCAAAGCCAACTACCATCGCGATTAGTCCAATTATAATTGTTAAAATGCTAGCCCACCTTGGCCATTTGCGCTTTTCTAAAAAACGTTGAATTGGCTCTGTCACATAGTACAACACGCCACCAAGTAGTAACGGCACAAAGATTGCTTTTAAAATAATCGCAAGCGGTGAGAAAATCCAATGAATTTCAATAAAATATTTAAGTATTAGTAGAACGAGTAAAATCCCTATCCCTACTTGAAACCATACTTTCCTCGTCACATTCTTCACTTCCTTTTATCACAGTTACTGAAAATACTACTTATATATTAACCATTTCGCAAGTATCCTAGTATTTATTACAAAGATAAAAAGAGAATGGGCAAAAAAACAACTTTTCTTGGACAATTTTTATAGAAAACCCTCTCACCTGACTCCGTTGGGACATAACATAAAATATAAAAAAATAAGTAACGATGTTCATATATTGAGAGCACACTAGTTGATGGTAGCGAAGGCGGTGACTCCTGCGGGAACGCACACAGCGTAAGACGCAACAAGCCGCGCGTAAGCGAGGGTTGCGGCTTACGTGTGTGCCCGCGGAAAGCACCGCCGTAGCGGACATCAACGATATAGAAAAAGTGTTAGATTGATTGCAATCAATCTAACACTTGGGCAACTATTACAACTTTGTATCATCTACTGAATTTAAGTAGTCCTCAATCACACCGATTACTGATTCTACACAGCCATCCTCGAATGGTGAGATTAAGCCAGCTTCTTTTACCAGCTTCGTAAATGACATAGAACCGCCTAAGCCACATAAATGGATATAGTCCTTCCATGCTGCCTCAAACTCTTCACGTGAACGCTTCCAGAATTGGAATGCACAAATTTGCGCTAACGTATAGTCAATATAATAGAATGGGCTAGCATAAATATGTGCCTGACGTTGCCAAATACCACCTGACTCTAAATAGCTATTGCCATCATAGTCACGATGCGGCAAATATGTTTCCTCGATTTTTTTCCATGCCGCTTTACGCTCAGCAGGTGTCATCGTAGGGTTTTCATAAATAACATGTTGGAACTCATCCACAGCGACACCATAAGGAAGGAATAAAAGGCCACTGCTTAAATGCGTAAATTTATATTTCTCCGTATCTTCTTTGAAGAATAACTCCATCCACGGCCAAGTGAAAAACTCCATACTCATCGAGTGGATTTCACATGACTCATATGTTGGCCATAAATATTCTGGGATGCCGATATCGCGGCTTGAATACACTTGGAAGGCATGTCCAGCCTCATGTGTTAACACATCAATATCACCTGATGTACCGTTGAAGTTCGAGAAAATAAATGGCGAATGGTAATTTTCAATAAACGTACAATAGCCACCACTTTCTTTCCCTTTTTTCGCTACTAAATCCATTAAGTCATGGTCAATCATAAAGTTGAAAAACTCACCAGTTTCAGCTGATAGTTCTTCATACATTTTCTTACCGTTTTCAACAATCCAATCTGCATCGCCTTTTGGCGTAGCGTTTCCTGTTAAGAAATTTAACGCTTCATCATAAAACTTTAGGTCAGAAATCCCGATACGCTTTGCTTGGCGCTCAAATAATTTTGTTGCAACCGGTACGATTAAATCACGTACTTGATCACGGAATTTTTTCACCATTTCCGCATTATAATCAATACGATTCATACGAATATAGCCAAGTTCTACATAGTTTTTATAGCCCAATTTCACTGCAATTTCATGACGTACTTTCACAAGCTCATCATATAATCGATCAAATTCCTCTTCATGTTCAGCAAAGAAGCCAAAGCGTGCTTCTGTAGCCGCTTTACGCATTGCACGATCTGTCGATTCTGCATAAGGTCCTAGCTGTGCTAACGTTAATGTTTCCCCATTAAAGTCAATTTGCGCTGAAGCAACTAATTTATTATATTCGGAAACTAGCTTGTTCTCCTTTTGCATTAAATCAATTACTTGCGGAGAAAATCCTTTAATTTGATAGGATGCTAAATCGAATAACTGTTGGCCCCATTTTTCTTCTAACTGTGGGCGGAATGGTGAAGCGATTAGTGCTTTATAATACTCCGTTGTGATTTCTTCAAGTTCAGGACCTACTTCATCAAAATAGTCGCGTTCTTCTTGATAAAAAGCATCGTTCGTATCAATAGATGCTCGAATATATACGAGATTAGCCATTGTCGCATATTCATTACTCAGTTCATTTACTTTTTCAATTAGCTCACTTTGTGCTTCAACTGTTTGTGCTTCTTTAAATTGCTCGATAATAGCTAGTTGTTGCTTTTTCATTGCCTCTACGTTCGGACGGCTGTATACATAATCTTTAAACGTTGTCATAGAAGTACCCTCTTTCTGTCGTTTACTCAATATATTTCTATTATATGCCAAATATATAAGGGAAAGAAAGCAATTAATGACCGATAATATATGTTTTTAACAATGCCGCTCTTTCTCGTAGTTTTAACTTCGCTTCAACAGATTTTGGGGTTTTTGCTACAATGACATCTGCCTCTAAATCTAGCTTCTTTGCTAAATACTTCGCTCGTTGTAAATGGAAATCATTCGAGACGATAGTAATTCGTTTTGTCCCCTCAGGTAGTAATTCTTTTGAAAATAGTAAGTTCTCATATGTCGATGTAGATTGCTCTTCCACTAAAATCCGTTCACCGTCAATCCCCTTGTCTTGTAAGTACGAAAGCATTGCAGACGCTTCTGTTCGATCCTCATCTGCTCCTTGTCCACCCGATACAATGACTTTAACATCCGGGTATTTATTTAAATAGCTAACAGCCTCTTCCAGTCTATTTTTTAAAGATAGCGACAGTATGCCACCAGGCTTTACTTTTGCCCCAAGGACGATGACATATTGTGCAGTGCCATCTGCAATTGGCTGTGTTCCTCTTTTCATTTCTTGTCCTAACCATATGTATAGAGCACTTCCTATACATAGGATAATGACGCTGCCTCCCACTAACCACTTTTTCACATACTCCACCCCTTTTTATTTACAACGCCCCAAACATAAAAAGGATGCTTGTACAATGTATGGCTACCGTACAAGCATCTGAATAATTATCTTATTGTAAAGCGTTGTATGGATTCCTGTAATGCCGAGATTTCGTCTGTTAAATCGTTAGAGGATTCGCTAACAAGTTGTATCGCTCTTTGTTGTTCATCAACAGATGCTGTTACTTCCTCCGAGGATGCGGCATTTCTTTCACTAATCAGTGCGATACTTTCAATCGATTGCATCATGTCTTCTTTTGAACTATTTAAATATTCCACCCCTGAAGTCATGTCTCCAATGATTGCTATAATTTTTTCCACAGCTATTTCAATGTCATTAAATGAAGATTCCATCATACTCACCGAATCATTTTGCTGTCGAACTATCGTACTCGTTTTCTGCATTTCATCGTTCACTAAATTCGTTTCACTTTCAATCCCACGTAATGTCGTCCGTACTAAATCTGTTGCAACAGATGTTTGGTCAGCGAGCTTCCGGACTTCTTCTGCTACGACAGCAAACCCTTTCCCATGCTCCCCAGCACGCGCAGCTTCAATCGATGCATTTAATGCAAGTAGATTTGTTTGATCGGAAATCTCATTAATCGTGCCAACAATGCCTTCAATTTCTCTTACTTTAACTATTAAGCTATTGAATACTGTTTGTACACTACTAATAAGCGTAGACGATTCTTGTGATTTATCCTTCAAGCTGTGTAAATTGATCAGCCCTTCTTCATTGGACTGCTTCATCATTCGAGAAGCATCTAGCATTAAGTCATTTTTATCATGTAATCCTTCAATTTGTTGTGCAAATGCCATTGCTGTGCGATTCGTATCCTCAGCATCGGATGCTTGCTTCACTGCCCCTCTAGATACTTCGTTAATCGCTTTGACGATTTCATCACCGTAAGCATTTGTTTCCTCTGCTACGGCTGTTAAATTCGATGAAGTAGATTGTATTTCAACGATTGCTTCCTCTACATTCGTTATTAATGTCTTCAATTGATCGACCATATCATTA
>Ga0213825_1002537_pt1 | contig 11568 bp, 8 predicted proteins | sample MC6MC0900MG_FD_179896 | JGI IMG/M metagenome (GOLD analysis project Ga0213825, IMG submission 179896) | Enriched soil aggregate microbial communities from Iowa State University, Ames, United States - MC6-MC0900-MG | ecosystem: Environmental > Terrestrial > Soil > Unclassified | place: USA: Iowa... | reverse complement strand
TAAAAATAAATAAAAAAACTCCCATCCCTTGTATAAATACAAGGGACGAGAGTTTTGATCCCGCGGTGCCACCCTAGTAGAAAAGCATGAAAATATATGCCCTTCCTCTTAAACAGTTAACGCCTGCTACGTTCTTCTCCTAGTAGAGCCATGGCTTTTTCAGAGAGAAGCCTACGGAGTGTTCATTCATTAAGGCACATGCAGAAATGCTTTCAGCCTAAGGCATTTCTTCTCTTTTCATGGGTTAGCTTAATTACTCTGCTCCATCATTGGTTATATCCAATATTTCATTTTATTTATATAATAATACGGAGCAAATATAGTAATGTCAAGAAAGAATTACGATCTTTCTAAATGTTTTTTTAACTTTCTGACATCCCCCATCGATAATCCGAATTCCGATGCAAGCTCAAATGAGGTAGCATGCTGTTCTTTTTGAATAAAATCATGAAAATCCACACCGAAGAGGCGTCCATCCATCGATTGGATGTTTATGCCTTTTTCACTCGATCTCATACCTAATCACCTCTGTCTTTTTTTGCCGATAGAAAAGTATAACTTTCCAATCAGACATAAGGGCAACTGTACCTCTGTCTTCGCCCATTGGGGTCGCCAATCTGTGAGTATTCTTTACTATTATTTCCATCAATAGTGAAAAACTTGCATGTGAACATGATATTTAAGAACTATGTTGGACTTTTTTTACAATTAAGGAATGAATTTCACTAGCTTTTACGATAAAATAAACTACAAAGGAGGGAACCGATGTTCAAAAAATTTATACTTCTGTTACTGTCTATCATCCTAGTTTTCGGGACTTTCCTGCCGCAAGGAAAAAGCAATGCTACGAGTGGTTTGCTAACCATTTCCACTGATGTCATTAACATTCGCGGCGGCCCAGGGTTAAGCTATCCCTTAGTAAAAACTGCCAAGCGGGGCGAAAAGTATTCAATTGTGAAAGAAAAAGGTGATTGGATCGAGATTCAGCTATCATCTGGTAAAACTGGCTGGATCGTTAATTGGCTTGTCACGAAAGAAAACGAGTCTAAAGCTGCTACTGCTGCATCGTCTGCCGAAAGTAAAAATACTATGGCAAAAGCCAACACAGATCAATTAAGGGTTCGCTCCGGCCCTGGGACAAGCTTCCGAATTGTCGGCTTCTTAAAAAAAGGGCAAGAAGTGACGATCCTTGATCAAAATGAAAACTGGTATAAAATTACCTTCTCATTCGGTGAAGGCTGGGTCGTTAGAGACTTTTTAGAGATAAAAACTGTTAAGCAGGAAAGCGAGAAAACTCCTGCTCCTTCCAATAGCAAGGGTATAGGTGTGGTGGATGGCGATACAGTTAATGTACGGCAAGAACCATCTGCAACCAGCCCTATTATTGGAAAACTAACCAAGGGTACGAGCGTAACAATATACTCCAAACAAAATAATTGGCTGGAGATTGGTTTTTCAAATCTTAAAGGATGGGCAAATTCTGAATTTATAAACACTCAAATGGGAGCATCAAGGGACACACCTAAGCAAAAATTGAGTGGGATCAATGGAACAGTAACAGCCGGCAGTCTCAGTGTCCGCTCAGGGTCATCATTAGATACCAGCATTATTGGAACTGTGACAAAGGGGCAAAGCTTTACCATTTTGGAGGAAAATAACAATTGGGTAAAAATAGAATATAAGTCTGGTAGATTTGGTTGGGTTGCTGGGTGGTATCTTGATAAAACGACAGCAAATTCCCAATCTGGACAAGCTCAGAAGGAAAATAAGATTACCATCTTACATAATGGGACAAATATCCGAACAGAAGCTGACGTCCAATCAGATGTCGTTGCACTGGCTAACGAAGGAGAAGTTTTTTCTGTAAAAAGTATTGTGAACGACTGGTATGAGGTAATACTGAAGAACGGAAAAACGGGGTATGTTGCCGGATGGATTGTTTCGATTAATGGCACAACACCGCAGATTCAGAAGGCAGGAGCCGAAAGCTATCTTAAAAACAAAACCATTGTTCTTGATCCTGGACATGGCGGTGGAGATAATGGGACAACAGGTGCGAGTGGTACATTAGAGAAGGAACTAACACTTCGAACAGCCCTGCTTTTGTATGATAAATTAAGAGCTGCTGGTGCTAACGTCTATCTTACTCGAACCAATGACTCTTTTATAGCGCTCCCTTCTCGTGTAAGTGCTGCGGAGGGGTACAATACGGACGCCTTCATCAGCCTGCATTACGATAGTAATCTAGATCGCAGTGTCCGCGGGATGACTGGCTATTATTATCATATTTATCAAAAATCGCTTGCAGAAACGTTGTTTGCCTCAACGGTCGGACAAACAAAATTGAATGACCGCGGCGTACGAGTTGGTGATTTCTATGTAATTCGTGAAAATAGTCAAAAAGCTGTCCTCATAGAGCTTGGCTATTTAAGCAACCAAGAGGAAGAAATGAAGTTAAACTCCAGCGGATTCCAGGAAAATGCTGCTTCCGGTTTGTATAATGGATTGGCGAGGTTCTTTAAGAATAATTAAGAAAAAGCCCTAGAAGATTACGCTTCTAGGGCTTTTTCTATTGAGCAGTTTCATTTACGACATAATTTGGGACACTTATTACATTTTTTCAAACACTTACTACATTATTTTGAGTACTTACTACCTATTTTGGAAAACTTATTACATATTTTCAGAAAACCACTACATTCCATGGAAATCATTTCCGATTCCATCGAATTTGCTCACAAAAAAAAGCTTCGCACTATACCTTCCCAAGTGCAAAGCCTGTTAATTATGCTTTACTTTCAACAATCAACGTCACAGGACCGTCATTGGTCAATTGAACATCCATCATAGCACCAAAAACACCTGTTTCAACGCGGATCCCTTTTTCACGCAGCATACCGTTAAAAGCCTCATATAGCTGAACTGCATACTCTGGTCTAGCTGCCTCGATAAAACTAGGCCTTCTCCCTTTGCGGCAATCTCCATAAAGGGTAAACTGGGAAACGGAAAGAATTTCACCGCCAACATCCAACAAGGACAAATTCATTTTTCCATCCGCATCTTCAAAAACCCTTAAATTAGCAATTTTATCTGCTAAGTATGCTGCATCCTCGTCCTTATCGTCATGTGTTACTCCGACCAGAAGAACAAATCCTTTTGTAATCTGACCCGTCACTTCACCGTCGACGGTTACCCTTGCTGCTTTGCTGCGTTGAACAACTACTCTCATACTTGAAACTCCTTAATTCATTATCCGGCGAACTGAATATATATCTGGGATTTGTTTAATTCGATCCACAACCTTATGCAGGTGGTTAACATTGTGAATCGCAATTGACATAATAATCGTCGCCATTTTATTGCGGTCAGATTTACCAGTAACGGCAGAAATATTTGTTTTCGTCTCATTAACTGCTTGCAGAACTTCATTCAGCAGTCCTCTGCGATCATAGCCGCTGATTTCAATATCCACGTTATATTCTTTTCGGTCATTTAAGGAAGTTTCCCACTCAACAGGAATTAATCTTGATTGGGCATCATTCGAATCGATATTCGTACAATCGGAGCGATGGACAGAGACACCGCGTCCTTTTGTGATAAAGCCCACAATTTCATCTCCAGGGACCGGATTACAGCACCTTGATAAACGGATTAATAGGTTATCAATGCCTTGGACTCGGACGCCTGATTCCCGTTTCTTATTAGATGGGAAGGATTTTAAATCGGAAATCACATTGGTAATGCTCTCTGACTGTTCCTGATCGCGTTTTTTACGCCATTTCTCAGTTAAACGATTGGCCACCTGTAAGGCCGTTACACCGTTATAACCGACCGCAGCATACATATCTTCTTCATTTGAAAAATTAAATTTTTCCGCAACTTTTTTTAAATTGTCCGAAGTTAAAATTTCTTTAAGTTCGAACTCCATATTCCGGATTTCTTTTTCAACCAGCTCTTTACCTTTAATCACATTTTCATCACGGCGCTGTTTCTTAAAGAACGCCCGAATCTTGTTTTTCGCTTGCGAGGTTTGCGCAAGCTTCAACCAATCCTGACTTGGTCCGTATGAATGTTTTGATGTGAGAATTTCGATAATATCACCAGTCTTGAGCCTGTAGTCAAGAGTTACCATTTTGCCGTTCACTTTTGCACCGATCGTTTTATTACCGATTTCAGAATGAATACGATAGGCAAAATCAATCGGAACAGAACCTGACGGCAATTCAATCACATCGCCTTTTGGAGTAAATACAAAAACCATATCTGAAAACAGGTCAATTTTCAATGACTCCATAAACTCTTCTGCATTGGCGGTATCATTTTGGAACTCGAGAATTTCCCTGAACCAGGTTAGTTTTTGTTCGAAGGTCGAGCTATCGCTAATGGATTTTCCTTCTTTGTATGCCCAGTGTGCAGCAACCCCGAATTCAGCAATCTGGTGCATTTCGTATGTCCGAATTTGCACCTCAAGCGGGTCACCCTTTGGACCAATCACAGTAGTATGCAAGGATTGATACATATTTGGCTTTGGCATCGCGATATAATCCTTGAAGCGGCCGGGCATAGGCTTCCAGCAAGTATGGATGATTCCGAGAACAGCATAACAGTCTTTAATACTGTTAACCACAATACGTACGGCAAGCAAATCATAAATTTCGCTGAATTGCTTATTTTGTAAGGCCATTTTCCGATAGATGCTATAAATATGCTTTGGACGTCCGGATAGTTCAGCTTTTATGTTGACTTCATCCATCCGTGACTTGACTTCTTCGATGACATCCTCTAAATATTGCTCCCGCTCTGCACGTTTCTTCTTCATTAAGTTTACAATCCGGTAATATTGCTGCGGATTTAAATACCTTAATGCAGTATCCTCCAACTCCCATTTAATCTTAGAAATACCAAGACGATGAGCTAAAGGTGCAAAAATTTCAAGTGTCTCATTTGAAATCCGACGTTGTTTTTCTACCGGAAGATGTTTCAGTGTCCGCATATTATGCAAACGGTCGGCAAGCTTGATCAGAATCACCCGAATGTCCTGTGCCATAGCTACAAACATTTTCCGATGATTTTCCGCCTGCTGTTCCTCATGAGACTTATATTTAATTTTCCCTAATTTAGTTACCCCATCGACAAGCATGGCCACTTCGTCGTTAAAGGCTTCCTCAATATCTTTTAAGGAAACACTTGTATCTTCCACAACGTCATGGAGAAAACCAGCAGCAACCGTTGCCGGATCCATCTCAAGGTCTGCTAGAATACCTGCAACCTGAATCGGATGAATAATATACGGCTCTCCCGATTTTCGATATTGTTCACGATGAGCATGTTTGGCGTATTCATACGCTTTTTTGACTAACTCAACATGCTCCTCATTTAAGTATATTCTAGTCTTGTCGATGACTTGGTCGGCTGTTAACACTTGATCATTCGCCATGAAATCACCTTTATTTTCATCTCATTTTTATTTTATATATTAATGTTATATCGTTTCTAATTTAGAATGATTGTTACTATTATCGAAAAAAAAAGCGAAGATGTAAAGAGATTGAGATGTTTTTTCTGCAAATTATGAAAAAAACAGTCGAAAAATATTTTCCAATTCCTAAAATTATATAAAGAGAGCACTCGTCTCCTGAGTGCCCTCTTGCATTATTTAATAGTGCATCAATGTTAAAATATCATAGCCGTTGAGCTTTTTACGTCCTTCTAAATAACCTAACTCAACTAAGAAAGCGATACCAGCTACAACACCGCCGAGTTGTTCCACTAGTTGAATGGTTGCTTCGATTGTGCCGCCAGTTGCTAACAAATCATCCGTAATTAAAACACGCTGCCCTGGCTGGATTGCATCTTTATGAATGGTTAGAACATCTTTACCATATTCGAGTCCGTAGCCGACTTTAATGGTTTCCCTTGGAAGTTTACCCTCTTTGCGGACTGGAGCAAAACCTACTCCAAGCGAATAAGCAACAGGACAGCCAATAATGAATCCCCGTGCTTCAGGTCCAACAATTAGATCAATTTCTTTCTCTTTTGCATAAGAAACGATTTGGTCTGTTGCATATCTATATGCTTCACCATCATTCATTAAAGGGGTGATATCTTTAAATTTAATTCCCGGCTTTGGCCAATCAGGTACGATTGTAATAAATTGCTTTAAATCCATTCTTCAATTGCCTCCTCAGTTTTAACCGACTCTTGAATGACTTGATCGAACCAGCCTTTTAATTCCTGAAAGGACGAGAACAATAAATCCCTTTCAAGTGCATATTGCGCCTGTTTAGTTTGATAGGTTCTTGAGTCAGTTAAATCACGCTTTTGCGCTTGATTATTCAAAGTAATAAATCCATTGTTTATTGTAACAAAATCTAGTTCAGAAAACACCTTTGACATAAAGATAATCGTTTCCTGCGACCAGCCGCGATACTTGGCAATGACATCTCCATGACGCTTAAGGTCAACCGGACCTTTTTTCAAAAGATAGGCATAGTACCATTTGAAATGGTCACGAGTCGGTACCGTGCTAAAAAAGTCACTAGATTCTTTATAAAAATAAGCATAAACCCTTGACGGCTGACTTCCTTCTAATAAAGCTTTTAACATCTCTTTAGATGGCGGAAAATCGACTAAGACGATATTTGCAGTATTACCATCAAATCCTCTTGCCTCTTCGAGATCTTGAATGAAAATTGTCTCAGACTTCAAATCGGCATCTATTTTTTCAAGATGCTCTTTATTAAAAATAATGAATTTCCTATTTTCGGCAGGTACAGTGTGTGCCATGCCGTTGATCCGCTTTTGTCCGCGATAGTCAAATAACTGCCATGAATCAACCTTGATATCGTGGATAAAAATTTGTGGCTTACGAATATTGTTCCATTCATTAATAGATAATTCCCCAATTAATGAAATTTTTGATGCAGGTGAAATTTGATCAGCTAAAGCGCCTAACCCAAAGCCTACCCCATCAAGATTTGCACTTCCTTCATTCACTAAAACCTTTAGATGGTTTTGATCACTGCCAATCTTTCTCATACTGGCAACTTCAACGTTATTTATTAAAACTTTTGGTTTCGGGTTGTCCATGCCAAACGGAGAAAGCAGATTCAATTCTTCCAACGAGGATAAATGAATATCTTCGAGATGGATTTCTTCATCAAGATAAGTAACAGGAATAAAATCCTCTGCAGTTAACTGCTCTTCAGCGAGCATATTTAATCTTGTCCGAAGCCCGGCAACATCTTCAAGCTTTAAGGTCATTCCTGCAGCCATTGGATGGCCGCCAAAGTGAGGGAGTATATCCCGGCAAGTTGATAAATTCTTAAATAAATCAAAGCCTGAAATACTCCGGGCAGAGCCCTTTGCTACCCCTTTTTCAGGATCAAAATTTAACACAATCGTCGGCCGGTAGTATTTTTCAACAAGCCTCGAGGCGACAATTCCAATAACACCGGCATTCCAGCCTTCCTTGCCGACGATAAGAACCTTATTCGTCTCAATTGGAAAATTCTTGTCAACCTCTTCGATTGCCTCGGCTGTAATCTTATTGACAATCGCTTGTCTAGTCTTATTTAAGGCATCCATTTCTTCAGCTAATTGTTTCGCTTCTTCTGGGTCATCTGTCAGGATCAGCTGAACAGCTAAATCAGCATCTTCTAACCTTCCGACAGCGTTAATTCTCGGTGCGAGTGTAAAACCGATTGTTTCTTCATTGATTGTCATAGGGTCGACCCCAGCCAGTTTTAGGATGGCTTTAAGGCCAAAATTTTGTGTCGCTTTCAGTTTTTCAAGACCTTTTTTGGCTATCAAGCGATTTTCGCCCTTTAATGATACTAAGTCTGCTATAGTACCAATAACGGCTATTTCAAACAAATGCTCAGGAATTTCTCCATAGAGGGCATGAGCGAGTTTAAAAGCGACGCCTACACCTGCAAGCTCCCGAAACGGATAACTACTATCAGGAAGCTTTGGGTGAATAATCGCAAGCGCTTCAGGTAAGACTGGTCCAGGTTCATGATGATCGGTAATTATTAGATCAATTCCCAGTTCTTTCGCAACGGCTGCTTCGTGTACAGCTGATATTCCAGTATCCACGGTAATAATCAAATTTATTCCATTTTCCGCCGCCTGACGGAATGCTGGTTCATTCGGTCCATAACCTTCTGTAAAGCGATTCGGGATGTAAAATTGGACATTGGCACCCAGATCACGGAGTGTGATCATTAATACCGATGTACTGCTTACGCCATCAGCGTCATAATCACCAAAAATGAGAATCGGTTCTTGGCTTTCGATGGCTTCATGTATTCTCTTAACCGCAAGATCCATCCCTATTAAAAGATAGGGATCATGGAACTCATCCTTCCCAAATAAAAAATACCGTGCAGAATCTACGGTATCTAAGCCACGATTGACAAGCAGTGACGCAACTAGAGGTGTTATTTTCAATTCATTTGCTAGCATATTAACTAGATTGTTATCAGAACTGCGAACAACCCATCTTGTTTTTGACTTTAACATTTGTTTGTTCACCCCTCAGACTTATTTATTATACAGGAGTAGAAAAAACCTTTCAATAAAAAGAAAAACCGCAGTTAATCTGCGGTTTTTCTTTTTATTACACTTGTGGCTGATCAGAGTATTTTCTCTTCTCTTTCACTGTTTTTATAACGCCTTTCTTTTTAAGCTCTTTTGTCTTTAATACATACCAGAGAGGTCCAGCAATACAAATAGATGAATAAACACCAACCAATAATCCTACCAACAAGGCAACAGAGAAGTTGCGGATCGATTCACTGCCAAAAATAACAAGAGCCACTACTGTAACTAACACAGTTAAGACAGTGTTGATAGAGCGAGTCAATGTTTGGCGGGTACTTACATTTAATACCTCAGCAATATCCTCATTTGTTTTAAGACGTTTTTTCTTATGCATATTCTCGCGCATCCGGTCAAAGGTAACGATGGTATCATTAATTGAATAACCGACAATCGTTAACACGGCTGCGATAAATGTTAAATCAACCTCAAGTCTCGTAATACTGAAGAATGCTATCATAAAGAATGCATCATGGAGCAGAGACACGATCGCGGCAATTGCCATTGAGAGTTCAAAACGGAAACTTACATAAATAATAATCCCGATTGAGGCAATTAAAAGCGCAATAAAGGCACTTTTTGCCAATTCCTTCCCAACAGTAGGGGAAACGGTGCTAACGTTTGGTTCGGAACCATATTCCTTATGAAACTCCGATTTCAACTTAGCAATTTCATTTTTCGAAAGAACACCGACAAGACGAGCTGCCCCAATATTCTGCTTTTCACCAGAAATGACCACATCATCTGTTTTCAGATGAAGCTTGTCAAATGAGCTGTTAATTTGTTGAACAGTCAACGGAGTGTTTGATAATATTTCTACACGTGTTCCGCTAGTGAAATCAATCGATAAATTTAAACGAAAGACAAGAAGTACCACTATACCAACAGTAAGTAGAATTCCTGAAATCGTGAAAAATTTCTTTCTATGTTTCACAAAATCAAGCTTGTCAAAACGAGTTGGCAGATCCAATGTATCAACATTTTCAGCGATGTCCCTGATATCGGACTGTTTGACACCAAACCAGCTTGGCTTCTTTTTAAAGATGCCGCTATGGACCCATAGCCCTAAAAATAGGCGTGAACCGAAAACAGCCGTTAAAAAGCTCATTAAAATACTTACAATTAACATTGTCGCAAACCCTTTTACAGAGCTTGTCCCATAGAAGAAAAGCACACCTGCAGTCAAGAGTGTTGTTAGGTTAGAGTCAAGAATCGACGTAAAGGCATTTTTTTCACCTGCAAGGAAGGCCGCTTTAATCGATTTACCCACTTTAAGCTCTTCTCTAATCCGTTCATAGGTAATAATGTTGGCATCGACGGCCATCCCGATCCCGAGGATAATCGCGGCGATACCCGGCAGGGTCAGGACACCGTTCATCCAGTCAAATATTAATAGGACGAGATAAATATAAATGGATAACGTAACAGTGGCAATGAAGCCAGGAAAACGATAATAGAAAAGCATAAATAGATATATGATTGCGACACCGATGATTCCGGCCAATATCGTATCATTTAATGCTTGTTCACCAAATTTTGCTCCGACAGAAGTAGAATATACTTCCTTCAGCTTTACCGGTAATGACCCGGCATTTAAAAGATTAGCTAAGGTTTTTGCCTCTTGCGCAGTAAAACTGCCGACAATCGAAACCGTATCTTGATTAAAAATTTGCCTTACCGTTGGAGCTGATAAATATTTTGGATTCGGTTTTGTTACTTCCGTTTTAAAGGAGTCTTTTCCTTCTTCAAAATCAAGCCAAATAACAAGCTCATTGTTTGGTGCCATGTTCATAATTTCTTCTGAAACTTTACGGAATTTATTAGCATCTTTTAATGTCAACGAAACGCTTGGTGCACCTTTTTCATCAAAAGTTTGCTTTGCCCCGCCTTGCTTTAAGTCTGACCCGTCCATCATCAGACGGTCATTAGCGTCCCGGAATGTTAAATTTGCCTGTGTAGACAACATTTCACGTGCCTTGTTTTGGTCAGTGACCCCAGCGAGCTGAACACGAATTCGGTCAGTCCCTTCGATTTGGATGCTGGGTTCACTTACACCGAGGACATTAATCCGCTTATCGAGGGCTTCAGCTGTATTTGCCAACACTTCCTTATCAATTTTTTGACCTTTTTTAGCCGGCTGAACCTCGTATAAAACCTCAAATCCACCTTGAAGGTCCAATCCAAGCTTAATATTGTTTAAAATGTTCTTGGTTGTTGCTCCCATTGTGCTCCCTAATATTAGGACCACAAGAAAGAAAGCAATAATTCTACTGCGCTTTACCATTATGTATTGTTCCTCCTTAGTTCCTGTCCATTTGCACTGTTACAGACTAGCCTTATCGAAAAAATTAAAAAGTCACTGCTTCCATTATGAAATAAGTAGGAATTACTGTCAATTTGAAAAAGGCAGGATTATTTCAACAACTCTTTCAATTCATCTTCATCATCAAAGGAAAAGTCGGCCGTTTTATATGCCTCAATCGTCGCGAAGCTGATAAAATCACTTACCTTTACAGAGAGAATTTCTTGAGTCAATTCGTAAAGCCGTTTTTCTTCCTTTTCCTTTTTCCACTTTTTCTTGATTAAGAATTCCCAAAGCTCTTTTTCGGTTACAGAATCATAGCCCAACAAGTGAAATTCTGCGAGTTTACTTGCCAATGCCGGCTGTACATGGGTGCGATAATGTTCGTATTTGTGACTAACCTCCATTCTAAACTGCCTCCTCGGGGAAATCTCCCAATTATTTAAACCTTTGCAAAAAGCTTTTACTACTTGTCATGCTTTGTCCACCATTATGCATATAGTTAATTGTAAATGAATTCTTCTTTTTTGAGAAGGTGGGAAACAGCATGTCGAAGTTTTTAAAAGGGACATTTATCCTATTAGCAGCCGGCTTCATTACTCGAGTTCTTGGCTTTATTTATCGAATTGTCCTTGCACGCAGCATTGGTGAAGAAGGCGTCGGCT
>Ga0213825_1002533_pt1 | contig 11573 bp, 14 predicted proteins | sample MC6MC0900MG_FD_179896 | JGI IMG/M metagenome (GOLD analysis project Ga0213825, IMG submission 179896) | Enriched soil aggregate microbial communities from Iowa State University, Ames, United States - MC6-MC0900-MG | ecosystem: Environmental > Terrestrial > Soil > Unclassified | place: USA: Iowa... | reverse complement strand
GGCTTTTTAATAATAACATTTAGCGCTTCATCTTGTATAACTTCTAAATTTCTTTCCTTGGCAAACTTAACTAACCAATCACTAACAGCCTTTTCATTTCCTGAACCTCTTGGTATTTCATTCATCTCTTTAAAAAATTTGATTGCCTCAAAGCTTTTTAAGTTTTTTAATGTTTCTATCATTTTAATCATCCTTTCCTTAAAAGAAAATCATCTTTAATCCAAATAATATTAAAATTATGCCTCCTATATAATCAGCATATTTTCTTAGTATTTGGATTTTTCTTAGATACTTTGCTATTATAAATGCTAATATGCTCATAAAAAATGTTATCATACCAACAATAGCAGTAAAGAGTGTTAAGGTTACCATACTTTCTATCCTTGAGAAAGCAATAAATCCAATTACTATTGCATCAATGCTCACAGATATCCCTAATATGAAGTACATTTTAAAGGTAATGACTATGCTTTCTTCTTTTTCTATCATACCTTCCTTTATCATAAGTATACCAACTATTGCAATTACTATTCCTCCCATAACTGCAGGAACGGAAGCAATATTCTCTGTAAATATTTTACCACCAAATCCTCCTAAAATAGAAAACAAAAATTGGAAAAATCCAAAGGAAATTGCAAAAGATAACTTTTGTCTTGCCTTAGCTCCTCTATTTAAGCCAATAGCTATTGCAACACCAAAAGCATCTAATGAAACTGCCAAGGCTATGAATAGCAATTCTTCTATTGCCATAAAAGACCTCCTACAAATACAATACTTTAAAAATTATCATAAATTTATATTTTAAATTACAACATTAATATTAATATTATAATTCTAACTTTTCAAAATTATGATTATAAAATAAAATATTTGTATTATAATAATTATTACTTTTAAATATACAGTTGTCAATTAGAAATATAGTGTTAAAATATACTCATGAGTTTTATTATATGAGGTGATAACATTGATTACAATATTTAAAAGTGATACCTCGGGCCTTCTTACAGAAATTGATTCTATAGAACATGGCTCTTGGATTAGTATGATTAATCCATCTAATGAAGAAGTTCTTCTTATTACGCAAAAGCTTAACATTCCTCAAGATTTTATAAGAGCTGCCTTAGACGAAGAAGAAGGTTCAAGAATAGAATTTGAGAATAATGCTACTCTTGTAATTATAGATATTCCATTCACTGAAATGGATGATAATTCATTAACCTATGATACATATCCATTAGCAATAATATATACTGAAAGCGTAATTATAACTGTATGTCTTAAAAACAGCCCTGTATTATCAGATTTTACCCTTGAAAAAATCCCTTCATTCTATACTTTTAAGAAAGTCAGATTTATGCTTCAAATATTATATAGAGCATCAAATTATTATTTATTATACCTAAGACAAATAAATAGAAAGAGTCTATTAGTTGAAAAAACTCTTTATAAATCTTTAAAAAACAGAGAATTAATTCAATTATTTGCTCTTCAAAAATCCTTAGTATATTTCTCTACCTCTTTAAAATCTAATGATTTAACCTTAGAGAAACTTTTAAAGCAGGAAATTCTTACAAAATATGATGAGGATAGAGATATTTTAGATGATGTTATGATAGAAAATCGTCAAGCTATAGAGATGTGTAGTATATATAGTGTTGTACTCACTGGTACTATGGATGTCTTTGCTTCTATAATTTCTAATAATCAAAACCAAGTTATGAAATACTTAACATCTGTAACTATAGTTATTTCTATTCCAACTTTAATATCAGGTCTTTTAGGTATGAATGTAGGTGGAATACCTTTTTTCAATGCACCTGATGGATTTCTGTATATGTGTATAATTGTAGGATTAATAACTTTAGCCGTAACCTACTATCTAAGAAAAAAAGATATGTTTTAAATAGTAAATAATCACTTGAAATCTAGTATATAATTATGAAGTTATTTAATTGATAATTATATACTAGATTTTATATTAAATCCCCTTTTGTAACATTCTGCAATTATATTTCATATACTGTATTTGATAATATTTTTATATGAGGTATATAATGCAAAATATTAACTTTCCCTTTAATATTTCTACAAGAAGAGATGATATTGTCAATTCTGAAGATAATATGTCAGCTTACGTAAGATTTGTCCACATTGCAGCTAGAGCTCCTGATTTAGATATTTATTTAAATGACAAACTAATAATACCATCTCTTAAATATAGAGAATTTACCAACTATATTAAACTTCCTTCTGGAACTTATAACATAAAGGTATATAGAGCTAATAATACTGATTTTCCGTTGGCAGATGTAGATGTTTTTATAGCACCTAAAAGTGTAACTACCATAGCTGCGTACATTCAAAGAAGAATGCTAAGCTTATACCCTGTAGATGAGACTCCATTAACCTCTCCAACTGAAGGTAAAGCTAAAATTAGAATTGCTCAGTTTATTGAAAACATGCCACCTGTAGATGTAGTGCTTTCTAATGGTACTGTACTTTATAAAAATGTAAACTTTAAGGACATAAGAAATTATATAGAACTACCTATTGGTAGATATACTATGCTATTAAAATTAGCTAATACAGATATTGATATGTTATATGTTCCCAATATAAATCTTAAATCAGATAAATACTACACTCTTTATTTGATTGGCTTAGTTAATAATTTCCCAGCACCACAGATGTTAATACCTTTAGATGGAATAAGTTATTTAAATATATAAATTTTGTTTCTTAAGGCTCTAAACCTTTTTTAATGAACATTTTCACATAAATCTTCCAATGGCTATGACAGATGCTATAAGCAATATATATACTATAGATTTAACTAAAGTATTTTCATTAACTTTTATCATAAAGAAATTCCATAAGTTACTATACTTATGGAATTTCTTTAATCATATAAATCTTTTTTAATTATTTTAAATACTTCTAATGCCTCTTCTATATTTGATTTTAATAGCACTTTTTTATGTTCAAACTCTTTGACTCCTTCATTTGTAATGCTATATATCTTCTGCGATTTTTTCCCTTCATCCCAACTACCTTCAATAAATCCTTGTTTTTCTAACTTTTTAAGCAAAGGATATATACCGCCTGTACTAGGTATCCAAAATCCATTAGTCCGCTTTCCTATTTGATGAGATATATCGTTACCATTAGTAGGTCTCTTAGACAATATATATAGTGTGTATATTGGTAATAATCCTTTAGTAAACACTTGACCTACTGCTTCGTTTTCTGTTTTTACCTTCCGAAGTTCTTGCAATTTTCTTTTATATTCTTCATAAAGTTTCTTTTCTTCAGCTTTTATACCACTTAAATCTCTCCCTAATTCATCGTCCACCATATCAATCTACTCCTTTTCATAGATAAGTACTCCTATGAATCCTGGACCTGAATGAACACCTGATACTGGACTTAGATAACCTCCGAAATTTACGAAGTTAGCATTTTTATGTGCTTTAAATTTATCTAGCAATGTCATAGCCTCAGCTTCTGCTTCACCATGCATTATATGAATATCATATTTTTTATCATTTAACTTAGATACCACAATATCATAAATTTTATTTAAAGATTGTTTTCTTCCTCTAACCTTTGTATAAGTATAATACTCACCTTCCTTATCTACACTTACAATAGGTTTAAGATTTAAAAATTGAGCTATAGTTCCAGCTACCTTTCCAATTCTTCCTCCTCTTATAAGATATTCTAAGGTTCCTATAACAAAGTATATATCTATTTTATCATTAATTTTAGGAAGTTCTGCTACTATTTCCTCAAAGCTTTTTCCTTGTTTAATCATTTCTGCTGACTCTTCAATAAGTATAGTTTCTCCTTTTGATATAGACTTAGAATCATGAACATAAGTCTTAATCTCAGGATGATCCTCTGATATTAGTTTAATGGCATTATTAAACCCTGATAGTTTTGAAGAAATTGTTACTACTATGGCGTGAGTATATCCTTCTTTTTTTAATTCTTCATACATTTCCTCTATATCTCTCATGGATGGTAATGATGTGGTTGGTGCATTAGTTTCTAAAGTATCATACACATATTTAGATGTAATATCTACTCCATCACTATACTCCTTATCTCTATATATTATTTTAAAAGGTAACACTTTTACATTATAATTATCAACTATATCCTTAGTAATATCACTAGCACTGTCAGTAATTAAAGCTATTTTTTCCATACTTATCACTCCTATATATGTTCTACTATTATTATATATCACTAATGAGTTCATTATCAATAGTGATATATCAGAAGTGATAATATTATATGCAATTTTTTTATATTTATTTATTTTATATACTAAATTCTATGGATTTCCTCTTTAATGGAATTTAAGACTTCTTCTAAATTCTCATTCTCCACAAGCACTCCATCTACCCTTGCAATGTACTTGTGACTGCATAAATTACATGCTCCTATACACATATTTTCTGTTATCTTGTGATTATCACCAAGAATTTTTTTTAATTCCTTTACTAATTCTTCTTGTCCCTCATTACATTTACATGTACTAATCTTCTTTCCCATAGTTCATTTATCCTTTCAATCCATTATTCATAATTCATATAATTATTATATACTATAGTCCTTTATTTACAACAAACATTAAAGTTTATTTTCATTGAAAACTATAGGCGTATACTATAAAGTACACGCCTTGTTTTATATTATGTAATTATTTATTATTCATAGCACTATATATAGTTTCCACATTATATTTTAATACATCAGAAAAAGATTTTCCCTCTTCATTGCTGTGTAAAGTATAAATTTGTTTAGTCTCTGCTCCTACTTCATTAGCTAAAGTATCTGAAAGTTGAGTACTAATTAGTTCTTCAATAAAAATAGTTTTAATATTATTTTCTTTACAATACTCCATAAGATTTTGTAATTCCTTTGGCGATGGCTCTCCTTCTGCAAAAACCCCTTCTATGCTCTTTTGAGCAAGTCCAAAATCTCTGCATAAATATCCAAAAGTTGCATGACCTGTAACAAAATTTTTATTATCTAGCTCTTTGAACTTTGGATTATATTCCTTTATTATGCTATCTATTTTTTCATTAAATTTCTTAAAATTTTCTTCATAATACTCTTTATTTTTGGCATCCTTTTCTATCAATGCATTTTTAACATTTTCTCCTTGAATTTTTGCTTCATTTAATCCAAGCCAAGTATGAGGATCCTTTCCTAAGTGGTTATGTTCTTCATCTTCTTCATCAGCATTAATAAGATCCACACCTTTACTAGCCTCTACAATTATTAGTTCTTTTCCACTTATAGCTGCTTTTACATCCTCAATCCATTCTTCCATCCCAGCTCCATTATAAATGAATATATCAGCCTCTTCTATTGCCTTAATGTCCTTAGCTTTAATATCAAAGTCATGGGGTTCGCTACCTTCTGGTATAACATTTTCTATATTAACCTTATCTCCCCCTATTTCCTCAGTTAAAGCCTTCATACCATAAAAGGAAGTAACAACCTTTATCCTGTCATCATTTTGCACATTATCCTTTGACTCTCTATTAGAACACGCTGTTAACATAACAACTATCAAAGTTAACGCCCCTAAAACTTTTAATTTCTTCATAATTTTCTCTCCTTCAATTGAAAGTGATTTTCATAAGTAGTATAATTATATCATATTCGCTTTTATTATCAACACTGACCTATTACTATTATATATTAGGTCAGTGTTAATAATTTGCATATATTACATTTTTAATATTGTCATATTGAAGAAAAAGCATTCAATAAAATATAATTTTATATTAATTTATTGAAACTTACAGCTATAATATGTAAAATTATGGCTAAACTTATAATGATAGAAAGGAGCAACGCTAATGATCGAAATTAAAGACCTATGTTTTTCATATAATAATTCTAAACCCTATATTATTGACAATCTATCACTAAACATAGATAAAAAAAGCTACGTATCCATAATTGGTGCTAATGGTAGTTGTAAAAGCACCCTAATAAAGCTAATTTTAAATCTACTTACTCCTCAAAAAGGAACTATTAATTTAACCTCAAAAAAAATTGGATATGTTCCTCAAATAGTTGAAAGTTTTAATAGTTCTTTTCCTATAACTGTTTGGGAGATGCTTAATGCCCATAGAAATGTTCTTAAAATTAAAGATAAAGAGTCAATAACTGAAGCACTAAAGAAAGTTGGAATGTTTGAATATAAAAATTCTCTTATTGGGAATTTATCTGGAGGTCAAAAACAAAAGATTTTTATTGCAAGAGCTATATTAGCTAATGAAGATATATTAATTCTCGACGAACCTTCCACCGGAGTTGATAGTAAAAGCATGAAAGAAATTTATGGGCTTATAGCCTCTTTAAATAAAAAAAATGGAGTTACCGTTATATCTGTAGAGCATAACTTAGAAACTGCTCTTCAAAATTCATCCCATATTCTTACCATGGATAATGGCTTTGGAACTCTATATACATCTGAAGAGTACATAAGGAGGATTTCTAATGTTTCAATATGAGTTTATGCAAAATGCCTTTTTAGCAGCTATATTCATATCCATACTCTGCCCTATGGTAGGGGTATTTTTAGTGCTTAAAAGACATTCCATGATGGGTGATACCTTGGCTCACTCAGCCTTTGCTGGTGTTGCTATAGGTCTAGTAATGGGATTTAACCCTATAATATGTGCATTTATATTTACAACTATATGCGGTTTATCCATAGAATACCTTAGGGATTATTATAAAAAATATGCAGAGCTTATTCTTTCCATAGTTCTAACCTTTAGTGTGGGTGTAGGAATTACCCTTATAAGCACTGGAAAAGCTAGTGGGAATGTTAATAGCTACTTATTTGGAAGTATACTAACTGTTACTAAATCAGACTTAATTATTATGGTTATTCTTAGCTGTATATCTATTGTAGTTATATACTTTTTATATGATAAACTTCTTTATACTACCTTTGATGAAGAAGGAGCTAAGATTTCTGGTATAAATGTAAAGGCAGTAAACTATATATTTTCTTTACTAGTTGGTGCTACCATATCTGTCTCTATACGTATAATGGGTATTCTTGTAATGTCATCAATGATTGCACTACCTGTAGCTACAGCTCTTCAACTGGATAAAGGCTTTAAACCAACTCTACTACTGTCTATTCTTTTTGGGTTTATAGATATAATATTAGGCCTTGTTTTTTCCTACATACTAAATTGTGCTCCTGGAGGTACTATAGCCTTAACCTCTGTTTTTGTATTAATAGTAATTATTATATTTAAATCCACTTTAAAATCTAGAAATTAAAATATAAATAGCTATAATCTTAAAAACTAAGATTATAGCTATTTAATATAATAATTATAAAACTAACACATTTATATTAAAGTTTTTAAATATCCCTTAACTTCTTCTGTAGTAAATGCAGCATCTACAGAATCATTATATATCTTTTTATAATCTTCATAGGTCATATTTACAACCTTGCCTATACTTTCACACTCACCAGTTACATTGGTAGCAGAAACAGTTCTATTATCAGTATTAAAAGAAACCCTTATGCCATCTTTATAAAATTTAAATAATGGATGTTCTTCATAACTTTTAACAGCCTTTGTCTGCATATTACTAGTTGGACACATTTCTAAGGTTACATTATTTTCTTTAACTAAGTCGTAGGCTTCCTTAAGATCTCTTATAGCTACTCCATGACCTATTCTCTCTGCATGAAGTAATTTGATTGCATCTACCACATTTACTCCTATACCCGTTTCCCCTGCATGTATAGTAACTCTATAACCATATTCCCTAGCTATATTTATTACATCTATAAACTCTTTAGCAAAGCCTTCATTTTCAGCTCCGGCAAGATCTACAGCAACTACCCCTTCACCTAAGAATTTCTTTCCAGCTTCCACCACTGTAGCTGCACTATTTGCACCATTATGTCTTAAACAAGATAAAATCAAATTAGCTTTTATATTAAAATCTTTTTCACCTTGATTAATTCCAACTAATACACTTTCAATAACTTCTTCTAGGGTTAATCCCTTTTCTGTATGTAAAGTTGGTGCATACCTAATTTCTATATACTTTACATTTTCTCCAGCTGCATCTTCTAAAAGTTCATAGGTAATCCTTCTTAAACTTTCTTTACTTTGCATTATCTTTATGGGAATGTTAAATCTATCTAAATATTCCACTAGTGATTTACATTCTAATGGAGCTTCTAATAGTTCTCTCAACTGCACTAAATCATATGTTGGTATTTCTATATTTTCTTTAGTAGCTATATCTAATATAGTTTCAGGTCTAACACTTCCATCTAAGTGACAATGTAATTCTATTTTTGGCAATACTTTAAAGTCCATAACTCATACCCCTTTCTATTTTGTTGTATATTATCATATTATGATTTAAATATCAACTAGTTAGTTAAATTATACCAAAATTAAAGTTAACTTACTACATTTTAATAATCATTACCTTTTACTTATAGAAATTCCCTATACTAGTTTCAATATATTGACTTACACTCTTAATTTATATACTATATGTTATGGACATAAAGTCACTATAAGGAGGCAACACTGTGAAAAAAAATAAAAAACTTATAATTTCAATGATAACCCTTTTAATACTTGTTATCACCTATTTTGCATTTTTCAGAGGATTAACTCCAGAGATTTTAAGAAATTACATAGGTGGTTTTGGCTACTTAGCACCATTTATTTATATATTATGCTTTACCATACTGCCAATTGCTTTTTTCCCTGTACCAATCTTAGCCCTTGCTGCAGGACTTATATTTGGATTTCTTCCTGGTACCCTATATACTTTAATTGGGGCAGTTTTAAATAGTGCCATAATGTTCTTAATGGCTAAAGTACTAGCAAAAGATGCTGTTACTAATTTGCTCCAAAGAAAGCTTCCTGAAAATTGGAGTAGCTTCCTATTTGATTTAGATGAAAAAAGAGGCTTTGGAATTATATTTATTCTAAGATTAATACCAGCAATGCCGTATAATTTAATTAATTACGGTGCTGGATTAACGTCAATAAAGTTCAGTAGCTATATGTTAGCTACTATCCTTGGAATCCTTCCAGGCACCTTAGTATTTTTGAACATTGGAAATCAAGCTTTGAATATCCATAACCCATCATTTATAGTATCAATTATTCTTCTAATGTTATTGACGATTTTCTCTTTAATCCTTGGAAAAAAGATAGGAAAAACTAATTCTTAAAATAAATCTCATATGAATTTCCCCATAACATTTAACTATATAATATAAAAAATAAGGATATCAATTAAATAATTGATTCCTTATTTTTTACCTTTATAATTCTATCTGAAAAAATAATCCTTCCATCCTCTAAGGTAGTAATTTCACCTAAGTATTCATCAATACAAGATATATTAGTTAATCTATTTAAGTTTTCTGTTTTATCTACTAAAGCTATACTTCCTTTAAATAAAAAAGCTATGCTACTACTCATAGAAAAAGCATCTTCTTTTTCATGAGTGATCATAATGGTAGTAATTCTAAACTGTTTTTGTATCTTCATTATATAATCTTTTATATAATGCTTTAAATTATTATCTAACCCTGTAAAAGGCTCATCAAGCAAAAGTACCTTAGGGTCTATAGCTAAAGCTCTCATTAATGCTATTAACTGTTGTTGTCCCCCTGAAAGTTGATGAGGGTATTTTTTCATATGTTCACTCATGTTAAAAAACTCAACAAGAAATTTTACCTTATCATCAATATATTTCCTTGGAAACTTTCTCATTTTTAATCCAAACTCTACATTTTCTCTTACAGTCATATGTGGGAAAAGTTGATTTCCTTGATGTACCATTACTACATTTCTTTTTTCCATAGGTAAATAGTTAATAATCTCACCATCTACTATAAGCTCTCCCTTATTAGGTAATATAGCTCCTGTAATAGTCTTAAAAATTGTAGTCTTCCCTGCTCCACTAGGACCTAATATAGAGAAAAACTCTCCATCTTCAATAGTTAAATTAATATTTTTCAGAATTTCCTTATTACCAATAGAAAAATATATGTTTTTAAGCTCTAGCTTACTCATATCCTAACCCATCTCCCTATATTTATCATTACTGTACTTCTTTGTTATATATGAAGTCATTATCATTACTATTACTCCATAGAGTATATACATTAATGTATATACCGAAGCTATATTTCTGTTAGAATTTCCTATATACGGAGTCATAATCATAGAAAAATTAACATGGCTATTATCTCCAATAAACATATTTATAAAATACTGGGAATAGGATATAATAAATGCCATGAAAAAACTTGATGCATAGCCTTGAGCATATAGTGGTATATTTACATATTTAAAAGCTTTCCAGAAAGATGCACCTAGTCCTCGAGCTACCAACTCATCTTCAATACCCCAAACAGTATAATAGGAATATATTAATTTAAATGCATAGGGTAAGGAAAAATAAATATGTAATACTAAAACAGCAATACTACAAGAAGAAAAATAATTTAGAAATAATTTATGACTTCCTAAACATATACTTATTACTGGTAATAGCATAGGCAAATAAAAAATGCTTTCCAGTGTAACTTTATACTTTATATGGGTAGTTATAAAAAATCTTGCAGCCATTATACTCAAAATTAAAGAAATTAATGCTACCTCTATAGAAAAGATAATAGACTTTATTCCAATATACAAATCTCCTGATGTAAAAAAGTATTTAAAACCATCTAGTGTAAAAGTATTAGGTAAAATATCCGTCGCTTTCCAATTTTTAAAAAACGCCCAAACTATCATAGATATTATAGGAAGTACTAAAAATATAAGTATAGAAAATATTAATACACTTTTAATCCACCTTCTCACTATCTTACCTCCTCTTGTCCATTATCCTTTATCATTTTATAATAAAGCACACATAATATTAAAGATATTATAATCATTATCATATTTATAGCCATTCCATATATTCTATTAGATAAATCTGCATTTAGGTAGGTTTTATAAGCATAAACCCCTATAGAAATTGGGTTTGATGGTCCTAGATAATAAAAACCTTCATAGGTAAACATATTAAAATTAAATATTACTAAAAATGAAGTAAATATAGCTCTCTTAGCTAAAGGTAAAAGAATTTTTATTATATATTGAAATCTTGTACATCCTAAGTTCTGTGCTATAAAGCTATAATTTTTATTTACTTGCATAAAAATAGGAGCAACACTAAATGCTATGAAAGGCATACCTTTAAAAATATTTAAAAGTATTACCGCTATTCCCTTAGAATTAAAAATTAAATTTATATTTATATGAGAAAATCCTAATAATGATATTATGTGAAATAGTAACCCCTTATCACTATAAGTTGTATATATAAGAACTGCTGCTGCCACATAGGAGAGCAGTATTGGTAATCTATATAAAACATTTATAAATTTATTCTTTGATTTTGATATGTAATATCCTAAATAACATCCTAAAACTGTAGCAATTACTGAAGATACTATGGATATTTTAAAACTATAA
>Ga0213825_1002530_pt1 | contig 11577 bp, 10 predicted proteins | sample MC6MC0900MG_FD_179896 | JGI IMG/M metagenome (GOLD analysis project Ga0213825, IMG submission 179896) | Enriched soil aggregate microbial communities from Iowa State University, Ames, United States - MC6-MC0900-MG | ecosystem: Environmental > Terrestrial > Soil > Unclassified | place: USA: Iowa... | reverse complement strand
TTATCCCCACTGGGACGCAGTGTGGCTCACAGACGCTGACAGCCTGCACAACTCCTTGTAGGAGCTGCCTTGTGCTGCGAAGAAGCCGGTTCAGGCGATGCATCAGTGTCGCTCGTACTAGCCTCTTCGCAGCACAAGGCTGCTCCTACAGACAAGCGTATCGCCGTGAAACGGGGTAATGATCTGCCAACACCGAAAGCGGCTCCAGCCTCTATGCGTGGATTGGCGTTTATCCCCACTGGGACGCAGTGTGGCTCACAGACGCTGACAGCCTGCACAACTCCTTGTAGGAGCTGCCTTGTGCTGCGAAGAAGCCGGTTCAGGCGATGCATCAGTGTCGCTCGTACTAGCCTCTTCGCAGCACAAGGCTGCTCCTACAGACAAGCGTATCGCCGTGAAACGGGGTAATGATCTGCCAACACCGAAAGCGGCTCCAGCCTCTATGCGTGGATTGGCGTTTATCCCCACTGGGACGCAGTGTGGCTCACAGACGCTGACAGCCTGCACAACTCCTTGTAGGAGCAGCCTTGTGCTGCGAAGAGGCCGGTTCAGGCGATGCATCAGTGTCGCTCGTACCGGCCTCTTCGCAGCACAAGGCTGCTCCTGCAGGTGAGGCGTTTACCGCGGTCTACGCCGTGCCAGGCAGGCATAACCCAGGCCCAGCACGCTGACCGCCAGTACGCCCAGCAACACCATCAACTCGCGGCTGTAGCGGGCCACCGTGGCTGGAAAACCGATGACCTCGTGGTACACCTGCACATTGGCCACTCCGTCGGCGTGGCTGATGCTGACCCCGCCCTGGCGAATCTGCAAATAGTCTGCATCGAAATAGACCCAGACCTTGCACGTGCCACCCGGCTCGATGGCCGGGATGTCCACCTGCGCGGTAGCGGTCTCCAGCAGGGTGTCGTTGCCGGCAGCATCACGCACCTGCACCAGGCCCTTGGCTGGCAGACGGATCTTTACCTCCCGTACCAGCGCGTCACCACTGTTGCGCAGTTCGATAAGCAAGCCGGTACGGTGATCGACCAGGCCGGCCTCGAAGGGCTTGGCGAACAACTGCGCATAGGGTGCCTGGGCCATCTCAATCAGGCGTTCGACCTGATCGTGGCTTAGACCGCCCTGGCCGATACTGTTGATACGCCCCTGCAACTGCTCATACTTGAGTTGCTCGCTGGCTTTGCTTATGCGCTCGCTGAACTGGGTGGGATAGGTGAGGTAGGCATAGGTCAGTGACGCCTCCAGGCGCGGGCTGCTCCTGAGCAACACGTAGGCGGTCAAAAGCACCATCAGGCCTAAAAGCACGGCTACGAGGAGTTTCCCCACCTTGTCCCAGCTCAATGCAAACTTCCTTCTGTGGTGATACAGACGATTCAAACCGCCCAAGGGTGCCAAGTTAAAGGCCCCCAGGCAAGCTTGACTAGGGTTCGCGCTCACCTTCACGCGCCTGACGCACCTGCTGCAGCTGGCCATCGATCAGTGCCTTGGCCATGCCGGCCAGATAGAACGTGGCCTGCATCATCACCTTGCGGTCGGCTGGCCTGTCGATGGCCTTGCGGGTAATTTCAGTGATGCAGCCCATGATGCCCGAGGCCTCCATCAGTGCGGTCCTCATTGGCAGCTGCGGTTTCATCTGCACCAGTTCGGCATCGGCGTTGCCAAACCGGCTCGCTGCAGGCACGACATTGAGCTTGCTGCTTTTCGGGGTGTCGTTGTCCATGTCCATTCCTCGGGGTTATGAGCATCCCCAGCCTAGGACGCCACCTCCCCCATCACAATGACCAGCAGGATGGAAAGAACCACTTTCGGAAATGGACTACACGAACCCCATGAAATGGGCGCTCTGCCACCGATCAGCCCCTTGACCGGCACCTGCCAGTGTCGGACGATCAACCTCCCCCACACCAGGACGAACACCATGCTACGGATACTGGGCAGAGCTTCTTCCATCAATGTGCGAAAAGTCCTGTGGGCCTGCGCCGAATTCGAGGTCGCATTCGAGCGCGAAGACTGGGGCGCTGGCTTCAAGGCCACTGACAGCGCGGAGTTCCTGGCATTGAACCCCAACGCCATGATCCCGGTGATCCAGGATGGCGACTTCACCTTGTGGGAGTCCAACAGCATCATCCGCTACCTGGCCAACCGCTACGGTGCCACCGCGTTCTACCCCGACGATGCCCAGGCGCGGGCCAGGATCGACCAGTGGATCGACTGGCAGGCCTCGGACCTGAACCGCTCGTGGAGCTACGCATTCATGTCACTGGTCAGGCACTCCCCCTCCCACCAGGACCCGCAAGCACTGGCCGCCGGTTGCGCCGAATGGTCGCGCTACATGCATATCCTCGACCGCCAACTGGCCAGCACCGGTGCCTACGTAGCCGGCAGCCAGTTCACCCTGGCCGATATCCCTATCGGCCTCTCGGTCAATCGCTGGTTCGAAACGCCGTTCGAGCACCCGCACCTGCCAGCGGTGCGCGATTATTACGAACGCCTGAGCGAACGCCCGGCCTATCACCTGCACGGCCGTAACGGTACGCCGTAACGTACAACACTGGTTTCACTGCCGGGCATTGGGTAATAATGCGAGTCATTACCATTAGTGCGCGAACACGGAAGAGTGGCATGCCCGGCAGCAGACACCCCATCGAGCATCTTTACGTCGAGCACCACGGCTGGCTGCAAGGCTGGCTGCGCCATCGGCTGAACAGTGCAGCGGATGCTGCCGACCTTGCCCACGACACCTTTGTCCGGGTACTGCAAAGGCGCCAGGCAAAGGCGCTGTTGGAGCCACGTGCCTATTTGCGCACGATCGCCCGCGGGCTGGTCATCGACCTGTGGCGCCATCGCGACATCGAGCGGGCCTGGCTGGAGACGCTGGCGCAGCTGCCCGAGGCCCAAGTGCCATCACCGGAGACCAGTGCCCTGGCCATCGAGGCACTGGTGGCCATCGACCGGCTGCTTGACGCGCTGCCCGCACGCACACGCACCATCTTCCTGCTGGCACAACTGGATGGCATGCCCTGCCCGCGCATTGCCGAACAGCTGGGGGTGTCGCTGTCCACCGTCGAACGAGACCTCAGCAAAGCCTTGCGCCATTGCTATCAGCTTGTCTTCGAAAGCACGCCATGAGCACCAGCACACTGCCGGCGCTACCCGGCGCAACAGTAGACCAGGCCATCGAATGGTCGATCCGTCTCACCTACAACCGGCCCGACCCTGCTACCCGGGCGGCCTTCCAGGCCTGGCTGGCGGATGACGAAACCCACCGGCTGGCCTGGGCGCGCATGCAGAGCCTGAGCGGGCACTTTGCCGGTGTGCCGAGCGGGCTGGCGCGCCAGGCGCTGGAAAAACTGCCTGAAGCCCGCCTGCAACGGCGCCAGGTGCTGAAACTGCTGGCGCTGTTCGCGGCAGTCGGCACCACCGCCTGGGGGAGCCGCGAAACCGCGCCTTGGCAGCGGCTGATGGCCGACTACAGCACCCGTGTCGGCGAACATCAGCGCTGGACCCTGGCTGATGGTAGCCAGTTGGAGCTAAATACCGACAGCGCCGTACGTGTGTATTTCGATGCCCGGCACCGGCGCATCGAACTGCTGCGCGGCGAGCTGTACCTGGTCAGTGGTGCCGACAGTGCCAGCCTGCAACAGCGCCCATTGCAGGTCACCACCACCTTTGCCACGTTCACCGCCCACGGCAGCCGCTGCAACATACGTCAGTACGCCGACGCCTGCCGCCTGGGCGTTGCCGAAGGCACCGTGAACATACAGCCACGCTCGGGTACCGATGCCGTTGCCCAACCCGGAGAAACCTGGCGGGTAACCCGTGACAACGCGCTGCGCCTGCCCGGCAACGCCGAAGACGCCGCCGCCTGGCGCGACGGCCTGCTGACCGCGAGGGCGATGCCGCTGGCCGAACTGCTTGACGAGCTCGGCCGTTATCGCAACGGCTACCTTGGCTGCGACCCACAGGTTGCGAAACGTACTATCAGCGGTAATTTCAACCTCACCGACACCGACGCCACCCTGGCCTTCATCGCCCAGACCCACGGCTTGCGCGTACAGGCAATGACGCGTTACTGGGTGCGCCTGAGCGCCTGAAACAACCCGGCAAAAAAAGTGCTCGCCGGGTGAAGGGGTTTGCAATCTCGCCCGGCATACACAGCAGAACACTCAAATTGCCAACGAGAACCCCACGTGACCCGACCCGCCCCCTTGCGCCTCGCCATCCGCCAAGCCCTGTTCTGCACCAGCCTTGGCCTGGCTACGCTGCCCTTGGCCCATGCCACCGACAGCGCCAGCACCGCCACCCGCTACGACCTGGCCATCCCGGCCGGTTCGCTGGATGCAGCCCTGATTGCCCTCAGCCGCAGCACCGGCCTGAACATTGCCTTTACCCCGGGTGACCTGGCCGGCAAATACAGCGCCGGGCTGCGCGGCAGTTTCAGCAGCCAACAAGCCCTGCAGCAGTTACTGGTCGGCAGCGGCCTGCAAGCCATGCCGCAGGACAGCGGCTACCGCCTGATCCCGGCCAGCGAACCGCTGCCATTGGGTGCTGTGGCACTGGACCCGACCAACGTGACCGGCACTGCCAACCTCGGCGAGCAGACCGAGAACACCGGTTCCTACACCACAGGCGCCATCAGCACAGGCGGCAAGACACCACGCAGCCTGCGCGAAACCCCGCAGTCGGTGAGTGTTATGACCCACCAGCGCATGGATGACCAGCACCTCACCAGCCTGACCCAGGTGCTGGACCAGACCACCGGCATCACCGTGGTCGGCGGCAACGACACGAAAAACCAGATTTACTCGCGTGGCTTCGTCATCCGCAGTATCCAGACCGACGGCGGCGCACCGATGCTGCGCAACGAAGCCTTCGACACCCTGCCCGACATGACCGCGTACGACCACGTCGAGGTTTTACGTGGCTCCGATGGTTTGTTCGGCGGCACTGGCGACCCGGGCGGCAGCATCAACCTGGTGCGCAAGCGCGCCTTGCCGTTCAACCAGCTGAGCATCAGCCAGTCGGCCGGCAGCTGGGACAACTACCGCTCCGAAGTCGACCTGACTGGCCCGCTGGGGTTCGACGGTGCACTTCGCGGCCGCGTGGCGATGTCGTTCGAGGACAAGAAATACTTCTACGACAATGCCGACAGCGAGAAGCACGTGATCTTCGGCACCCTGGAGGCAGACCTGAGCCCGGCCACCCTGGTGAGCATCGGCGGCACCTATGAATGGCGAGACATGGACGGTTACTGGGACCGGGGCCTGGTGCGCTACAAGGACGGCACCGAAATCGGCACCTCGCGCAGCCGCTCGCTGGCCGCCGACTGGTCCGCGAACAACTACAAGCGCACCGAGTACTTCGCCAAGGTCGAGCACGCGCTGGACGACAATTGGAAGCTCAAGGCCAGCTACACCAAAAGCAAGTTCGATTCGACCCAGGACATTGGCGAAGTGAGCGCCGCCGTCGACCCGAACACCAACCAGACCACTTTCAAGCGTTTCATCCGCGGTTACAACAACCAGCAGGACTTGTTCGATGCCAACCTGTCCGGCACCTTCGAAGCCTTTGGCCTGACCCACGAACTGCTGGTCGGCGCCGACTATGAAGAAGTGATGCGCAGCTACTCCGACGACAGCGACCTGTCGCAAGTAAGCGACATCAACGTGCCCTTCGACATCACCACAGGTGACGCCGGCGCCATGCCCAAGCCGCGCACACCCCCCAGCTACTACTACAATCCCGACTGGAACCAGCGCAAATCCGGTGCATATGCCACCTTCAAGGCGCAGCTTGCCGAGCCACTGCACCTGACCTTGGGCGCACGCTACTCCGACTACCGTGACAACACCCGCACCGTGGTCCCGGTCTTCAACAATGCCGACACCCGGGTCAAGGAAAGCAACCGCGGCGTCATCACCCCGTTTGGCGCGCTGGTGCTCGACCTGAACCGGCAGTGGTCGCTGTACACCAGCTATGCCGAGATCTTCCAGCCGCAAACCGCCTTCAAGTCCCCGAGCAGCCAGCCACTGGACCCGATCGAGGGCGAAACCTACGAGTTCGGTACCAAAGGCGAGTTGCTCGATGGGCGCCTCAACCTGTCCAGCGCGCTTTACTACACCAAGCGTCTGAACGAAGCGGTGAGCACTGGCCAAGGTTTCTACAGCGCCTCTGGCGAGGTGATCAGCAAGGGTATCGACAGCGAGATTTCCGGTGAGCTGGCCCCCGGTTGGCAAGCCATGGCCGGCTACACCTTCAACATCAACAGGCAACGTGTTGCCGGCAATGCCGCCAACAACGGCACGCCGATGAGCACGCAAACACCCAAGCACCTGTTCAAGTTCTTTACCACCTACCAACTGCCCGGCGAGTTCGAGCGCTGGAAGGTCGGCCTGGGTGCCACCATCCAGAGCGACAGCTACAAGAGTGGCTTCATCCAGCGCCGCCTGCCCGACGGTGGGCTCAGCCAGCAAGACCCGTATGCGTTCCGCCAGGCCGGTTATGCGGTGTGGAACGGCTTGGTCGAGTACCGCATCGATGAACACTGGACGGCCACGCTGAATGGCAACAACCTCTTCGACAAGGCCTACTACCAGACCGTGGATGCCAGCGATACCGGCAACTGGTACGGCGCGCCGCGCAACTACATGCTGACCTTGCGCGGCAAGTTCTGAGGTGTGTCGAGGGGTTCCACCTGCAAGATCCTGGGGCTGCTTTGCAGCCCTATCGCGACACAAGGCCTCTCCCACAACAGATCGCATTCCCCTGTAGGAGCGGCCTTGTGCCGCGATAGGGGCGCACAGCGCCCCCGGCGATCTCGGCTTGTTACACCACAACCTGCCCCGCCGCTGCCACCACCCGCCCACGCCAGGCAAACAGCAACACCATCACCAACCCCAGCGCCGCCATCGCCGCGCCCGCCAGGGAAATCGCCGGGTAGCCCAAACCTGCGTTGATCACTGCGCCACCCAGCGCCGCGCCAATCGCATTGCCCAGGTTGAATGCACCAATGTTCACCGCCGATGCCAGGTTGGGCGCATCCTTGGCTGCCTCCATCACCCGCATCTGCAGTGGCGGCACCAGTGCAAAGCTGGCCGCGCCCCAGACCAGGATCGCCAAGGCCGTCGGCAGCGGCCAGTCCAGCACGAGCGGGAACACCAGCAGCACGCCAATCAACAACGCCAACGACAAGATCAGCGTGCGGTCGATCGAGCGGTCTGCCGCCTTGCCGCCCCACACGTTGCCCAAGGTCAGGCCCACACCGAACAACACCAGCATGGCTGTCACGAAGGTGGTGGACGCCGCCGCCTCGCTCTGCAGGATCGGCGCAATGTAGGTGAACACCGTAAACATCGCACTGGAACCCACCACCGTCAGCAGCAACGCCGCCAGTACGGGGCCGCGGCCCAGCACCCGGATTTCGGCCATGGCCCCGTCACCTTTGGGCGACGGCACATTGGGCAGCGCGTACCAGAGCGTGGTCATCGCCACCAGGCCAAGCCCGGCAATACCCCAGAATGCCGTGCGCCAACCCAGCATTTCACCAAACCAGGTCGCCAGCGGCACGCCGCCAATCGTGGCCAGGGTCAAGCCCATGAACATTGCCGCCACCGCCCCGGCGCGCTTCTCGGGCGGTACCACGCTGGCCGCGACAATCGAGCCGATGCCAAAGAAGGCACCGTGGTTGAGCGAGGTGACCACACGGGCCACCAGCAGGCTGGTGTAATCGCTGGCCAGGGCCGACATCAGGTTACCCAGTGTGAAAATGGCCATCAGCCCGATCAGCAAATAACGCCGCGGGATCTTCACCGTGGCCAGGGTCATCAGCGGTGCGCCGATCAGCACGCCAATGGCATAGGCACTGACCAGCAGCCCGGCAGCGGGGATGGAGACGCCAAGGTCAGTGGCGATACTGGGCAACATGCCCATGGGGGCGAACTCGGTGACACCGATGCCAAAGGCACCGATGGCAAGTGCGACGAGAGGTGGATTGATACGCATGGCAAGCTCCTTATCTATGCCGCAAATGCTACGATCCATTTCAAAAGCGCACTAGACTGCTTTTTTGCCAACCACCTTTGCGCACGAGGCACAAATGGACTTCAGTGGAAGATCCGGCGAGATGGAGATATTTGCCAGGGTGGCGCAAGAAGGCAGCCTGTCGGCCGCCGCGCGGGCACTGAACCTGACGCCTTCTGCGGTCAGCCGCATCATCGCCCGCACCGAACAGCGCCTGGGCACCCGCCTGCTGCTACGCACCACCCGGGCGATCACCCTCACCCCCGAGGGTGAGGCGTACCTGCGCGGTGCACGGCGGGTGCTGGCCGACATGCTCGAAGTGGAAGAAGCCATCACCGACCAGGGCGTGCCGCGCGGGCGCTTGCGGGTAAGCGCTGCGCTGGGCCATGCCCGGCTGACCGTGGTACCGCTACTGGCGGCCTTCAGCGCACGTTACCCGCAAGTGCTGGTTGACCTTACCCTCAGTGACGAAGTGGCCGACATTCTCGGCGGCCAGGCCGACGTGGCATTGCGTTTCGGGCACCTGCCGGACAGTTCATTGAGCGCCCGCGCCATTGGTGAAACCGGCCAGGTGGTGGTTGCCTCGCCCGAGTACCTGCAACGCTGCGGCACCCCGCTTGAGCCTGAAGACCTGGCCCGGCATAACTGCCTGCGCTTCAACTTCCGCCGTGCCGCGCCCGACTGGCCGTTTCGCCGCGACGGGCAGGTATTCTCGTTGAAGGTGACGGGCAATATCGAATGCAGCAGCGGCGAAGCCTTGGCGCAACTGGCCAGGATCGGTGCCGGCGTGGCACGCATCGGTACCTTCACGGTGGTCGACGACCTGGCCAGCGGGCGGCTGGTGCCATTGCTGGAGGCCTACAACCCTGACGACCGCGAGCCGATCCATGCGGTGTTCGTCGGTGGCCAGGCGATGCCGGCGCGGGTACGGGTGTTTGTGGATTTTCTGGTAGAGCACCTGTCTGGCGGCCTGCGCAATCCCTTGTAATCGGTGGACTCGTCCCCGGCGAGGCATCACAGCGCCACGGTGGCATTCTAAGAATCCAACGGCAGCGCGGGCGAGACGGGCGAAGCCCGTGCCATCCACCGCTCGGCCTGCTTCGCGGGCATGCCCGCTCCCACAATGCTCAGGCATCACTTCATCGAACTGGCTGTGGTTGGGTACAATGCACACTTTCTCTCAATACCACGCAAAGGACCGCCCATGCTTTACGTCGTCATGCTCGGAGGCCGCCACCCCGGCGCCAAGATCGAAGTCCACGACGTGGTATTCGCCCAGGCCGACACCTTCGAACAGGCTTACCCGCAGCTGCGCCAGGCCTGGTTCGGTAGCGCGAAAGGCTTGCACATCGATTCGTGGCTGGAAGTGCACGGCGTGGACGGCCAACGGATCGAACTGCGCCCGGACGCCCCCGCCCGCGGCGCACTGCATCTGTACTTCATCAACCTCGGCGGTTACGAACGCGATGTGTTCGGCGAGGCGCACCGCTACCTTCTGGTTGCCGCCCACAACAAGACCGAAGCCAAGGCCCTCGGCAAGCAGCGCATGCAGGCACACTGGCTGAAGCCGCACACCGACGCTTTGCTCGATGTCGACGACTGCCTGGCAATCGACCAAGTGGGCGGGCAGTTCGTGCACCTGGTCGAAGGGGCGCATGAGCCGGTGGTGGTGCGCAGCGACTACATCCTGATCTGACGTTGATGCGCGCAGTTGGGTTATCTTCGACGCTTCACTGTACCGCCAGGGCCAGACCACCATGCGCATTGTCATTCCCGACGACTACCAGGATGTGATCCGCACGCTCGACTGCTTCGGCAAGCTGAGCGGGCACGCTGTCAGCGTGCTTCATGAGCGCCAGCCGGCCACGCTGGAGCAACTTGCAGCACGCTTTGCCGATGCCGACGCACTGGTACTCACCCGCGAACGTACCCGCATCGACGCCGCCTTGCTCGACCGCCTGCCCAACCTCAAGCTGATCAGCCAGACCGGCAAGGTGTCCAGCCACCTGGACCTGGCTGCCTGCACCGCACGCGGCATTGCGGTGACCGAGGGGCGCGGCTCGCCGGTGGCGCCTGCAGAACTTGCCTGGGCGCTGATCCTCAATGCCCGCCGGCAACTGGTGCCGGCCATCGATGCTTTGCGCCAAGGCCAATGGCAGGTCAATCTGGGCCAGGCGCTGGCCGGCCAGCTGCTGGGTATTTGGGGCTACGGCAAGATCGGCCAGCGTCTGGCGCGTTATGCCCAGGCGTTCGACATGCCTGTGCTGGTGTGGGGCAGCGACAGCAGCCGCGCCGCAGCCCAAGCCGATGGCCATCGCGCTGCTGCCTCGCGTGAGGCATTCTTTGCCGAAGCGGATATTGTCAGCCTGAACCTGCGCCTGTCCGACCAGACACGCCACGGGGTGACCTTCGACGACCTGTCCAACATGAAGCCCGACGCCTTGCTGGTGAACGTCAGCCGCGCAGAACTGATTGCCCCAGGGGCATTGCTACAGGCACTGGATGCTGGGCGGCCGGGTTTCGCGGCGGTGGATGTGTATGAGGAGGAGCCGCTGCTCGACCCGGCCCATCCGCTGCTGCGCCACCCACGCGTACTCAGTACGCCGCACCTGGGGTACGTGGAGAAGAACGGCTACGAGCTGTACTTTGGCGATGCTTTCGACAACGTGGTGGCGTTTTTCGAAGGAAAGCCAAAGAACGTTGCCAACCCTGAGGCCCTGGCAGCTCGACGCTGAGCCCTGCGGGAGCCACTGTCGTGTTCAAAATGTCAGAGTTCGCGCGATCACTGTGGGCGCGGGCATGCCCGCGAACACCGGCGAAGCCGGTGCCAGCCACCGCGCTGGATTCTTCGCGGGCACGCAGGCTGCCACAGGCACCGTGCAGGCCTGAAGTTTGCCCTTAAGTTGCGTTTAACCGAACAGGTTCAGCCCCAGCGCAAACACAGCCACCGCCAACGCCACCAGCGGCACTGCATTGCGCTCCAGATACACCGCCCAGCCCGTCCCGCACACCTGCTGCAATTGCAGCTCGCATTCACGCTGGCGCTCCACCAGGCTGGCCAAATGCGTCTCGACGCTATCCACGCGCTGAGCCTGGGTGCTGGTCGCCAGCGCAAGCCTCTTCAAAGCCGTCGTCACCGTGGTAGACAGCGCTTCCCGTGCCAGGTTGCTGGCGGCCAGCTGCTCCTGGTACTGCTCAAGGCTCTTGCGGATTACCCCTTCCTTTTGCACGCGGGCCAAGGTACTTGCCACCAGCTTGCGGTTCTGCACCTCGGCACTGGCCTGCAGCGCGGCCATTTCGATTTCATGCTGGCCTTGCACACTTGCCAGGCGCTCCAGCTCTTGCCTGCACAAGGCATGACCATCGGCCAGCGCCAGCAGTTCGTCGAGCTGTTGCCTGAGTTCGCGCAACACTCTCAGTGGACCCTGCAAGTCGCCATCCGGGGTCGCGACGTCTGCGTTCAAACGTTCTATTTCGCCCGCCAACGCATCGTTGAGGCCACGCAGTACCTTGTTATCGGAAGTAGCGTCCAGATTGCCAAGGGCGGTCTCGATCACC
>Ga0213825_1002527_pt1 | contig 11591 bp, 7 predicted proteins | sample MC6MC0900MG_FD_179896 | JGI IMG/M metagenome (GOLD analysis project Ga0213825, IMG submission 179896) | Enriched soil aggregate microbial communities from Iowa State University, Ames, United States - MC6-MC0900-MG | ecosystem: Environmental > Terrestrial > Soil > Unclassified | place: USA: Iowa... | reverse complement strand
TGTGAGCGTTTTAATTTCTGCAATCGTAGCATATTTTTCATCAGCATTTTTACGATCTTCACGCCCTTCTATAAAGGATGTACGTATTGTATATGTTCCAGCAGCTAAATTACCAGGCATAAAAATTGATATTTTTCCGTGTGAGAACTGATGTCTTTTTGATCAGCATTATTTGTTGTAGCATCTGCAGCAAGCCCAGGTATGTAACGTTCATGCCCTTTGCCTACGATGTTATCGTTTGCATCTAAAATCTCTACTTGTAAGGTACCGCGTGCTGGCACATTGCCATTATTTTTAATCGTGACAGTGGAGTAGAAAACAAACTTTCCAGACGGAGCTACATAACCTTGAACACTATCAGAGTATAGTGACAGATTATAACGACGTGGAACAAAACCATTGTGATTTTCGGTTACCCAATGTAAAGCATGCTTCATAAATACTTGGGCATCTTTGTCGCCATGTGTTGTTGAATAGGCAGCCCCATTTTCATTATCCTGCCAATCTGCTTTAGTATCTATATCAATATAATCATAGATTTTAAAGCCAATTTGAACGACTCGGCCTTTACCATATTCGATAGCATGTGCTGCACCAAAATCATTTTTTTTCATAGTCTTTGGTTTATCTGTACTATTATAATCTGAGAAATATAATATAGGTGTGGCAGACCCACCTTGCCAAGGTTTTATGATTTCCACCCAATCTTGATCTATTTTTGTAAGACTAATCTTACTTTTGCCCAGCTCTTTTGTTGTATTTTGAATAATGGGATGAACGGTATTAACATTACTTATTGTTGAATTGCCAAGAATAATATCGTCAATAAAACGTGAATGGAAGACCTCCGTTAAATTATCCCACTCCATAACCCATGAATTTACATCATAAATTAAAGGAGAAAGATCCATTTGACCTGGCTTAGGAAATTTAGCAGATTCGTTCCGTGCTGTTTGGAATGCAAAGATGGCACCGCCACCATTTCTTATGTACATTTTTACATTTTCACGTTGCTGATGATTCATCATAACTGTATAAGCGAAGACGATTGCGTCATATTGACTTAAATTTTCTAGATTATTTAGGTCCTTCTCATAAATTTTTTCTACTTGAAAGCCCTGTTGCTGATAGAGGAGAAAAGCCTTTAATTCTTTATTATAAGTAGAGCTATAATCTACCTTGGGTGAAACAGCTTGTCCTTTATATGTACCACCTGGGTGTGGTTGTATTCGCATATTTTTCACTGCTTTCTGAAAAAACAACACCGATTTTTTGTGCTGCTTTTGCTTCCGTAGGTGATAAGGAAGCAATCACTATAAAAGTACAAAGTAAGAAAAATGAAACGCATAATTTCTTCATTAAATCCACATCCTTTATTTGTATATTACATCAACGTGCATGACTATTACTCATCATACATCTAAATAATGGATGAATCATTAATATTTGGCTCTTTTCTAAAATTTTCATCTGCTATTTTTAAATTAAAGAAAGTATGGATATATTATAAAATGGGTTTCTAATTCCCATTTGGACAAATAGAGAAATGATCGAATAATTTCATATAAAATACATTCATTCCTTTCTATAAGTCTACCTGTATTTATGATATAATAACCTTTGTTTTGTATAGAAAATGAAAGAATTACACAACGATGATTCACGATAGAGGAGGGCAATCACATCTACTGAGATGTATGACATTTATGAATAAACTGAAACAAACTTTTGAAAAGGTCAACAAGATTGATACGTTTTCACCGTACTTCTTTTTACCTTTTATATTAGTACTCTATTTCTTTACAAGTCTTTTTGATTTCCATCGATTTGAACTATTTAATGTACGTGTGTCAATTTGGCCAGCGGTACTTTTAGCGATTGCTTGCTATTATATTGGGGTCTTTATTATTGATAAATTGCAGTGGACAATCCCATCATTTGGTTTATCCTTCTTTGGGAAGTATGTTGTCCATTTCATTGTATTTTTAACATTACTTGGTCTAGCGTCATACTTTTTAATGATTTTTGGTGGGGGATTAGGAATTGCTGATGAATCCAACCGACGTAACCTCAATCCAAAGTTAAACTTCTTTGCCCAATTATTATGGTTTGGTGTGTTATTGCTATTATCCTATAAAATGATATTAGAAAAGCACATGTCATGGAAGAAAGTTTTAATATATGGTTCCATTTACGCTGGTGTTATGTTCTTATTCTTATTAATGGGATATCGTACACCACTAATTATCATGTTATTTACAGGTATTATTATTTTCCACTATGTTGTAAAGCGTGTGAAACTGACATGGTTCCTGACTGCATTATTGGTGATTGGTGTAGTATTTTCAATGTTCGGCTTCCTCCGTGTTTTAACTGAGGATACAACGAAGGAATTTAATAGCCGTGAACAGCCAGATGTAGAATTAACCGAATCAGAAAAAGAAAAGCTGTTAACTGTGGAGCAAAAAGTTAATTTAACACCTAAATGGATTCGTTCATTAAATGGTGAGAGTGTGACTGGTCATATTGTTTTAAGTAAAATTATGGAGTATACACAGGAGGAAGGTTACCTAAATGGAGAAATTCATGGGGGTATCTTCAGTACGATTTTACCGGGTGAGCAAGTGTCACCACGTATGCGAGTAACCGAGGTTGTCAACTCCTTAAGTGTTGAGGAAGGTAAATATATCACACGTCCAACAAGAACAACTACACCGACATTTATCGGCCAATTATTCTTAGATGGTGGTTATTTGCTTGTGGCAATTGGCTTCTTCTTCTATGGGGTACTAATTTCACTTATTTATAATAAAGTGAAGCAAGGTGGTATCCGTAGCTTCCACTCAGTAGCCTATGCTTTTGTTATTACTTTATTTACAGTATCAATGCACACAGGCTTACTAGATTTAATCTTTATTTTAATGCTTGGCTTTGTGATATTAGCCTCAGCGATTATAAAAACGGAAAACAAAAAACTTCGATATTAACATCTAAAGGTGTCTCAAATTTTTTGAGGCATCTTTTTTTATATGAATGAATAGAAATTATTACCCAAGCAATATTTTTGAGATCTATGAAAAATTATGTCAGGGAATCTTTATGAATAAAGGGGTTTTATTCAAAAGTTTTTTTGTCGAATACATTTGGAAATCTTTGTTTTTGGGGAAGGGTTGCTGAATTGATGAGGAAAAGTGCATGATTGACTCGTAATTGTGCTAGATAGAAGGCTACTTTTGCTAAATAGACTAACAATCTTCAGAGCCCAATTGTTATTATATTTATAAGCTTTTCTATGGTGTGCTCTGTTTTGCCACAGAGGACTACATGTCATCGATATAATAGTTTTTCAACAAAAGAAAAGTCGCCCTTGCAAGGACGACTTTTCTTTTATTTTACAGTGTTAATCACTTGTACATAGTCTTTACTAATAAAAGCTGTTCCTGAATGAAGCTTATCAGAAAGGACTTCATACCAGCCATTTGTAGCAGAGCTTGTAATGATAACAGGCATACCACTTCTTGCATAAGTGAATAGTGGGCTATTGCTTGTCGATGCATCTGTACGAACATTTAAACCAGTAGTCGTTGTGATACCAACTATATATGGATTTTTGGCATCCTTAAAGCCTAAAGCCTTTTCAGCACGGTAGTAATGACCTGCAATTTTCGCTCCCCAGAATGGGTCAGAAGCATATTTTACATTAAAGCCAACAGCCTTTGAACCAACTACTGCACCATTAGCATAGTTTCTGCCAGGAGACCCCCCTGGAGTAATGTAGTTTGGCTGAAGGAATTTTTCAACAAGCTCACTGATATTTGCAGCAATACTTTCAAATTTTTTGTTTAGTGGGTTTGTATCATATTCATATAAACCAAATAAATTATTTAATTTTTGGGCTTTCTCACTCATACCATAAGCACTTTCATGCTGAGCAAGTGATAAAATAAGCAGCGCATTAATTTGTGAATTCTCTTCTATCTCTTTTAATGTTTGCCCTAAGCCGATAAGCTTACTTTTCGTTGTAGCATCTTTATAGAGGGTGATTCCTGTGCTTTCCACTTCCGCCAGCTTGTTCATAATATACGTATCAAGTTCCTCTGCTGTATATTGTGTTTTAGCACGAGCTGGTAAAAATTGATAGTAGTTATAGGCTTCACCTTTAGAGGAGCCATTTCCATTTGTAAAATTGATACCATCCCAGCTATAGTATTTTTCGCCTGACTTCATAAAAGAAGGTGCTTTTCCGAAGACATAGCTAGATGAATACTTATTAGTTTTGTAATCGTAAAGCGTGTGCTTAATTTCACCATTTTCATTTGAATAGTAAGAACGACCTTTACTCATTGAAAACGGGATTAATGTCACATCTGCGTGCTTTAAATAGCCTACTTGTCCTGCTAGTCGAACCTTCACCTGTGTAGCATCACTGCTAAGGTATTCCATTTCAGTATCCCCAGCAACCCCAATTTGATCCTTAATTGTTTCTGAGTTTAAGACAACATAATTATTTGTCACAACATAGCCAGAGGACATTTTCATAATTTTATTATTTTGAACAATTACCTGCGTATTGTTTGTTATAGCCTTCTCGGCAGCATCAAAGGTAGTAAATTCTTGATTACCAACCAATGTGCCATTGGAGATTTCCTTCACAGCAAACTTAGAGGTATTTGATTCGCCTGGGTTTGGACTACCACTGTTAGGGTCACCAGAGTTTGAATCCCCACCATCACCGCTACCAGTATTTGCATCAGCAAGTGTCATTAATCGATGGATAAATGTAGCCGCTTGACCGATTGTTGCATTTTTTTCTGGCATAAAGTAACCATTCGAGCCCTTAATGATTTCTAATTGAGCACCTATAGCTACTGCCTGGCGATATTCTTTAATGATTGATGCGTTATCCTTAAAGGTAATAGAAGAAGTACCTTTTGGAATTTCTAAATAGTTTATAGCTCTTTCCAGCATTATCGCCATATGCTGTCTTGAAATAGCTGCATTCGGTTTAAATGAGCCATCTTTGTAGCCTGTAATAATTCCAGCAGTGGCAGCGAGCTGAATATCTGTCGCATACAAATATGTACTTGGGACATCAGTAAATACGATGTTGTTTGCTTCTTCAAGATCCATAGACTTTGCTAAATAAGAAGCGAATTCGCCACGTGTTACATTGGCATTTGGACGGTAACTTCCTTTGGCATCTAATACTAATGCATTTTTGGAAATTAAATAACGAAGACCCGGTTCATGGTCATGTCCTGAAAGTTCATCGGCTGATGCTAGCTGTGGCTGCATAAAAAGCAAGCCAACTACAGTCATGAGCAATGCAATGATTGATAGTTTTTTCATATTTTTACCCTCCTAAACTTCTACATCATTTTAACAAAGTTATAGTGTCAAGATAAGGGTCAAATGTTTGAAAAATCGTAAAATGAGACTATATAAACAGTTTTCTTTACAATTAAATGAAACTGGAAAATAGCATAAATGTTCCATAGCTATTTTGGCATATTTTTGATAATGTTATAGAAGTAAAATATGTGAGGGGAGAGTGAGGGCTCTAAATTATTTGGGAGCGCAAAAAATGAAAAGAATAGCAAAAAATTTACTAGTTTTAGTTGTGTTATTGTCAATGGTGATGACCCCGTTAAATGCTTATGCATCTCAAACGGTCAAAAAGGATTATCCGCTCTCGAAAGGTGTGCAGTATAAACAATATACATACAGCAATACCTATACAAATTCCATTAATCATATTGCAATTAATGTAGGTGATCCAACAACAGAAGTACAATTAGGTATGCCTGCAGCAGTCAATGGAAAAGAATCGACAACAGCAAATGCTAATCGTCTTTCACGTGAAGGCAATCGTGTAGTGGGGGCTATTAATGCAAGCTTTTTTAATATGTCTGAAGGCTACCCATTATTTTTATTAGCAAAAAATAATGTGATTTTAAATGGCGGGGCTGTGTCAAATGGCTCTGATCAATATATGAATGTACCTACTGCATTTGGGATGGCAGCAGATGGGCGCGGTGTTATTGATTATTTTGACTTTGATGTCACGCTTTCTCATAACGGTACAAATTATGAAATGTCAGGTATGAATCGTGAACGCAATATCTATGAATCAATTATTTATACACCACAATTTTATAGTAAAACAACAGATACAAATGAATACGGTTTTGAAATCGTCGTAGATACGGGTGAACCAATTACTGAAAATAAATTTGGACAAACGTTAACTGGAAAGGTGACTAAAATTACACCTTACGGATCAAAGGAAAAGGTATCCATTCCTGCGACTGGATTCGTAGTATCTTTACAAGGTGGAGATTGGCACAAGAAGCTAAGCCAAATAGCAATTGGAGATGAGCTAAGTGTTAACTTCTCAATTGATAAGCTTTGGCAGGATGCACAGTTTATCATGGCAAGTGGTCCATATTTAGTAAAAGATAATAAGCCTTACATTATGATGAGCACATCTAGCTCTCGGGCGAAAGAAGTTGCACCACGAACAGTTGTAGCTACAAGTAATAATGGGAAAACAGTTCATTTTATTACAGTTGATGGGCGTCAAAGTCATAGTAAGGGAATGAATATGGTTCAACTTGCGAACTATTTAGTATCTCTTGGTGTAGATCAAGCGATTAACTTAGATGGTGGTGGCTCAACAACAATGGGTATTCGCAACTACGGTAGCAATAATGTTGTATTAGCAAACTTACCTTCTAATTCGGGTAATACACAGCGTCTTGTGTCCGCAACTTTACTAGCTGTAAGTACAGCACCAACTGGTAAAGCAGCGAAAATTGAATATACAAATAGTACAAACTATGCAACTCTTTTAGCAGGTGCATCGTCTAGTATAGCAGTAAAATATGTTTTAGATGAAAACTATAATACACTTCCACTTGATGGTCGATTATCGCTAACATCTGAGAATAATACTCTAAATATTAACGGCTTGAATTATACTTCAACGACAGCTGGCAATGATCGTATTAACATCAACTATGATGGCTCACCTGTACAATCATTCCAAGTCAAAGTAGTAGATGCTGCAGCAGCAATGAGCGTTGCACCGAAATCAAAAACAGTGAGTGCTGGCGAAACTGTCAAATTTACTATGGATGCAAAGGATAATGAGGGCAAACCTCTAGTTTACAATGCATCCCAGGTTAAATGGTCTGTTGAAGGAGATATCGGTACCATTACTAGTGATGGTAAGTTTACAGCTAAAAATCCAGGTGCTACTGGTAAGATAGTGGCAACGTTAGGAACAAAAAGTGAAGCGGCTACGGTAACTGTAGCAAAAGCTGCTTTGTTTAAAGACATTCCAAATAATTATGTGTATTATAAGGAAATTGAATATTTAACGAAAAATAAAATTATAACAGGGCAAGCAGATGGCACATTTAGACCGAATGATAAACTGACTAGAGCACATGCAGCAGTCATTATTAGTCGAGCACTTGGTTTAAATACGTCAAATGTAAAAAATCCAGGATTGAAAGATATCCCTGCGAATCACGTATACTATAAACAGATTGCAGCAGTCGTAGAGGCAGGTATTATGAGTGGAAAAGGTGACAATACCTTTGATCCGAATGGTACCTTGACTCGTGCACAGATGGCAAAAGTAGTAGCATTAGCTTATAAATTAAATGGGACAAGCAACATTAACTTTAAAGATGTACCGAAGAATCATTGGGCTTACTCATATGTTCAACAATTAGCGGCAAATAAAATTACAACTGGCTATAACGATAATACGTACAAGCCAAATGAATCTATTAGTCGCGCTCACTTCGGATTATTCCTATATAGAGCCATTCAGCCAGGGAAATAGTCTTTAAAGAAGGGCATTGTATGTAAAAAATAGCAAACTAGTCACTATATCTAGTTTGCTATTTTTGTTTATCTTCATTCAGTAGAAGACTCCTACCTCTACAGGTGGTGAGATGAATGCGGATTTGGTTCCTTTTCATTGGGTGTCCAAACACCTACTGAAATAGCGGAACTCAGTCTAGGAACGCCACGTCCTGTGGCAACGACTGAGTGACCAACATCATGTTAGCCCAAAGCCTCTGGCAGATGTCACGGATTTTCAAAGGAATGAATTGTGCGGGCACAATTCAAAATCCGGACGCAATTACGCCAAGGCGAAATTGATAAAGACTAGTAGATTCATCATGAGAAGTCGATTCGGACGACTGCTAGATTAACCTCACATTAATGGGATGAATCAACTAGTATAAAGCTTCTCTTTTTTTTACTATTTTTAAAAAGAACGATGATGAACAATTGTGGTATAATCTCAGTATTAAAAAGTAAAAGGATGTTTTTTAATGAAAATAGGCATTGTGGGGAATTACGGCAATGATAATAATGGTGATGAATCAATATTATACGGCATTCTTCAACAAGTAAAACAAACATTTTCGGTAACTAGTGATGACATTACCGTTTTTAGTAATAACACACAACAAACATCCGAGCGTTATGGGGTACATAGCTATCCATTGTATTACAGAAAGAGTAACTTATTTAAAACGTTTATCCATACTTATAAAAATAATAAACCATACGTATCAAAATTTGACCTCCTCATCATTGGTGGAGGTGGTATTTTAATGGATTTCTATAAACGTGAGGCTCACCTGTATGGAGCATATGCAATGATGGCCAAACAAAGTAATATTCCCTACATTATTTACGGATGTGGTGCTGGACCACTGGATACATTTTCTGGAAAGATTAGCATACGTGCTATGTGTCGTTATGCAGCGAGTATTTCTGTAAGGGATCCTCAGTCTAAAAAGCTATTGCAAAGTATTGGCGTAAAAAAGCCAATAGAAATTATTGGTGATCCTGCCTTTACATTAAAAGGGGATCGCCATAATTATGCTGAAAAACCGGTTAAAATAGGGGTGTCAGCGGTTCCTTACTATAATGCAAATTATTGGCCAGAAGGAAATGTTGAAAAATACGATGCATACGTGACAAGCATGGCAAAAAATTTAGATCATGTAATTTCTGAACACAATATCCAAATTACTTTTTTTGCTACAAAGTTTCCACAGGACGTTACTGTGACGAAGGATATTCAGAAAAAAATGCAGCAACGCGCACATACAGAAATTATTGAGGAAAATTTGGTGCCAGAGCGATTACTTGAAGTAACTGAGGAGCAGGATATTATTATTGGTACACGTTTGCATTCTCTTATTTTGGCAACGAATTCAGAAACACCAATTATTGCAATATCCTACCATACAAAAGTTCAGGATTTTATGTCCTTTGTGGGCGCATCAGATCGTTGCTTACAAATGCAGGATTTAGAGGATGATGAGAAGGCCCTATCCACATTGGTTGGCAAACTAAGTAGCGATTGGAAGCAGTCAATTGCAGAGACGAAACAAATTGCTACACAAATTCATAAAGAGGCCATGCATGGTCAGGAATTAATGAAAAAGGCAGTGACACGTCTATGAAAAAAATACTCGTCATTAGTAATATGTATCCAACATCTGATCATTTATCATTCGGTATTTTTGTGAAAAACCAAGTCACAGCACTTGAAAAAGCAGGGCTAGATGTAGAAATATCTGTAAATACTAACCCAGCAACAGGCAAGAAAAACACTATTATGAAATATGCAAAATGGGGTTTTTCAACATTGATGAAGGGCTTTAAATATAGAAAATCCATTGATGTTACACACGCCCATTATGTGTTCCCTTCTGGTATGCTGTCTTTACTTTTGAAAAAAATGTTTGGTATACCGTTTATTGTCACAGCCCATGGTGGCGATATAGAACGTATGGCTAAAAAGAATGCAAGAATTCGCAATTGGACAGCAAGTATTTTGCGTGAAAGTGAGCACGTTATCGCAGTGGGTCCTGTCCTATCGCAACAAATAGAACAAGATTTTGGCATTGAACAGAATAAAATTTCTGTTGTTAGCATGGGGGTCAATCGAGAGGTATTCACCAAAGAAAGCCAAGCTGCTATACGTACAGAATTACAATTAGCTGCTGAGCCCTTCCGATTTTTATTTGTTGGAAATGTAATTAAGCAAAAAGGTGTGGAAGAGCTATTACAGGCTTTCCAAATGCTTAAAACAAAGGTATCACGTCCTGTAGAGTTAACGATTGTAGGCTCTAGAAGAGACCAGACATTTTACCAATCCCTGCAACCATTAATTAGTGAGGACGTCAAATTTGTAGATCCACTAAAACAACAAGAACTAGTGAAGTGGTTCCAAGCAAGTGATGTCTTTGTATTACCATCCCATTTAGAAGGGTTTGGATTAGTAGCATTAGAGGCATTAGCAACAGATACACCTGTTATTGCATCAAATGTAGGTGGCCTTGTCTCTTTGCTTGGGGAAGGCGCAGGGCATTTAGTGGAGCCCGAAAATGCTATGGTTTTATCTGAGGAGATGCTGCGTGCCGTGAACACGCCAAAAGAACAATATATGAATCGTGAAGCAGTCGATAAAGTATTAGATATTCACGATGAAAAAAATATAACAGCTCGCTGTATAGCGATTTATAAGTCGGCCATTGAAGGTGGGGATGACTTATGAATAATTTCTTAAAAATAATCGGGGCAGTTACGATTATTAATATTGTATCTCGTGTTTTTGGATTCTTACGCGAAGTAATTATTGGTTATCAATATGGCAGTAGCCATATTGCTGATAGTATTTTTACAGCTTATACAATTCCAAATTTTTTATATCTAGTCGTAGGTGGTGCATTTACTACTGCTGTTATCACTATTTATAATCGGGAAACAACGGACCGTGCCCTATTTGTTAAACAGTCATTTACAATTGTATTGTTAACTGTTTCCATAATGACCATTGTAATGTTAGCATTTACTAATCCGATTATGGATATGTTTAATCAAGCTAAAGACGAAGATGGGAAATTAAGTCAAAGTGATTTAGAGTTAGCTAAAAATCTGTATTATTGGATGATGCCTTCGTCAATCTTACTCGTATTATCCTCATGGTATAGTGGGTTGCTAAACGCAAATCACAAATTCCATTTGTCTAGTTTTGCCATTTTAATTTATAATGCAGTTTTTTTATTAATTGCTGTAGTTTTATCTAATATTGAAGCTATCGATGCAGTGGGATATGGGATAAGTGCATTAGTAAGTGCGATAATAATGATATACTTCTTAATTATTGGTTATCGTAAAATGGGTTCATATAAGGTTGGTTTTTCATTTGAACGTAATATGGCATCAAAGCAATTGTGGGTAATAATTTTACCGATGATGCTCGGTGGCGCTACAATTCAACTTTATGCATTATTACAGCGTGTTTTTGCAGGGATGTTATCTGAAGGGGCAGTAGCTGCTGTAAACTATGCCTCAAGACTTATGCAATTCCCGCAAGCAATTTTAATTACAGCTGTAACGACTGTTATCTTTCCAATTTTGAGTAAAAAAGAGGCAGAGAATGACCATGCTTCTATTAAAAGCTTATACTCCAAAGGTTTACATTATCTATTGTTGTTGCTTTATCCTGTAACAATCTACTCATATTTTTACGCAGAGAATCTTATACA
>Ga0213825_1002526_pt1 | contig 11599 bp, 10 predicted proteins | sample MC6MC0900MG_FD_179896 | JGI IMG/M metagenome (GOLD analysis project Ga0213825, IMG submission 179896) | Enriched soil aggregate microbial communities from Iowa State University, Ames, United States - MC6-MC0900-MG | ecosystem: Environmental > Terrestrial > Soil > Unclassified | place: USA: Iowa... | reverse complement strand
TCAATAATAGCTCCTATCCGCATGCGTGGGTTTAACGAGGCAAACGGGTCTTGAAAAATCATTTGCATGTCGTTGCGATAGGATTGTAAATGGCGACCCTTTAAATGATGAATTGCTTGTCCTTTATATAATATTTCTCCATCTGTCGGTTCAATCAGCTTTAAAATTGTGCGCCCAAATGTTGACTTTCCAGAGCCTGACTCCCCTACAATGCCAAGTGTCTCACCTCGGTAGATGTCAATCGAGATATCATCAACAGCCTTGACGACTTTTTTCTCTTCTTTCATTGACTTACGTTTCACAGGAAAATAGGCTTTTAAATGATGAATTTCAAGTAACACTTCTCTGTCCGTCATGTCCAAGTGCTCCTTCCTCTGTAAATAAATGACATCTTACGCTATGATTAGGTTGGATTAACCGAGGCTCCGGTGTTCTTTGATGACAATGTGCCATGACAAATGGGCAGCGTGGCGCAAAACGACAGCCATCTGGCAATGCATAAGCAGGTGGCACAGTGCCTGGGATAGAAGGTAAACGAGTCATCTCTGTTTCAAGATTAGGCATTGTTTTTAATAAGGCAGCTGTATACGGATGTTTGGGCTGAAGAAAAAGCTCTCGAACAGGCGCTTCCTCGATAATTTGGCCAGCATACATCACCATTACACGGTCGGCCGTTTCAGCAACAACACTCATATCATGTGTAATAAATAAAATGGCTGACTGCTGTTCTTCTTTCATTTTCATCATTAACTTTAAGATTTGCGCTTGTACGGTAACATCCAATGCCGTTGTCGGCTCATCGGCAATTAATAGCTGTGGATTATTGGACATTGCGATAGCAATCATGACACGCTGACGCATGCCACCCGATAACTGATGTGGGTATTCTGCTATCACTTTTTCTGCATTGGCAATGCCCACTTCTTTTAAAAGTTGGAGTGACATTTCTTTTGCTTGTTTTTTGGACATTTTTTGATGTCTTCGAATGGCTTCCATCATTTGATTGCCAATTGTAAAAACAGGATCCAGTGATGTCATTGGCTCTTGAAAAATCATGCTAATTTCATTGCCTCGTATCATGCTCATCTCTTTATTTTTAAAATGCAATAAATTTTTTCCATTTAATAGAATAGTCCCTGCATCGATTTCTCCAGGAGGCGTTGGAAGCAAGCGCATTATCGACAGCGATGTGATACTCTTGCCACTGCCAGATTCCCCTACAAGTGCAACGGTTTCACCTTTATGAATAACAAAACTGACATCATCGACGACTTTGGCTCTTTTCCCATTTTTTAATTGAAACTGGACGTTTAAATGATTTACCTCCAATAACACTTGCTTGTCTTGTGCCTGTTCCACATGCTCCCCCCTGTTCATGATCTCTCTGGTGTCGCATAGCGTATTGCAATATTTTTCATTTGCGTATAATTTCTTAAGGCAACAAAGCCTTTTTCACGACCAATCCCACTTTTTTTATAACCACCAAATGGCATTTGAATGCCACCTGCCGCACCGTAATTATTAATGAACACTTGTCCAGCCTTCACACGACTTGCCACATAATGTGCCGTGTCTAAATCTTTCGACCAAACGCCTGCTACTAATCCATAATCGGTTGCATTTGCTAGTTCTATCGCTTCCTCTATTGTTGTGAACGTCAATATGGTTAATACCGGCCCGAAAATTTCCTCCTGTGCGATAGCAGCGTTTACATCGACCCCATCGACAATTGTCGGTTGGATATAATAGCCTTTTTCATAGCCTTTAATCGTGATAGTTTCGCCACCAGTGATAACAAAGCCATCTTTTTTTGCCTGTTGTAGCAAAGTAGAAATTTTTAAATATTGTCGTTTATTTAATAGCGGTCCCATATCAACATCCGCTTCACCAGGGCCTACTCTCAACTTTTGAAATTTCTTAACGAGTTGTGCAACAAAAGCTTCTTTCGCATGTTCTTCAATTAGTAAGCGCGCACCTGCCGAACATGTTTGTCCTGCATTTTGGATAATGGCACGTACTACCCCTTCTAATGCCTGTTCCATCGGTGCATCTGCAAATACAATATTTGGAGACTTGCCACCAAGTTCTAACGTAACCGGTACGATGTTTTGAGCTGCCGCTTTCATTACGTCAATACCTGTTGGAACAGAGCCTGTAAACGTAATATGATCAATATCAGGGTGTGTCGTTAAATACGGCCCTACCTCTCGACCTAAACCCGTTATATGTTGGAAAATTCCACTTGGTAATTTCCCGGCAAACCATTTCGTCATCGCATGCGTCGTCAAAGGTGTGTCTTCTGCACTTTTCACAATGACTGCGTTACCTGTGGCGATGGCTGCGGCAACACTTCGTGCGGTAATTTGCAGCGGATAGTTCCAAGGCACAATATGAACTGTCACCCCTACCGGTTCTAATACGACTGCATTTAATAAGCCGTCCTCAATAGGAATCGTGTCACCCATAATTTTGTCTGCTGCACCACCATAAAACTCAAAGTAACGAGCTGCTGCTTCCACATCTGCCCGTGCCTGTGATAAAGGTTTTCCTACATCACGACATTCAAGCAAACTCCATTCTTCTGCGTGCATGCGAATATAGTGTGCTAATTCTATTAGCAACTGACCGCGTTCAAACGCTTTTACTTGACGCCACTGTGTACTTTCAAAGGCATTACGAGCAGCTCGCACTGCTTCATCTACTTGTGCCTCACTTGCACTCTTTACTTGGGCGAGTACTTGACCTGTAGATGGATTCACGACGTCAATGAAGCCTTGACTGTCACCTTGTACCCATTTACCATTTATGAGCATCGGAATTATTTGCATGGAACCCCTCCTATAAACCACGACCACCATCAACGTGTAATGTTGTGCCTGTCACCATACTTGCTGCATCAGAAATTAGGTATGTTACGGCACCTGCTATATCCGTTGGATCGACTAACCGGCCAAGTGGCACGGATTGTATAAAGATATTGTGCTTGGTCTGCTCTGCATCAGCACCCTCTGCTGTAAACTGGGCTAACATCTGTGTATTTGCTGGTCCTGGATGAATTGTATTGACGCGAATTTGATGGCTTGCAAGCTCAATTGCCAACGCACGGCTAAAGCTTTCCGCCGCCCCTTTAGAAGCAATATAAGCTTGCAAACCAGGGCGAGGACGCACTGCCGAAATGGATGCAATGGTCACAATCGAACCTTTTTGTCGCTCCTTCATATACGGAACAACCGCTTTCGTTGTAATAAATAAACTTTTAACATTGACGTCCATCAGGCGATTCCATTCATCCATTGATACTTCCTCAATCGGAGTCGCTGCCTGCGCAATACCGAGCGCATTGACAAGCCCATCAATCCGTCCATACTTGGCATAAACTTCGTGGAAAATCGCCTGTATAGGTTCTTCCTGTAAAACATTGACCTCATATAGATGTAATGATTTTTGCGCCAGATGAGCGAGTGAAGCAACTGTTAAATCAATGCCAATAACAATGTTTCCCTGCTCTAGCTGATCTTCGATAATCGCCTTTCCCATACCTCCAGCAGCACCTGTCACAAGTATAACTTGCTGTGAAACCGCCATTTTACACACCCCTTGCCGTATGTTTTTTATTCACAAGCGCCTGACAAATCGCATCCCCCATTTGCGAGGTTGTAGCCTGGCCTCCAATATCCGCGGTCTTGACTACCCCATCTTGTAATACAGCTTCAATAGCAGTAACAACACGTTTTTCTGCATCAGGTCTTCCAATATGGCCAAGCAATAATGCAAGCGACCAAATTTGGGCAATCGGATTGGCAATCCCTTTACCTGCAATATCGGGTGCAGAACCATGCACTGGCTCGAACATCGACGGAAACTCCTTTTCAGGATTTAAATTGGCCGAAGGAGATAAGCCGAGCCCCCCAACAAGTGCCGACCCTAAATCTGATAAAATATCACCAAATAAATTCGATGCTACTACTACTTGAAAATCTTGCGGACGCTCTACAAAATAGGAGACTAATGCATCGATATAAATAGATTCTAGCGTTAATGTCGGAGCACTTTGTGCCACAGTATGTTTCACAATCTCATCCCAAAATTTCATGGAATGGATAATCGCGTTTGATTTTGTGGCGCTCGTAATTTTTGATTTGCCATATTGACTGGCATAATGACAAGCTGCTTGTACAATTTTTTCTACGCCTAGCCGTGTCATGATGGTATTTTGAATCGCCATTTCCTGTGGTTGATTATGATAAATATGACCACCGCTATTGGAATATTCACCTTCGGTATTTTCTCGAAAAATCACCATATCGATGTCTTTACTATTTGTAAGTGGGGACGCAATACCGTTTAGCGATTTGACCGGTCTAAAATTCACGTATTGCTGAAATTGCTTGCGAATTGGCATAATAAATTCCCATACCGTTACATCATCAGGTACACGTGCATCTCCAATCGCACCGAATAATATGGCATCATAACTTTTCAAAATAGTGAGGCCATCTTTGGGCATCATACAGCCATATTGCATGTAGTAATCCGAGCTCCATGGAAAAATGGTCGTGTTAATTTTTAACGATGGGTCGTCTCGTTGCAAATGATCGAGCACTTTTAATGCTTCAGTCATCACTTCCTTGCCGATGCCATCTCCAGGAATAACTGCGATTTTGACCATTACGCATCACCTGCTAGAAACTTTAATGCCGCTAAACGGTAAATGGCTGTCGTTTCCGCCAGCTCTTCAATATCGACATATTCATTAATTTGATGCGGAATTTCACGATCACCCGCTCCAATTGTAACGATCGGTACCCCATGGACATGAAGGAAAGTGCCGTCCGTTGCACCTGGCACACCATTATAAATCGGCTCTTTTTGCGTCACTTCTTTCACAGCTTCGTAAATAGCCTGTACAACTGGTTGTTCTTTCGCAGTGGCTGTTGCCGGACGATTATCAAGCACGGTTAACTCCACTTTAAAGTCTGGATCATCTGCCTGTAGTCGTTCAATAATGGCATCAATTTTGCCTAATAATTCATTATGATCCTGGGCTGGCACAGTACGAATATCAAGTGTCGTCATACAATGGTCCGGAATTACATTTATTTGCGCGTCTCCTTTCACAGGTGCTCGTAAAATCGTTGGTGTAATCGATGGCCAGTTCAGCATTGGGTCACGCCCTAAACGCGCCTGTTCCTCTTTTTCTAATTTTTCAAGTTCTACGATGAAACGGGCCATCCGCCAATTCGGATTAATGCCACTCCAAGAAATTGCACCATGTGCCATTTTGCCAAAAATATCGACCTGTAAGCGAATGGCGCCACGTTGTGCAATGCATACATTGTTCTCTTGCGGCTCGCAAATAATTGCTCCGTCTACCCCATCCGCCCAACCATTGCGGATAAAATGTTTAATGCCTAGCATAAGGCCCTCTTCATCACACGGAATACATAAAATGATTTTGCCTGTAAATGCCTCGCCATCTAGTAACAATGATTGACAAGCGGTAATCATACATGCGAGATTGCCTTTTGTATCATTCGTTCCTCGTCCATACATACGCCCATCAATAATGTCCGCTCCGAACGGATCATATGTCCACGCCTCTCGATTACCCTCTGTAACAACATCTGTATGCCCTTCAAAAAGTAGAGTTTTCCCTGGCTTGCCAGAATCAATAATGCCAATAACATTTGGTCTCCCAGGTACCACTTCTTCCACAAATGTTTCAATGCCGATAGCTTGCAAATATTGCGCCACGTAATTGGCAACTTCCTGTTCATTGCCATGTGGCTCATGTTCGCGATAAACACTTTCGATTCGCACGAGCTTTTGTGTTAAAGCAATAACGGTTTCCCTATCTCGTTGATACGTTGCGGTTGTCTTTATAGTTGGTTCAAGCATAGATGAAGCCTCCTTTATATTAGAAAATATTTACAATTCATATTTTCATCTTGTATATTTACTAATATATTGGCTAAATTGATAATCATTCATAGAATCGTATGAAGTTTTTTTGCTGTTAATCATATGGAAAATTAAGGTTCATCAATGGGAATCTATATGAAAAATCGTCACAAATAGAAAAAACTCGCCCAAAACGCTGTGTGTTCAACGTTTTGGGCGAGTTTTTTGTTCGTTCATCATTAGTTTCGGTTTTTGAAAACCGGTGATTTGTTTAACTCCCAGCTAATAAATAGTATTCATACTTAGTGAAGTCCATTTTATGCTTGATTTTGTTTTGAAAAAAGTCCGCAATGTCCTCTGTAATTAAGAAAACGCCTGTAACCGGATGAATAGAAGAAAGTTGAAAAATAGTTCGCAACTCCTCTAAAGAAATTTCTTTTAATATTTCCCTACCTTGAATAAATTTACGCTTATCTTTGAGTAAGCGCCACGTCACTTCTCGAATAACATTTTTTTCAGAAAGATAATACGGCGATATCATTTGCTCTACAAAAAGACGTTGCTCGCTCGCAAATTGAAGCGCTTCTTGTTGTATGCTATTAGCACCAATAAATAGATAATAGTCATCACCGAGATGGACAAGGAAATCCTCGGTAATCATTTGGCAATGAATAAACTCTCGCAAAGCCATTTTACAGACAATAGGTATTTGATCAATCGTTACTAGCATATCTTCTGCCAATGAAATTGTATCAAACAATGGGTCGTACAATGGAGAAGTTTTATCCACGTTACTTAAACCATATGTCTCAAGATGAATGAGTCGTACGTTCTCTATTTGATAAACCTCTAGAAATTTCATTACCGTATCCACATATGCTCTCTCGACCTGTAAATAATCGTCTAATGTTACTATTTCTCCAAGAAAAGATTTCCCGATTTCTGAAGCACTTGTCCACTCATCTCTCAAGTAATGTCCTTCTGCATTTCGATAAGCAGGATTGTATTTTGTAATCCGCCATTGATAGTTGATTTCTTTACTCACAGAGAGGCACCTCCAATTTAAATAAAAGTAGAGATTAACTACAGTGTTGTGTTAAAAACCTTATCAATTTTCGCTCTATCATAGTCTAAAATCCAATCATTGTGCTTTTCATAAATATCTTTTATGGTAGCAGGTGAAGTTGCCAACAAATCACAACCTCTGTCGTCGTAAACGTGAAAAATGGTCTTTCTATTAATATTAATGAAGTAAACACTATGGGAAATACGCGGTTTCAATCCTAAGTCTTGGTTGCAAATGGCTTTTAATAGTGGGATGTAGTTCAATTCAGAAGTTTTACATTGTAAAGTAAATCGATGTGTTAACCAAATCCCTTCTTCATCATCTTCTGGATAAATAAAAGGCAACGCTTCGTGCTTTACTTTAAATAATAAAGATTTATTCACATAGCGAGGAAAATTTTTCAACAACTTACGTTTAAATTTTTTACTATTTTGAAAATCGTGAATGTCCATCACTACTAAAATCTCTTCATTGGGCGCATGTGATGCTTCAAATAACGTAATCGCTCTTTTATAACACCCCAATACATATGGGCTATTTGTATAGTTATATTCCCTTTTCCAGTTGACACCAAGTTCAAAGCGAATCCCTCTATCCCAACTATAAAATAAAGGTAGTCTCAGTTGTAAATTAGGGTAATTTTCGCGCATAAAGTCATTTAACTGCATTTTATCACCTCAAGTCTATTATTGCTTCAGTAGATTCGAGAAAAGGACAAATGCAAATCATTTCAAAAATGTTTCATTAATACAGCACCTCCATTTTAAAAATAGTACATATATTTTATCAAGTACTAATTTTTAATTCTTCAAAGAACATTCTATTAACTTCTATTATCCAAAACATCTTCAATCGTATAGTCTGCTAGTACAGATTGAAACGTGTTTTCCGCTTTTGCAATCACCATTGAGATAAAACGTTCTGAACCGGTAGATGGCACAGCCCAATACGGTGTTTCATTGTCAGTGCCTAGCACTCTATAGATCTCTAACATTGTAATTTGCGCAGGGGCTTTATTGAGACGATAGCCCCCATAGCGGCCACTATGCGTTTGTACATAGCCGTGTTCAGCAAGCTTGGCAAGCATTTTTCTAACGAACGTGGCATCCTCCCCTAGCGTCTCCGCAATCGCATTACTTTTTAAAAGCTCGTTCGATGCCGCCAACAAGACGATTGCTCGCAATGCGACATGGAACCATTTTGGCCCTAGATCACCCGATTGGATAAGTAGCTGCATGGTCATTCCCCCAATTTTCTAAATACTCTATTATTTTAATTGACATCTCTTAATCATTGTACTATGTTTTAATTGTGATATTTTATTCACAATTAAAAATAAGGAGGGCATGCAATTGGAAAACCGAGTACACCCTGATTTAAAAACGTTCTTTTCGGCTATGCCAGAATCATACTTAACTAGAGAAAACATTGTGGAATCACGTAGCGTTATGCATGAAATGCTTGGCAAGGAAGAAGTAACGATGGAAAATGTCACGACATCTGAGCGCTTTATCGCTAGTTCAAATGGGGCACCAGACGTTCGTATCCGTATTTATGAACCAACGGAGAAATGCGGCACATTGCCTGCTATTTTGTATATTCATGGTGGCGGTTTTATCATTGGCTCTATTGACATGTTTGATGCAAGTTGTCAAATGCTTGTTTCACAATTAAATTGTGTAGTCGTTTCTGTTGGCTATCGTTTAGCACCCGAACATCCTTATCCTGCTGGCGTAGAAGATTGCTATACCGCACTTGAATGGCTAGCAGCAAATGCAGCTGTTTTAGGTATTGATGTAAATCGGCTTGCTGTGCACGGTGCAAGCGCGGGGGGCGGATTAACAGCGGCTGTCTCACTCTTAGCCCGGGATCGTAAAGGGCCGAAAATTGCGTTTCAAATGCCACTTTATCCGATGATTGATAATCGTTGTATTTTACCATCAAATGATGAAATTACAGATTTGAGAGTGTGGAATGGTCCACAAAATCATCGTGCATGGGAAATGTATTTAGGGCCTCAATATGCTGATAATGCACCTAGTTACGCGGCTCCTTTGCATGCAGAAGATTATAGCGACCTGCCTCCTACGTATACATTTATCGGCGATTTAGATCCATTCCGTGATGAAACAATCGAATATATTGCGAAACTGACAAAAGCAGGTGTACCAACCGAATTTCATCTATATCCAGGTTGCTTCCATGGCTTCGAGCATATGGTTCCCCAAGCAGAAATCAGCCAACGCGCGATTGAAAATTATCTATATGCCTTTAAGAAAGCGTTTGATAAAGCAGCTTCGCCTACAACTTAAATAAAGCTACTAATAACTGCGACAAAGCAATTTCCCATGCCCTATCGGCGATTGTCGATAGTTTATCAGCGATTGCTATGGTTCTATCGGCGATTCTTGAAGTTTTATCGGCGATTTTCTTGATTCTAACGGCGATATCAGAAATCAATCCAACATTTTTACCGTTGATGTCCGTTGCGGGCGCTTTTCGCCAGCACACCGTAAAAGAATCACGTTTCTTTCTATATTAAGACAACAAAAAGAGCATCTAATTTTAGATGCTCTTGTGAATATTTTTTATTTATTGCTGACGTGATTCCGTCATTTGTTTCCAAACAGAGCCTTTTGCCTCTTCACCTTGTTCGATACGAGCGATGGCCATTTTCACTTGAAGCTTTACTTCAAATTCTTTATCATCCTCTGCTGCCTTTAAGGCTGGTAATGATTGCTCTGTCCCTACTTCATATAAATACATAGCTGCACGCCAGCGAACAAGTTTATTTTTATCTTGTAATGCTTGCTGCATCGCCTCTTCAAATTCCACAAAACCTAGGTCACTCATACAGTCTCCCGCTGTACGGCGCACCGCCGCACTTTTATCCTGCAATGCTTTTTCTAAATATGGTACAACGGCAATATCTTCAATCATGCCTAAGTAAACTGTTGCAAGGCGACGAATAGACATTTGATCATCTTGTAATGCTAAATCTAAAAGTGGTAAATCATCAAGTTCGGGATCAGCCATTTGGTCCAGTAATTGGAAACGTTTTTCCCATTCTGGTTGTTGGAATTGCTCCACTGTTATTTTTAGCTTTGCAGGTTTTTGGTTCAATTTCTCTGCATTATTGATTGAGGTCACAATATCTTCCAAGCGTTGTGCAGAATAAGTGACATCGATTTCTTGTTTAACCGCTTCGGCAATTTCCTCAAGCTCGCCATAACGAACACCGTAATCAATCCACTTACGTTGGAAGATGTAGTTTTCATCGACATCTGTCGCCATAAGATTATTGAACGCCTCAATAAAGCGTTCACCGCAGCTTACCCGATATTCACGTTGATTATCAAACACTTTAACTTGCAATGGCACCTGTTTGTAAAACTGAACATGGACATAAACTTCACCGTAGAATTCATTGGCAATTTGGATGTCACTCGCTTCCGTTACATCCTCGCCTAACACTTGTCGAATGCTCGATAAAATACTTTCCCAAGCGTATTTTGCATTGCGCTCGACCGCAAAAAAGTCTGCTACATGGTAGACACCTTTCACCCCTTCAATGGCTAAAATAGCTGCCGCTTCACCAGTCGCTTCGTGTTTATTGTCTTTTGTAAAATTATAGCTTTTGCCAAACGGTAATTCTGTATCGACAATAATTTTCATTGAATTAGGACTTGGTGTCGGTTCAATTGTAAGTATTTTCATGTAATACGCTCCTTATCCGTTTACGATTTCATCCAAGTACGACCATCTTTCAATTAGATGCTCGTAATGGGCATTCAGCTCGTCTAGTTTAGCTGTTAACTCTTGTAGTTTAGTAAAATCAGCGCCAGCGTTCGCAATACCTTCTTCAGTTTCCATAATCGCTGTCTCTGTTTTTTCTATATCATCCGCAATGGTTTCCCATTCTTTTTGTTCTTTAAATGATAATTTTTTCTTATCTGATTTGGGCTTCTCAACCTTTGGCTTATCTACTTTCGGTGTTTCTGCCTTTATAGTTATTTCCTGCTCACGCTTTTGTAAATAATCACTATAAATATCAAGTGATTCATCCACATGTCCTTGTCCGTCTAAAACCCATAACTTTTTGGCGATACGATCGAGGAAGAAGCGATCGTGGGAGATGGTAATAACGACACCTGGAAAATGTTCAATAAAATCTTCTAATACACCTAGTGTTTCGATATCTAAATCATTTGTCGGTTCGTCTAGTAAGAGCACATTCGGTTGCTCCATTAGTAGTCGTAATAAGTGCAGACGCTTGCGTTCCCCACCTGATAGTTTACCAATTGGCGTACCATGTGCATGTAGAGGAAATAAAAAACGCTCTAACATTTGGGCAGCGGAATACCGTACACCTTCCGCATCCGTGATATCATTGGACGCTTCACGAATATATTCAATCATGCGCTCATTTTCATTCATTTTCGGTAATGTTTGTTTAAAATGGGCCAGTTTAACGGTTGATCCAACATGGATTTCTCCTTTATCTGGTGTTAGTTCGCCAGCTAGCATGTTGAGTAATGTTGATTTTCCAACACCGTTGGCACCAATAATACCGATGCGATCGCCTTGTTGCAGTAAAAACGTAAAGTGCTCGACAATTTTTTGCGCGCCAAA
>Ga0213825_1002522_pt1 | contig 11616 bp, 9 predicted proteins | sample MC6MC0900MG_FD_179896 | JGI IMG/M metagenome (GOLD analysis project Ga0213825, IMG submission 179896) | Enriched soil aggregate microbial communities from Iowa State University, Ames, United States - MC6-MC0900-MG | ecosystem: Environmental > Terrestrial > Soil > Unclassified | place: USA: Iowa... | reverse complement strand
TTAAACCCTTCTTTTTTCAGTGCCTATCCTTTCGGATCAGCCGTTCCTCCCTTGCGGAGTGGTGCAAAGATAGGGACTTTTTATAATCACTTCCTAATCTTTTCCGGAAATAGTTTGCCGTGAACGGGTAAACGGCTTATAACCTGGCCAATAAATTTACCTATGATCTGTTCTCGGCGCTGAGAAACGGGTAATCCTGGCTTTATACTGTAAAAAAGGGTATATGGGCGAATGGTTCGTCCTGGGCCGTCTTTTATGGATGCAGTATCCTTTTAGGGAATGGCCAGGTGGAAATTATATCTTATCGGAGTATTGGTACAGCGGCATCATCGACACTATATATACTACATTACTATTACTATTATTACTATTACTATTACTATTACTATTACTATTATTACTATTACTATTACTATTACTATTACTATTACTATTACTATTACTATTACTATTACTATTACTGATAAGGTGATCCATGTCTCCTCATGCTTTCCGCAGGGCCGACATCTTTACTTTATACTATAAAGTATATACTACAAAAGGGATCCTGAGAAGTGCTGCTGTTTTGCAATAGCCAGCTATCCCCCGTACAGATACTCCAGAATAAGGCATATTATAACCTGATCAGGAACTGATAGGGGCCTGATTATTACTTAAACTGGGATTTATAGAGAGATTACTGGGATTTTATAAGGGGTTAATAGAGCTTTACCTCTACTAACCCCCTATAAACCCCCTCTTATCCCCCTGTTATACCTCTATTATATTCGAACAAGATCCCTACTTACTTATAACATGGTATCACCCTGCTAACAATAGTAGGTTTCTCCAAATTCAATTGGTTTAAAGAGGTGCTTTATGATCACTTTCGTAACAGTCAGTATCCTTATACTTCCTTCTTTTATAATATCGCTATCCCAATAGCCCAGTATACAAATTATTCATACAAATACACACCATAGAAGTTTATACAAATAACTTCTAGCAGGTGAAAAAGTAATAAGAGGATATTAGTTCACTTACAAATAGCATAACGGCAGTAATTAAATTCATTTAATGATCCAATTCCCCTTGATATAAAAAAGTTACTTTAAAACTAAAGTAAAAGCTAAACGTACAAAGTGAGATTGTACAAGATATTATTAATAGCGTCCTGTTACCAAAATCACTTCAATGCCTTTAAATAGTGTAATTTTCAATAAATAATATTTTTTTTCTATAATTAAATTTTATAGATTTGCCTACTATTTAGATTTAGTATAAATAAATTCCAAACTCAAGATATTCCAATCATAATATGAAAAAGATTTTTCTAGCAGCTTTATTACTATCGGCTTTATACGGAAAAGCCCAAAATAACAACACCTTGATGAATGCGGATTTTTGGAAAGGTTCGCCAAATTTAGCTACTGTTAAAACTGAAATCGCAAAAGGAAATAGCCCTTCAAAACCAAATGCGGCTTCATTCGATCCTGTTACTACCGCTATTTTAAATAAAGCTCCTAATGATATTATCCAATATCTAATTGAACAAGAAGGAAATAGTGTTACTAAAAAAACACACCATAGCCGCAGTTATTTACATTGGGCTGCTTCTACAGGAAATCTTGAACTTGTCAAATATTTAATAGCTAAAGGTTCCGACGTCAATTATCAAGATAGTCATGGCTTTCCTATTGCAGCCTATGCGGCATCAACAGGAAACAAAAACACAGCTGTTTACGATGCTTTATTCAAAGCAGGTGTAGATCCAAAGCAAAAATATGAAGATGGGGCGACCTTACTTTTATTGTCAGTCGCATCAGATAATGATTTAAGCATTACTGATTATTTTGTATCGAAAGGGTTATCGCTAACAGATAAGGATAACTTTGGACGTACTGCAGTCGACTATGCGGCTAAACTTGGTCATATTGAACTTATCGAAAAACTGATAAAAAGAGGCGTTAAACCAACAAATAATGCTCTTTTCTTCGCTACTCAAGGATCTAGACAGGTTACTAATGGTATTGAAACCTATAAATACTTGGTAGAAACTCTAAAGTTAGATCCAAAAGCAACAAATAAAGATGGTGCTACAATTCTACATCCATTAGTACGTAGACCCAATATGGAAGTAATCAACTATTTCCTGGCAAAGGACGTTGCGATCAACAAAGCGGACAATGAAGGAAATACCGTACTTATGGTCGTAGCTACCGGTAAAGATGCGAAATTGGTCGAGCTTCTATTATCAAAAACAACAAATATTAACGCTGTAAATGATAAAGGAGAATCTGCATTGACAAAAGCAATTGCAAATGGCTCTTCAGAAGTAGCAGCTTTATTACTTAAAAATGGTGCTGACATCAAAGTGCTGAATAAAGATGGAAACAATCTTGCTTATTATTGGTTAAATTCATACACAGAACCTAATCCTCAAACACAAGGTGGCCAGCAACGCAATCCACAAGGAGATAGTTTTGAAGAAAAATTAACCTTATTAAAGAATAATGGCTTAACAGTCACTGATCTTCAAAAAAATAAAAGCTCTTTATTACACTTAGCTGTTGCAAAAGAGAACATAAACCTTATTAAAAGAGTCGCTGCCTTAGGAACTGATATTAATGCTCAGGACAATGATGGCATGAGCGCTTTACATAAAGCGGCTTTAATAGCAAAAGATGATACTATTCTTAAAGAATTGATTTCAATCGGTGCTAAAAAAGACCTGCTAACATCATTTGATGAAACAGCTTACGACATTGCAAAGGAAAATGACTTTTTAGCAAAAAATAATGTATCTATCGATTTCTTAAAATAACGGCATGAAAACCTCTTTAAAATTTACTGTACTTATATTTCTTATTACACTATTTAGCTCAAATTCATTTGCACAATCAAGTAAATTCAAGTGCATGATTCAAATGAATAGCTATGAGGGTGAGGGAGCATATATCATTATATCATTAATCAATCCAAAAGGCGCTTACGAAAAAACGCTTTCTGTATTAGGCCCGGATAAACAATGGTATAATACGCTTAAAGAATGGCATAAGTTTCAAACAAAATCCAACAACAAACTTAGTGCAATTACAGGCGCCTCTGTTGGTGGTGGTGACCGTGCAATGAGAACAATAGAAATTGACGATACAAAATTGAACAAAGGTTATAAATTACGTTTCGAATCGGCTGTTGAAGAACAAAAGTATCATGTCACTGACGTAGAAATTCCCTTGACAACAGAAGCATTAGCGGAGCGTGCTAGCGGCAAAGGATATATTAAATTTGTAAAATTAAGTAAAGTTCAATAATTAAAATGACCTTATCCATATGGAGGTATGCACATTTAGCTCTTGCGATCGTATCATCCCTATTTTTACTCATACTTTCCGTAACAGGAATTATATTGGCGATAGATGCAGTTAACGAAAAAACACAAGCATACCGAGTAGAAGATTCAAATACCATAACCCTTGCGCAATCCATAACGGCCTTGCGCAAGGTTTACCCTGAAATCATTGAAATAGCAGTCGATCACAATCAATTTGTCAGTATAGATGCTTTAGATGAAGAGGGTAATACCATTAAAGCTTATATCAATCCGACCACAGGGAAAGTATTAGGTGAAATCAAACCCAAAAGCCAGTTCATCCAGTGGACAACCGCCTTACACCGTTCCTTATTTCTACACGAAACAGGACGTATATTAGTCGGCCTGGTTTCCTTCATATTGCTATTGATTACCATTAGTGGACTCATCTTGATCCTTAAACGTCAGCAGGGTCTTCGCAATTTCTTTTCTAAAATAAACCGTGATTTTTTTGCTCAATATTTTCATGTTGTCAGTGGAAGATTGTTCCTCATTCCTATTTTGATCATTGCTTTATCAGGCACATATTTATTTATGGCACGAATGGAACTGATCAAGAAATCGAACAAAGAGCTTGAACATCAGGATACGCAAACTGAGAATCAAAAGGATTTCAAGGAATTTGCGATTTTTCAACAGCACACTTTAGGTACAATTGAAAAGATTGAATTTCCTTTCATGGATGATGATCCTGAAGAATTTTACACGATCAAATTTAAGGATCGTGCTGTTACAGTTAATCAGTTTAATGGCGAAATCGTTAAAGAAACAAAATATCCTTATACTGCAGCACTAGAGAAATTAAGTCTCGATATCCATACAGGCCGAACAAATGTGATTTGGGCTATTATTCTAGGTCTTGCTTCTTTAAACATTGTATTCTTTATTTATACTGGCTTTGTCATCACATTCCGAAGAACAAAAACTAAGATTAAAAATAAATATAAAGCCAATGAAGCTGAATTTATTATTTTAGTTGGCTCAGAAAATGGCAGTACTTTATTTTTTGCAAATCAGATTCATAAGCAACTACTAGCAGATGGTAAACGTTCTTTTGTAACAGCGATGAACCAATACCAAAACTATCCAAATGCGACACATATTTTAATATTCACTTCGACATATGGGATCGGGACAGCACCGACTGGAGCATCAAATTTTGAAGAGCTACTTGAGAAATTTCCTCAAGAAAAGACAGTCCAATACAGTGTAATTGGATTCGGATCGAAAGCCTACCCAGATTATTGTGCCTACGCAGAACATATAGATAAACTTCTTGCGACCAAAGAATGGGCTACCCGCTTCTTAGATCTTCATAAAATTAATGATCGATCTGCTCATGAATTTACAAATTGGGTACATCACTGGAGTGAAAAATCGTGCATTGCTCTAGCTACTGCTCCATCTTTATACCAGTCAAAAGTTGCCAATCTGCAGCAACTTCAGGTTGTTAAAAAAACAAGCCAAGATCACGCGACATTCACTGTTGTATTTAAACCTCTCAGAAAGTTAAAATTTCAATCGGGCGATCTTTTAGCAATATATCCTGCACATGATAATAGGGAACGCTTTTATTCCATTGGTGAAAATAATGGAACGATTCAACTGGAAGTTAAGCTGCATCCTAATGGATTGGGATCAAATTTTCTATATGAATTAAAGGAAAATGACCATATTGATGCCCGGGTGATGACGAATCCTGACTTCCACTTTCCTAAAGCTCCTGCTGTTATTATGATTGCAAACGGAACAGGAATTGCACCTTTTTTAGGTATGATTCAAAACAATGTAAAAACACCTCTTCGTTTATATGCTGGTTTTAGATACAACAATACACTCACACAGCGCTATCAACAATTTGCACAAGAGGAAATTATAAAGAAACATTTAACAGCCTATCAGTTTGCATATTCAAGAGAATCAACAGCACAATATGTGATGGATCTAATCAAACATGACGTACAACTATTTGTAGAACATTTAGAGAATGACGGTGTCATTATGATCTGCGGATCACTTCAAATGCAACGTGACGTCGAAAAGGTCCTTGAAGAAATGACCCTATCGCAAAAAGGTAAAGCACTGCTTTATTATAAGGAGAAGAAACAGATTCTAACCGATTGTTATTAAAAGACAAATCAATACTACTGCTCATGAGACTTCTTTGTACGATCACCTTCCTATTTATTATAACGCTTAGTCAGGCACAGGTATTACAAAAAAAGCAAGTGACTTTAATGGGCTCTGTCTTTGAAATCACTATTGTAGACCGGGATACCGCATCTGCCCGAAATCATATTGATCTTGTAATAGCAGAGGTTACACGTATTGAGAATCTCATTTCAGAATGGAGACCGGAAACCCAGATTTCGGAAGTAAACCGCAATGCAGGTATTAGACCTGTAAAAGTAGATCGTGAAGTTTTTGATCTGACCAAAAGAGCAATCGCCTATTCCCGCAATTCAAATGGAGCTTTTGATATCAGTATTGTTGCTTTAGACAAAATCTGGAAATTTGATGGCAGTATGACCGAATTACCTACGGAAGAAGCTATTCGTAAATCAGTTGAAAAAGTGGGTTATCAGCATATTATCTTAGATAGTGTCAATTGCAGTATTTACTTAGCACTCCCGGGTATGAAAATAGGTTTTGGATCAATTGGAAAAGGTTATGCAGCAGATCGTGGAAGAGCTTTGATGCAAGAAAAATATGTTGTAGCTGGCATCGTTAATGCATCCGGAGATCTATCGACCTGGGGGCTTCAACCAAATAATAAGCCTTGGTTAATAGGCATAAAAAACCCTTTCAAAGCTTATAAAACGATTAAAATATTAAAAATGCAGGAAAATGCTGTTGCGACATCGGGCAATTATGAGAAATATGCTGAAATTGACAACAGACGATATGCACATATCATCAACCCTAAAACTGGCTATCCTTCTACTGGACTGACCAGTGTTACGATCTACGGCCCTTCTGCTGAGTTTGCGAATGCTCTAAGCACCTCGATTATGGTTCTAGGTCAAGAAGAAGGTATTTTATTAGCAAAAAGATTTCCCCTCTATCATTATCTTCTGATAACTGACAACGGAACTGTTATAAAAAGCCAAAGATAAACCTAGCGCTTCTTCTCTTCTGGTTCCGGTTCAATTTCTTCCACATCATCGTCAAACAGGATTCGAACAGAAGGCGTATAGGTATCATCATTTTGTCCCGTTTTATTAGCCCAAAAAAAAGCACCTAAAAACAATAACGCAACAAATACACTACAGCCAATCAACATAAAGATGATACTCATAACACTATTTTAATATAAAAATCTTCTATAATCCCCTTCTTTTTGCAAACCATCTTGTCAAAATACTGGTGAATGATATAATCGTTACCGTACTTATAGGCATCAGTATTGCTGCAAACAAGGGAGACATTTCTCCTTGAACAGCAAAACTCAGTCCAATCACGTTATAAAAAATAGAGATACAGAAACTTAAGTGAATAACACGGACTGCATCTTTACTAAAAGCAAAAAACTTAGGTAATTTATCAAAAGATTCGCCATCCAAGATTGCATCACAACCTGGAGAAAAATTATTGATATCATCACTGACCGCGATCCCTAGATCGGCAGTTTTTAGCGCTCCAGCATCATTAAGCCCATCTCCTACCATACAGACACGATGTCCATTCTCTTTGAATAAATTGATAATATCCAATTTATTCTGTGGAGATTGATTAAACAGCAATCGTGTTGTTGAAGGAAAAATCTCCTTTAATAAATCTTTTTTTCGATCATTATCGCCCGATATCAAGTGAAGATCATAATGTTTTAAATCATGAATAATACCGGAAAGCCCGGCACGCCAAGACTGTTCCATTGCAAAACTACCCTTTACTTCACCATTAATAGAAACAAATACATAAGAAGCTTCTGCTGCTCTAGTAGGCACATCTACAAAACGGGCACTACCGATCTTGATTGTATATTGGCCAATATGCGTTACTGACCCTTCTCCAATTTTTTCTTCATACCGATTAACCGGTACAGCATCTACTCCTTCTAACCATTTTACAATCTCCCGGCTCAATGGATGACTTGAATTTCGACAAGAAGAATACACCAATATTTTTTCTTCTTCTGTTAAATATCCGTCAAAAACAATCCCATTAACAGTAGGTGACGAGATTGTCCCTGTTTTATCAAATATTATCGTGTCAATTGATGCCATCTGCTCAATGGCATCTGTGTTTTTAACGTAGAATTTGTTTCGGTCAAATACACTTAAAGCTGCAGACAATGTAAATGGAGAACTCAATGCTAAAGCACAAGGGCAGGCGATGATCAATACTGCTGTAAATGCACCCCAAGCTTTATCGGTATCTGCGTCCATCATCCAAAAAACTGTTGCAGATAGGGCAATAATCAATAAAGCAACCGTAAAATATTTACTGATATAACTTATAAATGTCTGAAACTGTTTATCATATTGTTTAAAATTTTCATTATTCCAAAGCTTGGTTAAATAAGACTGCGAAACCGATTTGACCACTTCAAGCTCAATCGCTTCAGCCATTTGACGTCCTCCAGCATAAATCACTTCGCCTAGTGTTTTAGTCACAGGTTTTGACTCTCCAGTCACAAAGCTAAAATCTATACAGGCATCCCCGCGGAGCAACACCGCATCTGCTGGTATGATCTCATTATTTCGGACTAAAATCCGATCCCCAACTTTTAAATCGGCCAGCTGAATCGGTTTTTCCTTTTCATCGTGTATCGTTGTTACAGCTACAGGAAAATAACTTCTATAATCACGTTCAAAAGAAATGTGATAATATGTTCTTTCCTGAACCCATTTCCCAATCAATATAAAAAAGACCAAACTACAAAGTGTATCCCCAAAGCCAGCCCCGGTCTGCGAGATCACTTCATATGCGGTACGTACAAATAAGATAAATATTCCCAATGCCAATGGTACATCTAAGTTCAGTCTTTTTTGACGGATACTTAAAAATGCCGATTTAAAATAATCTGAAGCACTATACAGTAAAACAGGCAGTGTAAATAAAAGATTTGCATACCCAAAAAACACCGAATAGTTTTTTTCAAAACCTGCCAGTCCAAAGTATTCAGGGAAGCTCAACATCATCGAATTTCCAAAACAAAAACCTGCTACCGCTATTTTTGCTATCAATGGATTAGCATTAATTTTTTTGCCCGCCTTAACCACATCCTGCAAGGTAATCTTTGGTTCATAACCGATACTTCGCAGTAACTGTACAAGATCACGGAGTGATAATTCCGTATGCTTAAATGTGATACTTGCTTGTCTTTTCATGAAATCAACTTTCGAGACAAGTACATTTGGGTTTAATCTATACAGGTTCTCTAATAACCAGATACAAGAGCTACAGTGAATTACAGGAATGTAAAATGTTATGATCGTGATCTGCTCATCTTTATAGTCAATCAGTTTATCGGTAATAATAGCTTCATCCAAATAAGACAAATCAGCAGTTTTATCAAGGTTTGATTTTCCTGGATGCTGGTTATAGCGATAATAACTTTGCATATTATTATCATGTAAAATCTGGTATACTGTTTGGCAGCCTAAACAGCAGAAATCATGGTTATCAAATTTATAGCCACTGGAGACAACTGCATCACCACAATGAAAACAATGCTGGTCTATTTGAGTTTGTTTGATATCCACCATTACAGATTATTTAAATAGCTTGACTAAATAATTCTTTTTCGTTTTTGGAGTTTTGTAATTTCAGATCAAAAGCCATACAGATATTGCGTAGAAAAGATCTTCCTAATTGGGTTATAAGAACACGATCCTCATGAATAAGAACCAACCCCTCTTCTACCATTTTTTCTAAACGCTTTATAATAGACTCATTTTCAAACAAACCAACCGCTAAGTTTGTTTCTCCTTTACACATCAGATCTAAAATGTTGCGTCTAATAATCAGATCTTCGTCATCAAGTAAATGCCCTTTCACAACCGGCAACTGATTGTTTTCAATCATCTTTTGATATTCCTCCACACTTTTAACATTTTGTGCAAAAGCATCCCACGAATCACTGATAGAAGATACTCCGAGACCAATCAATAAGGGACGATAACGATCTGCATATCCCATAAAATTGCGATGAAGCCTTTGCTGTTGAAATGCAATAAACAATTCATCGCCAGGTTTAGCAAAGTGATCCATTCCAACATCTCTATATCCGGCATCTTGAATAAATTGCTTTCCCAGGGTATAAAGCGCAAGCTTTTCTTCACCTTGAGGTAAGTCTAATTCAGTGTAATGACGCTGTCCAGGCTTTAACCATGGCACGTGCGCATAGCTATAAAAAGAAATACGATCCGGATCAAGCAACAGCGATTCTTTGATCGTTTCTGTTATTGTTTTCAAACTTTGTTTGGGCAGTCCGTAAATCAGATCAAAATTAATAGAAGTATATCCGATAGCACGAGCTTCTTGCATAACGCGGCGTACATCTTCCACATCCTGCTTTCTATTTATAGTAAACTGCACAAGCGGATCGAAATCCTGAATTCCCAAGCTTAATCTTCGAAATCCCAACTGATATAAATCGGCTAAGTGTTCATAAGTCGTATTGCCAGGATGTGCTTCGAAAGAAAATGATGCATCGTCTGCGACCTGAGCTTTCGATAAAATACCCGCCAGTAATTTTGCTAAATTCTCTGGAGCAAAAAAGGTAGGGGTTCCACCACCAAGGTGAATTTCAGAAATCAAAGGCGCACCTTCCTTTAATATTGCTGTGTACATCCCCCACTCTTTTAGCAAACTGTCGATATAAGGTATTTCAACTTTATGATTTTTCGTAATTCGGGTATTGCAACCACAATATGTGCACAGACTTTCACAGAATGGCAAATGAATATAGAGGCTTATCCCTGCTTTTTTTGATTTTTGATAGGTATGATATACGCGGCTAGACCATTCCTTCTCAGAGAATTGGTCGCTATTCCAAAATGGAACAGTTGGGTAACTCGTATATCTAGGGGCTGCAACATTGTACTTCCGTACTAAAGACTGCAAATCTATTCCATTGTTCGAATTCATGAGATTATAATTTTACAGGACATACTTTTAAACAACAACAAGCAGTGCCCACACATTTGCCAGCACCCCACAAATTCAAATTGCGAATTGTCTGTTCGGCAATACCTTTTGGACTTTGGTCCTCATAAGGTGTATTAGCAACTTGTATATCCAACTTTCCGGCTTCAACTAAGTCGATGTGTTCTGTCCCTAAAGTACGTGTCAGAATACGTCCTACACCCATATCTTTTAACACCCGGAGCATGGAAGCTTCTAGAATATCCTGTGCCGAAATGACAACAACATCTTTCCCTGTAGCATAAACTTTTGTTTCTTCATTTAGCCCATTAGAAATTAATGTCAAATCATGCATTTTACCATTAGCTAATGCTAATAACTCCTTTTCATAGGTCTGAATACTGTAAACAACTACTTTCATGCTATCTTTTTTGATATTCTAAATCCGAACTAGAACAAAAGTAAATAGTCTTCAAATACTTACACATGAAGTTCATCAGCTTAAAAAGTGATCTACGTCACATTTTTAAGCTTAAAAATGCTCTGAAAACGAAAAAGGGTCGCATCCTTGCTGGATGCGACCCTTCTGATTAAAATATCGTGGTAATAAAAGACCTTATTGCTTAACCTTACGAAGTTTTTTAACTGAGAAAATGCGAATGGCACTTTTCTCTTTTGCAATTAAATTTTCCTCTCTAAAATCGGCTAAAACACGCGAGATCGTTTCATTTGCAGTACCTGCAATTGTTGCGATTCCCTCTCTTGATATTTGAATAACACATTCATCTTCAATTGCTGTATTCACCGTTTTCTCCGCGACACTAATTAATGCATTGGCAATACGTTTACGTACCGTGTCATATGCAAATCCCAACAATTGCTCTTCTTTCTCTCTAATATTTCCCGATAGCAACTGGATAAATTTACCTGCAATCAGTGGTTTGCGATAAATTAATTCAAAAAAGTCTTCTTTACTGATTAGTGCTATTTCCGATTTTTCAATAGCTTCAACATTATCAGAATAATTTTCATTCAACAGCATCGCTTCATACCCGATATATGTACCTGCAATCTGAATATCTGTCGAAAGCTCCCGTCCATCATTATAACATAGAAAACTGCGGACCTGTCCACTCAACACAAAATAGACGAATACGGGTACATCACCCTCT
>Ga0213825_1002518_pt1 | contig 11627 bp, 9 predicted proteins | sample MC6MC0900MG_FD_179896 | JGI IMG/M metagenome (GOLD analysis project Ga0213825, IMG submission 179896) | Enriched soil aggregate microbial communities from Iowa State University, Ames, United States - MC6-MC0900-MG | ecosystem: Environmental > Terrestrial > Soil > Unclassified | place: USA: Iowa... | reverse complement strand
AGGTTTGTACTAAAACACCTAGAACATCTGACATAGATTCGTTTAATGCTCCAGGTTGATTTTCATAAGCAAGGTCTGCAGAATTTGAAGTTACACCATGAGTCATTTCATGAGCAACTACATCAAGATCTCCTGATAATGGAGCGAAATATGAGCCATCACCATCGCCATAAACCATTTTATATCCATTCCAAAAAGCATTATTATAACGGGAGCCATAGTGCACAACAGAAGTTAAAGACATACCTCTATTATCTAAACTATTCCTATTGAATAAACCTTTATAAAAATCATATACAACTTCTGCATAGCTATGGGCACTTACTGCAGCTTTATCAGAAATTGTAGTACTAGAACTTGTCATTAAAGTACCAGTTGTTGTATTTCTATAGTTAGCTGTATAGGTGTTTATAGTTCCAGTCATAGGTTTAGTGGTATCTTTTAATTGATATGAGTTAGCTTTATTTTGATATAGATTTAATTCTCTAGTAGTACCATTTACGGCAGTGCCTGTACCAGTAATTGGACCAGCTTCTCTTATTAAGCTTTCTGATTTTATAATATCACCACTATAAACATCTACGAAGATTTCCCAACTTTCCATTTCAGGAAGATCATAAGCAAGGTTTATTTTATAAACTTCATAAGCATTTTTACCGTCGAAGTATATATAATTTTCAGCTCTAACTTCTTCTGTTAATTCAGTAAATATCTTAGAAGCTTTAGCTATTTCTATAGCTTTATCTGCAGTAAGAGGTTCATTATTCTTTTTAGTTACTGAGGTTATTCTATTTTCTAAAGTTCCTGTTAGTCCAGTAATAACTCCATTTTTGTCAAAGTGGGCAGTTATAGTTTTTCCATGAACTTTTTTTTCGTCAAATGTTTGCTGAAGTTTTATATGGGTAAATCCTAAATCGTCTTGTTCAGAAGTAATAAGGGAAAAGTTATTTTTAATATTTTGCATATCAAATAGGGACATGTTTTCATTTAAGAAATCAATAACGCTACTGGAAGATGGATTAACAGTTTCAGATAGAATACCACTTATAAATAGTTTCATTCCATCTTTGTTGTCAATATGAACTTTCTCCTTGCCTTTGTTTAGATCTTTGAACTCCTTTAAGATATCTGCTTTATTTTTTGTGGGTTTTTCTAAGCCTTGTGCATTTACAGGCTGAAAAGTGAAGGTTGCAGCTAAAGCTACAGTTGCAAGAATTGAGATTAGTTTTTTGTTCAAAAAATCATCCCCTTTATAATATTATACTTTTATTATATATTTTTGTATCAAAAATGCTATAATAAATTTGCAACAAATTGTTTTATGAGATTACATTGAGACAAAAAATAATACATTTTGTTTCAAGAAAAAAGTATTATTTTGTAGACATGATTTTGCTACATTTGTAAAACTTTATAAAGATTTAAAAAGAACAATATTTTTCATGGAATAATATGTATTTGTGATACATATTATATATAAATGTAGTATCCAGTTTATTGTAGTATCCATTGGAAGATGATATTATTTAAGATGAAGTAAAAAATAATCAATTAAAACTTAGGTATAGAAGGGGTTTAATAAGAGGACTATGGATAGAAGTGTAGAGTTTATAAGTGGGAATAAAAAAATAAAGTTATTAAGAAAACAACTAAAAATGACTCAGCAAGAATTTCAAGATTCTCATTTTACCAGAGGATATTTAGGTTTATTGGAAAATGGAAGAAGGAATATTACATTACAAGCATCAAAGATTATAGCTGAAAAGTTTATGAAAAAAGCTAAAGAATTGAATATTGAATTAGAACTGGAAGAAGATTATTTTTCAAGAAGTGTAGAAGATGATGCCAAAATATATTGTGAAAAAATTCTTGAAAACGATTTATCTATGGATAAGTTAAATGAAATTATGAATATTGGAGAAAAGTACAACCTAAATTTCATTAAAGCTAAGGGATATAGAAGAAAAGGAGATCTTTATTTTGAAGAAAACCAATACCTAGAAGCCTATAAAAATTATTTTTATTCTATGGATATTTTAAGAGTAGAAGAGCTAAATTATGAAATATGTTATGTTTATAATAGATTAGGTTATTGTAAATTCTTACTTCTTGACTATGAAGAAGCTATTGTATATTTTAATAAAGCTATATATAATGCTGAAATGTTTAAGGAAGAAAAGGTTTTGCTGTATGCTACATATAATTTATCAGTAGCACATAGTTGTATAAATAAATTTCATGAAGCTATAGATATTATAAATAAGTTTATTGATAGGATTGAGGTAGAAAAGGAATTTTTAAATTATATTTATGTAAATATATTAAAGGCTAACTGTTATGAAGGATTAAATGAAACAGGTAATGCTATTACAATACTTCAGGACTTAATTGAAATAGTAAAGGAAAGAAGCGATGATGAAAGTATTAAGCTATTAGGACTTATATATAATAATTTGGGATCCTTATATAGACGAGAAGAAAGATTATCTAAAGCTTTAGATTATTATAATAAATCTCAACAAATTAGAAATAAGATTGATAATAAAAATGTATCTCACACTTTAATTGAAAAAGCTAATATATATGTTGATAAAAAACTTTATGATGAGGCTATAATGATAATTGAATTGGGTATTGAAAAGGCTAATGAATATAATGATTACGAGTATATATTTAAGGGGTATGAACTCCTTGAAAAAATTTACTGTAAGTTAAATATGAAAGAAGAGTTAGAAAAGATTATAGAAGCTGCTATTGAGGTTCTAAAAAATACTAATAATTCAGATTTGAAGATAAAATATTATACTAAACTGCAGGAACTTTATTTTAAAAATAAAGAATATGAAAAAGCAGAGAAGTGTTTATATATGATACAAAACTTATTGCAATGTGTTTCTTATGATGGTAAAATATGTATAAGGAGGTGTTTGATAAATGAGTAAATTTTGTAAAAAGATATGTGTATTAGGAGTTTTTGTTTTACTATGTGCAACAATTATCGGTATTCCTAAAAATGGAGAACATCCACCACTTTTAGGAAGTATTAGCTCAAGTGTATTACTATAATTTATAGTTTATTGAAAGTAGCTATTTTAAAATGGAGTTATCTATTTTAAAATAGCTCTTTTTATATATAAAAGTGAAATTAGTTTAACAAAACAATAGTAAAAAGGACTGAGATTTTCTCAGTCCTTAATAGTATATTGAAATATACTATAAGATTATTTTTCTTTACTTTCAATTTCTTTAATAATTCTTTCAATGAAGTTATCTATAGAAATTGAACCTTCATCGCCATTTTTACGGCTTCTTACTGCAACTTCTTGATTTTCAGCTTCTTTTTCGCCTACAACTAAGATGTAAGGAGCTCTTTCATTACGTGCTTCTCTAATCTTATAACCGATTTTTTCAGCTCTGTAGTCAACTTCAACTCTAATATTATTTTTCTTAAGCTGAGCATAAACTTCATCAGCATAGTCATGATACTTCTCAGAGATTGGAAGTAGTTTAACTTGAACTGGCGCAAGCCATACTGGGAATGCTCCTGCATATTTTTCAATAAGAAGGGCAAGAGTTCTTTCATAGCAACCAATAGAAGTTCTATGAATAACATATGGATATTTTTCTTGGCCATCCTTATCTACATAAGTCATTCCAAATCTTTCAGCAAGAGAGAAGTCTATTTGAGCTGTAATTATAGTGTCCTCTTTACCATGAACATTTTTGATTTGAAGATCAAGTTTAGGGCCATAGAATGCAGCCTCACCAACAGCTTCAGTATACTCAATTCCAAGATGATTTAAGATTTCTCTCATCTTATTTTGAACTGCATTCCAAGCTTCAGGTTCTCCAATATATTTTTCTTTATTATTTTCATCCCATAGAGATAATCTATAGCTAATATCTTCTCTAAGACCTAGTGTATCAAGCATATAGTTAATTAAATCAACTACACCTTTAAACTCATCTTCAAGTTGATCTGGTCTACATGCAAGGTGACCTTCAGAAATTGTAAATTGTCTTACACGAATTAATCCATGCATTTCTCCAGAAGACTCATTTCTAAATAATGTAGAAGTTTCAGCATATCTTAAAGGTAAATCTCTATAACTTTTAGATTCAGCTTTATAAACTGTAAATTGGAATGGGCAAGTCATAGGTCTTAATGCAAACACTTCATTATCCTTTTCTTCATTGCCTAGTACAAACATTCCTTCTTTATAATGATCCCAGTGTCCAGATATTTTATATAAATCACTCTTAGCCATTAAAGGTGTTTTAGTTAAAAGATAGCCTCTTTTTTGTTCCTCATCTTCAACCCATCTTTGAAGAAGTTGAATAATTCTAGCACCCTTAGGCATTAGAAGAGGAAGACCTTGACCTATTGGTTCAGAAGTAGTAAATAATTTAAGTTCTCTTCCAAGCTTATTGTGATCACGTTTTTTAGCTTCTTCTACAGCTTCTAAGTATTCATCAAGATCTGCTTTTTTTGTAAAGGCAGTTCCGTAAATACGAGCAAGCATTTTATTTTTTTCATTTCCTCTCCAATAAGCTCCTGCAAGTTTAGTTAATTTGAAAGCTTTTACTGGTTTTGTAGTCATTAAGTGAGGACCAGCACAAAGATCAGTAAATTCACCTTGTTTATAGAAAGTTATGATTTCACCTTCTGGTAGGTCTTCTATAAGTTCTACTTTATAAGGTTCATCTTGTTCCTTCATAAATTTAATAGCTTCTTCTCTTGGAAGTTTAAAGCACTCTATTGCTAAATCTTCCTTAACAATTTTTTTCATTTCAGCTTCTATTTTGTCTAAGTCTTCATTAGTAAATCCACCGTCAAGATCGAAGTCATAGTAGAAACCATTGTCTATAGCAGGTCCTATAGCAAGTTTTGCTTCAGGAAATAGCCTTTTAACAGCTTGTGATAAAATGTGAGCAGCTGTATGTCTAAAGGCTCTTCTACCTTCATCATCATTAAAAGTTAATATATTTAATTCACAATCCTCTTTAACTATATAACGAAGGTCTACAGTTTTTCCGTTTACTGTTCCAGCTGTAGCTACTCTAGCAAGTCCTTCTGAAATGCTTTTAGCAATTTCAATAATACTCATTTCATGTTCTAATTCTTTAATTGATCCATCTTTTAAAGTAATTTTAATCATTTGAAAATCTCCCTTCTATATCTAATATTCTAGCCAAAAACTTTAAGTAAGAGTCCAAATCTCTGATTTGGTTCCTCGAACTTACTCCATCGAACGTATGTGAGATGGAGTTTCATTTTATACAAATAAAAAAACTCGTCACTTTTCATAAAGAAAAGGGACGAGGCATACCCGTGGTTCCACCCAAATTGTCCTTAAATTTATTAAAGTTAGATTATTAAAAATAAACTAATTTAACAAAGTGATATAAAGGACCACTTTAAAAACTATAACGTAGTTAACGGACTTTATTAGAGTCACTCAGAGGTGGTGTTCAATATGATTTATTTAAAAGCAATTTCAGCTACTATGCTTTCTCTCTGTAAATAAAGTGACATATCTACTGTCCTCTTCATTGTGATAATGTTATTAATTATTATTCTATTATACCATAAATTTAAAGTTATGATACAAAAATTATTAATTTTATTTTAGCATATATAAGTTTAATGTCAACATAAATTGTTAACTAAATAAAGAATAATAAGAAAGGATTACATTTAATTTATATTTATGTAAATTTATAATATGTTAGCAAAATAAATAGTATAATTATATTAAGCATTGCTTAAAATTATGAAATATTTAAATGAAAATATAAAATTAGGGGTGAGGATATACTATGAATCGTAATAATAATCTAAATGTTATGGATGAAATGTACTATAGTGATTTATGGATAAAATTATGCAAGAGAAGTAAAGAAGTTATTCTCACTAAGGATGAAATAGAAAAGTACAATGAAGAGGGTATTAAAAAAGGATATAATTGTGATATATTTAAGGAAAAGGATGAAGTAGAAAATGAATATGTTGTCACCATGATAAGTGGTGTAAGTAAAATTCCAGAGGGTGATAGATATAAAAATGGTAGTAAAGTAAGCAAAGAATATTATGATAAACTTATTGATAATATGAATTTACAAGAAATAAAGGAAAAGGTTTCTATAGTATATGGATTAGTGGTAAAAAGGGGGAGTATACGAACCTTCCCTACCAGCGATAGAGTTTTTAAGGGAGAGAAAGAATATGATTTAGATAGATTTATGGAAAGTGCTATATATGCAGCAGAGCCTTGTATTATATATGCTTCTAGTAAAGATGGAAAATGGTATTTTTGTAAAACTTACAATTATTCAGGATGGATTAAAAATGAGAATATAGCCCTTGGAAGCAAAAGAGAAGTAGAAGCATATTGTAAATGCAAAGATTTCATTGTAGTTACAGGTAAAAAGATAAATCTTGGATATAACCCTTTTATAGAAGCTTTGAGAAATTTAGATATTGATATGGGAGTAAAACTACCTATAGAAACTAATTGGAGCAAGGAAGAATTAGTTTATGATATGTATTGTGAAGGTAATTATGTAGCTAAATATCCATTAAGAGGAAGTAAAGGTGAATTGAAATTTACTAATATTTTAATTCCATACAATGAAGATGTTCATAGAGGATATTTAAAATGTAGTAGAAATAATATATTAAAGCAAATATTTAAATTTCAAGGAGAAAGATATGGTTGGGGTGGAGAATTTAATGGAAGAGATTGTTCTTCACTTATCATAGACACCTTTAGAACCTTTGGAATACGATTTCCAAGAAATAGTGGTGATCAATTGAAGAAATCTATTGGAAAAACATTACTCATTAATAAAGAAATGACTTATCATGAAAGAATGAAAATATTAGATAACTTAAAACCGGGAGCACTTATATTTTTAAATGGACATGTAGCTACGTTTATAGGAAACTATAAAAATAGTCCTTATATAATTCATGATGTAATAGGAGTGTTTATAAATAAAAAGGACCATGAAACGAAAAATAAAGGACATAAGGAACAGATTAATAAAGAAGCTAGAAGTGATGAAGAAAGAATATATTTAGGAATAAAGGGTGTAACAGTATCTGAATTAAAAGATATTTACACCTCTAGTGGAAAACCATATGTTGATGAGATTATTGGAATTAAGGATATATTTGGTTAAAATTATCATTAAGGAGGATTAATGATAAATAAAATATTGGTTAAGAAAGGGATAAACTAATGAATCAATGGTTATACGGAATAGATAAAGGAATAACTGATGCTATACATTTTGGATTACAGAATAAGTTTTTTGATGCTATAATGCCATTTATAACAAGGCTAGGAGATGCAGGATTTATATGGATAACAATTAGCATTATTCTTATATGTACTAAAAAATATAGAAAGGTAGGAATAACAAGCTTACTAGCAATATCTATAGGTACAATTTTAACAGAAGGGGTAATAAAGCATTTAGTAGAGAGAGTAAGACCGATTATTGCGTACCCTATAGATAATCCACTTATAAAACTACCGACTAGCTCTTCATTTCCATCAGGACATACTGCTTCTTCTATAGCTGTGGCATATGTATTATCCACATATATAAAGAGATATAAGTTTTATTTTATATCATTAGCAGTGTTAATAGGTTTTTCTAGAATATATTTATATGTTCATTATTTTTCAGATGTTCTAGGAGGAGCAGTAGTGGGACTCATAAGTGGAATTTTATCTGTATATATAGTAAGAAAAATTAGTGAGAAGAAGGAAAATGCTTTAGATAAATAGTATATAGAAAGTTTAAAAGGTATGAAATTAAGAATAAAAATTCTAATTTCATACCTTTTATAGTGAGATTTATAATTAATTAAGGGAAATACTAAATATAAATAGATGAATATTATTAATCTACAAAACGAATAGCAGCAGAGTCATGATGTAAAGGTCTAAATATATACCCTTGAGCTTTTAAACCTTCAAGAATTTCTGGCATAGCTTCTATGGTAGTATATTTTGCATCTGTATCATGCATCAAAATATTAGCTGTATTAACATTAGAACTGCCATCAAGGACACTTGTTACTATAGATTTTTTATCTAGTGTCATCTTAGTAGCATCTGAAGAATCGACATTCCAGTCAAAATAGGTATAACCACGATCCTCTAAAGCCTTGAAAATAGATTGGGATAGGTTAGCATTTTCATTCATATATCCCATATTTGAACCACCTGGAAATCGTAAAATTTTAGAGGGCTCTTTACCGGTTATTTCTTTTAGCTTATTATCAAGAGCCTCCACATCACTAATAAAAGCATTAGGAGATGAATAAATTTTTTTGTAATTGTGGCTATATGTATGATTAGCAAGAACATGTCCACGATTAACGATTTCTTTATAAATATTGTCAAAGCCTTCTTTATATACTACAAAAAAAGTGGCTTTAGCATTGTATCTGTCAAGTACATCTAATAGTTTCAAAGTGTTAGATGAAGGTCCATCATCAAAGGTTAAATGAGCAATCTTTTTATGTGATATTGCTTTATCGTAAGTTGATTGCTTTTTACTTATTTCCTTTTCTAACTTAGCATTTTCTGAAAGTATAGAGTTATTAGATGATGATAAAGTGTTAATTTCTTTTAATAGACTATTTTGCTTACTAGAAGCTATAAACATTTTTGTTGTTGAGAATATTGATATAAAAAAACATAAACATAATGCCACTAAGGATATAATACCTAGTATAGAAGGCTTCTTTCTTCTTTTAATATTCCGTTTAGATGATTCAAGGTTAGTATTGAAATTCATGATTTTAGCTCCTTATGTTAATTAATAATTTTAGAAAGTTCGCCAAGTAGGGCATCTAGATTTGAATTTGACTTTAATAAGTTCTTATTTGTGCTATGTAAATTATCTTTTGTAGCTTTAAGAGCTTCTATTTCAGTAGATAATTCATTATTCTTAACCAGATATTCTTTCTCCTTTGCATTAGCAAATACTGAAATACCTATAAAAATAAAGCAAAAGATAGGAGCTATTATATAGAGTTTACCATGTGAGTTTTTCTTTTTTTTGTGATGAAATAAAGTATTTTTCATAAGAGTCTCCTTTAATTAATGATTATATCTTATACTATTATTATAAAGGGTATGTTATGTATAATCATTACGAAAAAGTAACAATTTGAAAATTTTTTTGTTATTTTTTTCATATTAACTTTAAAAATAAATAGGTTTATTATTAAATTGTACATTTTAACAATTTGATAGTTGTAATTAAGGAGAAGAAATAAGTATGTATATTAACATGCCAAGTCATATAGAAAAATGTATTAAGTTTATAGAAAAAAATGGATTTGAGGCTTATGTAGTAGGAGGATGTGTAAGAGATAGTATTATAGGTAAAAAGCCTAATGATTGGGACATTTGCACCTCGGCGGCGCCTAAAGAAATAAAGGAAATATTTAAAAAAGAAAAAACTATAGATGTAGGAATTGAACATGGAACAGTGGTGGTATTACTGGAAAATGAAACAGTAGAAATAACCACATTTAGAATAGATGGGGATTATTCTGATGGCAGAAGACCTGATAGCGTAGAATTTACTTCAAAACTGATATATGATTTAGCTAGAAGAGATTTTACTATCAATGCCATAGCTTATAATCATAGAATAGGAATAAGAGATTATTTTAATGGAGTTAAGGATATAGAAAGTAAAGTCATAAGATGTGTAGGAGATCCAGATAAAAGATTTAAAGAAGATTCATTAAGGATAATGAGAGCATTAAGATTTATGGCACAGTTAAACTACAAAATAGAAGAAGAAACTTTAATTGCTATAGAGCATAATAAAGAGCTACTTAAGAAAATTTCTATGGAAAGAATAATTGTAGAGTTAAATAAGCTTATATTATCTGATTACCCTGGTGATGGAATTAAATATATGCTTAATATGGATATTATGCCCATAGTAGTACCTTATTTAAAAAAACATGAAGGAAAATATATCTATGATTCTTCCAAGGTAAAAGGGAGCATTAAGGTTATAGAAGGATGCCCTAAAAAGCTCCATGTGCGATTAACTGTGTTTTTATACTATTTGCTAAAAAACTACAAATATGAAGATGAAAACATTGTAGAAAATGATTATAAAGAGGAGATTTCCAGTTTAAAACCTAAGTGTGATATAAAGCTAAGCATTAAATGTGAAGAAATTCTTAAAGGACTTCATTATGATAATAAGACAATAAAGAATGTAAGTACACTTATTGCATATTATGATACTACAATTTATGAAGATAAAGTATATATTAAAAGATTATTACAAGGTATAGGAGTAGATTTATTAGATGAATTAATAATTGTAAAAGATGTGACAAAAACATTTTTAGAAGAAGAAAATTTAGAAATAAAAGCTGAATTCAATTTAAATAAGATGAGAGTAGAATTAATTATAGATGAAATTTTAAAAAATGAAGAAGCCTATAGGAAGATTGATTTAAAAATTACAGGGAAAGATTTAATTGATTTAGGAGTAAAAGAGGGTATAGTAATAGGAAAAATATTAGATGAATTGCTAGAAATAGCTATTCAAGATCCTAAAAACAATGATAAAGAAAAATTAACTATGTATGCACAAGAAATATATAAAGATTTTAAAAGCAATAAAAATGTATAAATAAAAATAAGACCACTATGATTTGATTAATTGGTGAATCATAGGGTCTCTTACCTTATCTATACTCATGGTGTTTAGGATTTGCTGCAACTTTTTCTACAGCTCTAATAACTTGAGCAGTTATAGAAATTTCTTCTTGCTTGTCAATTTCATTTAAAGCAGTAGTATAAATTTTACCTTCTTCACTAACCACATACTTGGGTTTAATAGAATTTAGGGCAAGAGCTGACATATCATCAATGCACTTTTGACAAGTACAAATATTAGGATAATCTTTAAGCACACTTTTTAAAACATGTTCAACTTGATCTTCTGCATAATTTTTGTAAGGTGGCATAAAAAGTTCCTTTCTAACTATAAGTCTATTGGTAATTAACTTAAATTACCAATAGACTTTAAATTATTATTTAAATTATAATATTTTTAATAATATTATAATTCCATTTTCTTAACGTTTTCTGGAATTATAATATCTGCAAGTGTTGCATTTTTTACATCTTCAATAGTAGCTTCTGGTCCAAGTTCTCTAAGAACAAGACCTTCTGAAGTAACTTCAAGAACTGCCATTTCAGTAATGATTAAGTTTACTTGATGTGCAGCAGTTAAAGGAAGTGTACATTTCTTTAATATTTTTGGATTTCCTTTAGCAGTATGCTCCATAGCAACGATAACTTTTTTAGCTCCAACAACTAGGTCCATAGCGCCACCCATTCCAGGAACCATTTTGCCAGGAATCATCCAGTTTGCAAGGTTTCCTTCTTGGTCAACTTCTAAAGCTCCAAGTACAGTAGCAGCAACATGACCACCTCTTATGATTCCAAAAGATATAGATGAATCAAAGAATGCAGCTCCAGGGATAACAGTAACATGTTGTCCACCAGCATTTACTAAATCTTTTTGCTCTTCTCCAGGTGCAGGAGCAGCGCCGATTCCTATGA
>Ga0213825_1002517_pt1 | contig 11631 bp, 6 predicted proteins | sample MC6MC0900MG_FD_179896 | JGI IMG/M metagenome (GOLD analysis project Ga0213825, IMG submission 179896) | Enriched soil aggregate microbial communities from Iowa State University, Ames, United States - MC6-MC0900-MG | ecosystem: Environmental > Terrestrial > Soil > Unclassified | place: USA: Iowa... | reverse complement strand
AAGAGAACAAGAAGGGAGGAAATAAGACATTGAACATCAAAAAAATTAGTCTTATCTTGTGCGTCTTATTCATTTCGGCTTCTATGTTTACGATACATAGTGCAAGTGTCAGTGCAGCTACCAACTCAAATATAACATTTGAAGATGTCACTAAAAATCACCCAGCCTATGAAGAAATCAATTATTTAGTAAATTTGGGTGTTATCCAAGGCTATTTTGTAAATGGTAAAAGAGTTTTTGGCCCAAATAACAATGTAACAAGAGGACAAGCTGCCAAAATGGTTGTCGTTGCCTCAGGAAACAAACCATTAGTCGTTAACAAATCTAGCTTTTCAGATGTTACAGTAGGCACTGAAATGTCAGGTTATATAGAACGTGCTGTACAATTAGGGTTCTTCGACAAAAATATAAAAGGTGAATTCCTGCCAAACAAAGCTCTAACTCGTGGAGAAATGAGTTATGTCTTAACAAAGGCATTTAATTTAGATACAAGTGAGTATGAGGGAATTGACTCACCTTTTACAGACGTAGCGATCACACACGAATATGTGAAGTACGTCAATACAATCTATTATAATGGTATTACAAACGGAACAGGTAAAACATATTTACCAAACAGCACTGTGACACGTTCACAATTTTCATTATTTGTGGCACGTGCAAAAAGTGAGAAATATCGTTTAGAATTGCCTGTGAAAGGTATAACTGTACCTGATACATCTCAGGTTATTGGCTTAGTAAAGGTCACTACAGATGGTTTAAACATTCGCAAATCAACGGATAGCGCTTCAACTACGAACATTGTAGGTAAAGTCAACACAGGCGGTAAATTATCAGTATATGCAGTGGAAGGCAATTGGTTAAAAGTATCTTATAAAGGTGCCTATGCATATATTTTTAAACAATATGCTGAATTTTTAGATGTAGATGGCAATGAGTTAGGAGCAGTCGAAAAAGAAGTAACTACAAAAAATGTTGTTAACTTATATGTGAAGCCAACATCTTCAGCAAAAGTAATTTCAACAATTAAAGTAAATGTAAAATTACCAGTGTATAAAACAGTTGGCGGCTACTATTTAACACAAGTTAATGGTATGCCAGGTTATGTTGTGGCTAATAGTACAACAGATACTGTTGAGGAAGAAAAACCTAATCCAGATCCAGACCCAAGTACACCACCAGTTACTTCAGGCGATGTACTGGGAAGAGTAACGGTTGCTAACCTAAATGTGCGCAGTCAAAATAATTCAACGTCAGCAGTGCTATTTAAGCTGAATAAAGGAGAGTATGTCCAAGTTAATAACATCAGTGGTTACTGGGCAGAAATCTCTTATAATGGACAAACTGGTTATGTGCATAAATCTTATCTAAAACTATTAAATCAGTCAGCTAAACCTTTACAAAATCGTGTTATCATCTTAGACCCAGGTCATGGTGGTAAAGATCCAGGTACAGTTAAAGGCTCTGATTCTGAAAAAACTATTACATTAAAAGTTAGCACGCAAGTAAAACAATTACTAGAGAATGCTGGTGCCAAAGTTTATATGACACGTACGGGTGATACGTATCCATCTTTACAAGATCGAGTAGATTTTACACAAGCAAACTATGGTGAGATTTTTGTTAGTGTCCATGTCAACTCTGCTGCTAATACGTCGGCACAAGGTACTGAAACATATTATGCTATCTCTACAGGAGATATGTATCAAGAGGACATAGATTTAGCTACATTTGTAAATAACCAAATTGTTAACAATTTAAATATGAAAAACCGTGGCGTTAAGCAAGAACAGTATTACGTAATTCGCAATATGGTCATTCCGTCTATTTTAGTGGAACTTGGTTTCTTAACAAACACTGAGGATAACAGTAAAATGACAAATGATCAATACGTGAAACTATTTGCAGAATCTATTTATAACGGTATTTTGCAATACTATAAAAAACAATAAGAGTTTAAGAGACGATTCCAAAGACTTTAATAGTTTTGGGATCGTTTTTTTCTTTCTTTATAAGTACCCAGTTTCAAGAAAAAACAAACAACTGATAAAAAATGGCTACCTTCCATAGTTGGAGAGGTAGCCATTTTATTTTTATTTCACGGTAGTGATGAATTTAATATAATCCTTACTAATATAAGCAGGTTCTGTGTGAAGTTTATCTGAAATCACTTGGTACCAGCCATTTGAACCTGTATCTGTAACAATCACAGGCATGTTACTTTTACTAAAGGTGAATAGGGGGCTTTGCTGTGTTGATGCATCTGTACGAACATTCAGACCAGCTGTTGTTGTTAGTGCAATTTTATATGGGTTATTGGCATCTTTATAGCCTAACGTTTTTTCTGCACGATAGTAGTGTCCAGCAATTTTGGCACCCCAGAATGGATCAGAGGCGTATTTTACGTTAAATCCAATTGCCTTAGAGCCAACGACTGAACCATTTGTATAACGTCCTCCAGGCGTAATGTAATTAGGCTGTAAGAACTTTTCTACAAGCTCATTAATGTTTGTGCCAACACTATCAAACTTTTTGTTTAGTGGGTTTGTATCATACACATATAAACCAAATAGGTTATTCAAATTTTGAGCATGATCACTCATTCCGTAGGCACTCTCATGTTGGGCAAGTGCTAAGATAAGCATGGCGTTTATATGAGCATTAGCTTCCACATCTTTTAACACGGAACCTAAGCCAATTAGTTTACTTTTAGTCGTAGCATCTTTATAAATAGAAGCACCTGAGCTCTCAACTTCAGTTAATTTTTGCATAATATATTGATCTATTTCTTCAGCTGTATATTGTGTTGTAGCGCGAGCGGGTAAGAATTGATAATAATTATAGGCTTCTCCTTTTGAAGAGCCATTCACATTTGTAAAATTAATACCATCCCAGCTAAAGTATTTCTCACCTGGCTTCATAAAGCTAGGTGCCTTACCGTAGACATAACTAGATGAGTACTTATTTGATTTATAATCATATAAGGTATGTTTGATTTCACCATTCTCATTTGTATAATAAGCGCGTCCCTTCACTAAAGCAGAAGGGATTAAGGTAACGTCCGCCTGTTTTAAAGAGCCAACATGACCAGCTAAGCGAACTTTAACTTGTGTCGCATCACTACCCAGGTACTCCATTTCTGTACTAGCAGCAATGGCAATTTGATCCTTAATCGTTTCAGAATTTAATGCAACATAATTATTCGTAACAATAATTCCTGAAGACATTTTAATAATTTTATTATTTTGTGTAATTACTAAAGTACTGTTCGTCATTGCTTTTTCAGCTTCTTCAAAACTAGCATAAGATTGCTTGTCTACCAGATTACCATTTGAGACTTCTTTGACGATAAAGGCATTCGTATTATTATTACCAGAATTATTATCGTTACCATTATTGTTTGAATTACCGTTATTACCGGAATTACCGTTGTTATCAGTATTCCCTGTATTATTTCCAACAGTATCAGCAAGAAGAATTAAGCGAAGTATAAATGTTGATGCTTCAGCAATTGTGGCATTGTCCCTAGGTAAAAACATGCCATTAGAGCTTCCTTTAATAAGCCCTAATTGAGCACCTATGGCAATATCTTGACGGAAATCTTTGAAAATAGCTGCATTGTCTTTGAACGTAATAGAGGAAGTACCTTTTGGGATTTTTAAATAATCAACCGCTCTGATTAACATAACGGCCATATGCTCTCTTGAAATACGTGCATCTGGCTTAAATGTGCCGTCGGTATAGCCAGTGATAATTCCAGCAGTAGCAGCAAGCTTGATTTCATTGGCAAATACATATGTGTCAGGGACATCTGTAAACGTAATGTTGTTCTTTGTCTTTAAGTCTAAAGCCTTTGCTATGTATGTGGCGAATTCACCGCGTGTAACAGTATCATTCGGACGATAGCTGCCATTTGCATCTTTCAGCAAGGCTTCTTTGGAAATCAAATAACGCAGACCACTTTCGTGCATATGTCCTGATAGCTCATCAGCATAGGCCTTTTGGGGTTGCGAAATGATAACGCTAATAAGCATCATGAGTAACATAAAAATTGATAGTTTTTTCATAGTTTTACCCTCCTAAACTGATATCATTTTAACAAAGTTACAGAATCAAGTTAAGGGTCAAATGTTAGAAATACCATAAAATATACTAGCTTATTATAGGAGAAAAGTATCCTTTTGGCTTATGTAGAGAAAGTAAAAGTGGAATCTGAGAGGGAAGTGAATCAAAATTCATATGAGTTTCTTCTATTATAATAGGTTTCAGATAACCAATAAAAAAAACGCCGTACATAAGAAACTATGTACGGCATTTAGTATGGAAAATATTATAGCATTTCAGAAGTTGTTTTTGCTTGCATGTGAAGTTGTAGGTAGTCTGGGCCACCAGCTTTTGAGTCTGTACCTGACATGTTGAAACCACCAAATGGTTGGTAGCCTACGATGGCACCTGTACAGCCACGGTTGAAGTAAAGGTTTCCAACATGGAATTCTTCACGTGCTTTTTCTAAGTTCATACGGTTTGTCGTAATTACGGCACCTGTTAAACCATATTCTGTATCGTTCGCAATTTCAATAGCGTGATCGAAATCTTTTGCTTTTGCGATCGCTACCACTGGTCCGAAGATTTCTTCTTTCATAATACGTGCTGAAGGCTCTACGTCAGCGAATACTGTTGGGTGTACGAAGTAACCTACTGAATCATCTGCTGTACCACCAGATACTAGACGACCTTCGCCTTTACCGATTTCGATGTATTCCGTAATTTTGTTGAATGCTGCTTGGTCAATAACCGTTGCCATGAAGTTGCTGAAATCTGTTGGATCACCAACTGTTAAAGCGTTTGTTAGCTCTTCTACACGATTCACGACTTGGTCATACACATCTTCTACGATGACAGCACGAGAACATGCTGAACATTTTTGACCAGAGAAACCAAATGCTGATTTCACGATGGATTGTGCAGCTAGCTCTAAATCTGCTTCTTTATCGACAACGATTGTATCTTTACCGCCCATTTCAGCGATGACACGTTTGATCCAAATTTGACCATCATTTAAGACAGAAGCACGTTGGTTGATACGTAAACCAACATCACGTGAACCTGTGAAGCTGATGAAGCGTGTTTTTGGATGATCTACTAAGTAGTCGCCTACTTCAGCACCAGAACCTGGTACAAAGTTAACAGCTCCTGCTGGAAGACCTGCTTCTTCTAATACTTCGATAAATTTATACGCCACTACTGGTGTTGTAGAAGCTGGTTTTAATAACACTGTGTTCCCTGTTACTAAAGCAGCTACTGTTGTACCAGCCATGATGGCAAATGGGAAGTTCCAAGGAGAAATCACGATACCGATTCCTAGTGGAATGTAGTCATAACGGTTGTATTCGCCTGGACGGCTTTCTACTGGTTGACCGTTTTTAATACGTAGCATTTGGCGACCATAGTACTCCAAGAAGTCGATTGCTTCAGCTGTATCTGCATCTGCCTCCGCCCATGGTTTCCCTGCTTCTTTTGTTAATAATGCAGAGAATTCATGTTTACGACGACGAATAATGGCAGCTGCTTTGAAAAGAACGTCTGCACGAATCGCAGGATCTACTTTTTTCCATGTTTTAAATGTTTCATCTGCTGCTTGCATAGCTTTTTCTGCTAAGTCTTTGCTTGCTTTTGACACACGGCCAATAACTTCTGTTTTCTTTGCAGGATTGTACGAAACGATTTTATCTTCTGTTGTAATGCGCTCGCCACCAATAATAAGTGGGTAGTCTTGACCTAAATAACCTTCAACTTTATTTAAAGCCTCTACATAAGCATTGTAGTTTGCCTCTTGTGAAAAATCTGTGAATGGTTCGTGTTTGTATGGAATCATGTCTGTTTCCTCCCCTGGATAAAGGGTGCCAAATGATTATGCACCTTTAAAGATTTTATTAATTATATAATGCAATATTATTTGGCATTAATCAACTCAAATTTTAAAACTTTTTTAATTTTTGCATCTGTTTTTCGTATTGGTGTTAGAATAAGCTTAATGGAACACAGGAGGACAAGATGGATAACAATGTACTACTAGGTATTTATAAATACGTCATTGAAAAAGGTGATATGGGGATTTGCGTTGTCGATGCAGAAGGCAAGTTGCTCATATACAATAAAAAAATGCGAGAACTTGAAGGCGTGAATGAAGATGAATATGAGGAGAGGCGAGCTATAGAGATTATTGATTTCGAAATTGAAAAAAGTGATATTTTTAAGGTCCTAAGTTCTGAAACGCCAGTTCTCAATGTCAAAAAAACGTATTGGAATAAAAAAAATCAAGAAGTGACCTACATAAGCAATATTTATCCGTTGCACTATGAGGGTGTTTTAGTAGGAGCTGTGGAATTTGCACGAGATATTACGCAGCTTGAATACATGATGTACCAACCATTAAGAAGATATGGTGCACCCCTAACATTTGATATCATTACGGCGGTCTCAGCAGTCATGAAAGATGTCATTGAAAAGGCAAAAATTGTCGCATTGAGTAGAATGCCCGTTGTGTTGATAGGGGAGTCAGGTACTGGAATCGATATGGTTGCTGAAGGTATTCATCATGATCTAAAAGTGCAAAATGACATGTTTATCGCTCTAATTTGCCGCCGAGATGAACAAACAGTGTTGAAGCAATTTGAAAAATACATTGTTGAAAAAGAGAGAATTACTTTTTTTGCTGAACGCATCGAATATTTATCACTCGAAGCACAAGAAAAGATTGTCGAGCTTTTCAATAATCATCCAAATCATCAGCATGTTTTGATCGCTAGTGTTGGTAAGGACCCTATAGATTTAATTCAAAAGCATGAGCTTTCTAAAAAACTTTACCGCTTATTTTCAGGGATTACGATTTATGTACCACCTTTACGCGAAAGAAAAGAAGATATGATGCCTTTTATTGATGATTACTTCAAAAGACATCGTGATAGCTTTGGCTCAACGATCCAAGGTCTTTCCGAAGAAATCCAAGAGACCTTTTTGAAATATGACTGGCCTGGGAACTTGAAGGAACTAGAAGTTTTGTTGGATGAAATCACCTCGCTAATTACCAATGAGACGATCGTTGAATCTCATATGTTACCTGTTCATTTTAAATGGAAAATTCAAAGCTCTTGTGAGGAAGCAGAAAAAGAATTATCAACCAGTGATTTGTTTGTCATTAAAAATCAACAGGACATTCGACCATTAGATGTCTACATGAAAGAGGTGGAGGAATATTATATTTCGAAGGCTTTAGACTTTCATCAAGGTAATATCTCTAAAACCGCGGCTGCATTGGGGATTCGTCGACAAAGCTTACAATATCGCGTAAAAAACTATAAACTCAATAAAAAAAGCGAAAACATTGATTAACGATGTTTTCGCTTTTTTGGTTAGCTGACGGATAAAACAGTCGAACTGACGGATAGAATTATCAAACTGACGGATAGAATTCCGAAAGTGACGGATAAAACTACCAAACTGCTGGATAGTCACTAGCCTCAAGTATTATTTTCCTTTTTTTGAAAGACGACCTAAGGCGAATGCTGCTGCCCCTAAGCCAATGGCTAGGTTTGTTTTTTTGTTAAACACTTGTTTTGTTACAAGTGCTACATTTTGTGGACGTTCTGCTAAACGGCGCATGAAGTACCCGTACCAATCGTTACCAAATGGTAGGTATGTGCAGAAGTTATAGCCTTCACGTGCAAGGTCTAACTGCATTTCTTTACGGAAACCATAGAGCATTTGGAATTCAAATTTCTCGTTAGGAACGTTATGTTGTTTAACAAATTGCTTCACATGGTTAATAACATTATGATCGTGAGTAGCGATAGAAGTAAATTTACCATGTAATAAATGATGTTCAATAAGTTTCAGATAGTTACGGTCTATATCACCTTTAGATTGGTACGCTACACTTTCTGGCTCTTTGTAAGCACCTTTTACAATACGTAAACGGAAGTTTTTGTACTTCTCAATGTTTTCCTCAGATTCGAAGAAGTAAGCTTGAATAACTGTCCCAACATTATCGAATTCTTTGTGTAACTCTTCTAATAATTCAAAAGAGCTGTGTAAACGTTCGTAGTTTTCCATATCGAAATTCACGAAAACATTGTATTGATGGGCAAGAGCTACGATTTCTTTTAAGTTTTCATAGCAGAATGCATAATCAATATCTAAACCTAATTGTGAAGGTTTAAGCGAGATATGAGCATCTAGTTGCTCATCATGAATAGCTTGGACAACAGCTAAAATATTATTTTTTGCAGCAGTTGCCTCTGATTTCTCATAAACAAACTCTCCAAGATTGTCGACTGTACAAGAAATATTAGCTTTATTTAATTCTCTAATGGATTGCACAACTTCAGGTAAGCTTGTACCTGCAACAACACTTTGAGCACCCATTTTTAGTCCATATTTTTGTGCAGCGCTATTTAATATTTTGTTCTCTGATAAGTAAATGAAAAAATCACGTAGTACCATGAATATGCCTCCAAAATTGAAAATTTTAATTTCTTGGCGATTATAACACTTTTTTCGAAAAGTAAAATGGTATGATTTTTTGAAAAAATTTTTCTAAGGGATAATTGAGGGGACAAACTCTTGGGGGAATTGACTTTTCAAAATAAAAAATAGAAAGAAAAAATTTTTTTCAAAAAAAGGGACTTTTCAAAATAGTAGTTTTGTTTTATGTTGAAATTTATGTCTTGAAAAGTAAAAGCAACTAGGTTGGAAGGCGTTTTTTAATACAATATTGGCAATCAAATGGAATTCAGGATGGGTTATTTAGGTCATTCTAAAACCGAATAGAGAAAGAGAAATCCTCTTCTGAAAATATTTCAATATAACATTTTAGAGTAACTCATAGAAGGTATCTTAGATGTGAATCAGTGGTATTTGCTTTTTTAGTTTTTCTAAGTAAGCATAAATGTATCATTTATAGTAAAAAAACAAAGGGTGTATTATAATAAAATGGTGTATAATCATGGATAAAATATGTACATATTATGAAATTTTAGTTGCTTTTGATTAAGAATAGTGTGTCTATTCGTGATGCTAAGGGATTAGGACGACTATAAACTAAGATAAGGTGGAAAGTATGGCAAGGGGTAGAAAGTTTAATTCAAATGGTGAACGGAGCAAACAACTATTACTTGAAAAAGCGATAGAGCTATTTTCAGATCAAGGATATCATCAGACAAAAATTAGTGATATTGTGAAGGCTGCTAATGTAACGCAGCCTACCTTTTATCTATATTTTAAAAGTAAGGATGCACTTTATAATGATTTGAATGTAAAATTTCAGAGTGGCTTTTTTGAAGTGATGAATAGTAAATCCTCTGATATTATGGCTGATGGATTAGAAGCATTTATTTCGATGCTAGAGCAAAAACTGTCAAAATTATTCCTCTACATGATCGAAAATCCGAAGCTATCAAAAATCGGTTTTATAGAATCTAAGCAGGCATATTTAGTAAAATCCCAGCTGACGCAGCAATTGATCCACCTTATTTATCTTCATGACTGTGACAAAGATTTTCAACATTATCATGTAGATATTAAATTTCTAATAGATTCTTTAGTTGGATCGATGGAGAGATTGATTTTAACTAATTTATTAGAGCAAAAAAGGTTACCTGCCGAACTAGCAAACGATATTGTACAATTATATTTTCGAAAAACTGAAGAGGTCATATAAAAAATCCTCTCATCGATCGTAGTGTGTATCGATGAGAGGATTTTTCTTAATTTTCAAATTTTATATGCTGATAATAACCTTTTTGTGCTTTGCTTTGTTTATTCGAATGAATGAGGAGCATATATTCCTGATCGGGTGACAACGGACTTGTTGGGGTAACAATTAGTGTTTGCCCTTCGACTTTAGCAGTTGCAGATACTTCATCAGCGCCTAAAGCAACAAGTTGAATGTGACCTTTCGCAATTTGTGAAACAAGAGCTGAAGGTAGTTTCATCGTCAATTTTCCTGTTTGAATGTCTAAACTTCCAATTGTAAGTTTTTTATATTTAGCATATTGCTCTTTTAAAGCATCATAATGTGCCTGGAAAATTGGTGAAGTTGTTGTTTGGATATCAGGTTTGACACCTACTTCATGAATGGTTTGATGGGCAGGACCTGTAAATTTACCTACAGTTAACTTTAAGTAGCTTCCGTCATGGAGCGTATAAAAGCCTTGCATGGCGCCTTTCCCGTAAGTTGTTTCACCATATAAAATAGCGGCCTTCTGGTCTTTTAGTGATGCAGAAAGCATTTCAGAAGCACTTGCGCTATAGCGATTGACCAAAATGCGTGTATTTGCTGGAAATTTAGTATCCTGCTTAACGGCTGGTATTGTATAGGAGGCATGTGCTTCCTCTAATAGATACGCAACTTTTGCTGATGGAAATAATCCAGTAAGTTCTTCCGCTGTTGTAACATAACCGCCACCGTTATTCTGTAAATCTAAGATGAACGATTTAGCACCACGTTTTTTTAAGTCAACAAGCGCTTTTTTGACAAGTTGAGCGCCATCTTCTGAAAAAGAAGCGAGTGATATATAGCCAACATGTCCAAACAGTATTTCGGATTGTACGTTTGGTAATGTGAACTTTTTACGGGTAATGGTTTTAGTTGTTGTCGTTTCATTACTATGTTTAAGTGTTACTTTCACTTGACTACCTTCATTACCAATTAAGAGAGAAGAGGTCTCCTGTGTAGAACGACCAATAATAGACTCACCATTTACAGCAATGATGATATCTCCAGCCAGAACACCTGCATCAAAGGCACCACTGCCTTCGATTACTTGTAAAATATGAATACCATCCTCGTGTTCCTCAATTACAACACCAATACCGATTGTTGATAGATTGATACTATTCATATAATCTTCGAATTCTTGCTTTGTAAAATAGGTTGAGTAAGGATCCAGCATATCAATAATTTCTGGGATGGATGTGGCCTTTTCTAAGTTTCCGTTAATCGTCCCTACATACGTGTTCTTAATAATCTCCTTCATTTCCCTTATTAGCGATTGCTCATTACTAGCTGCCTGAGTAGACGTGACTGGTAAGAGGAAGAAGCCTAGAATAAATACGAACGACCATATTAATTTTTTCATTGGACACCTCTTTTCTAGAACTCAAATGGGCATGCATAGTCCTGTTAGGTAATGGATGGATACATTTTACAATTGAGTATCTAGTTTTTATTATACATGAACGATAGAAATAGTGGACGAATGAATTAAATGTGATAGAAATAGAATCTGCTCGCCTTGAATAGCAAGCAGATTCTTGAGGATGTTGTAGCGTTCTTTTGTAACGTGCTAAAAAATTCGAATACATTACGCAGAGGCTTGATTGTTAAATAGTTTATGAATAATAAAACCGATTAAAGCGCCAACAATGGCTGGTAGAAGCCATCCCAGGTTTTGCTCATACAATGGCAATGTTTGTAGAATATTTTTATATGGCGTGATTTCAATTTTCATTTCTTTTAAGCCACCATATAGACTAACAAAAAAAGTTGGAATTAACGCTAAAATATAAACAATTTGTCCACCTTTAAAGAAATGATCCACCAATGATAATACCATCAATACCATTGCTAAT
>Ga0213825_1002511_pt1 | contig 11644 bp, 10 predicted proteins | sample MC6MC0900MG_FD_179896 | JGI IMG/M metagenome (GOLD analysis project Ga0213825, IMG submission 179896) | Enriched soil aggregate microbial communities from Iowa State University, Ames, United States - MC6-MC0900-MG | ecosystem: Environmental > Terrestrial > Soil > Unclassified | place: USA: Iowa... | reverse complement strand
AAACCTTTTCGCTTACAAGCTTCTGTGCAGCGTTGACTGCTTCCGTTTTATCGGATTTGTTATCCACTTCCACCAGTTCCACCTTGTACTCCTCTCCACCGATTTTAACAGTAGGATGAGTCTTGTTTGCGTAGCGCATTCCCATGAGTTCCTGTAACCCGCCCCCTCCGTTCTCTCCGGTAGTAGGTTCGAACGCACCGATCTTAATGACCTTTGCGCCGCCGGAGGCAGAAGATGAGGAACCAGTGCTGCAGCCGGCAACCATGCTGGCGCTCAAACATGCTGCAAGAGTGATTGCAAATACTTTTTTCAATTTCATAAATCATATCCTCCTTTATGTGTATCTCATACAAATACAACTGTCTCTCGTGCAGATACACGTTGCATTATATTATATACAGAAGATTGAAAAAGTGCAAGAAAAAAATGAAAGAAAATAATAATTTAAAGAAAAATATTTTTTTAACAATAAAACAGGGAGTCCGGACCCTTTGATAAGAGTCCGGACTCCCTGCTTTCACTTAAAATCTGATTGTTTAACGGTTTTCAATGGCTGCGCGGATGAAATCACGGAACAGCGGATGAGGTCTGTTCGGCCGTGATTTAAACTCGGGATGTGCCTGGGTGGCGATGAACCAGGGATGAGATGGAATTTCCACCATTTCCACGATCCGTCCATCCGGGGAGATACCGGAAAGCTTCATCCCTGCTTTTTCCAGATCTTCACGGTATTCATTGTTAACCTCATAGCGGTGTCTGTGACGTTCATGGATCAGCGCTTCCCCGTATACCTCATAGGCCTTGGAGGATTTGTCCAGCGCACAGGGATAGGAGCCGAGTCTTAAAGTGCCTCCAATGTCCTCGATGCCGTTCTGGTCCGGCATTAAGTGGATGACCGGGTGAGTGGTTTCTTCATCAAGCTCTGAAGTATGAGCATCGCCAAAGCCTGCCACATGGCGTGCAAACTCCACGATGGCCATCTGCATGCCTAGGCAGAGGCCAAGGAATGGGATGTTGTTTTCCCGGGCATAACGGATGGATGAAATCTTTCCTTCTATGCCGCGGCTGCCAAATCCGCCGGGGACTAAAATCCCGCTTACATCGCTGAAAAAACTGGCCGCATTATCATCGGTTACAAGTTCTGAATCAACCCATTTAATATGAACCTTGGCCCGGTGGAAAACACCGCCGTGTTTTAATGCCTCCACTACGGAAATATAGGCGTCATGAAGCTGGATATACTTTCCTACCAGAGCGACCGTCACTTCCTTTTCCGGATGCTTCCAGTTATCGATCATGAAGGACCAGTCCGCTAAGTCTGGTTTGGGGCATGGCAGGTTTAAACTTTCACATGCGACTTCAGCTAAATGCTCTTCCTCCATGGCAAGAGGAAGCTCATACAATACCTCCACATCCAGGTTTTGAAGTACATGGGTCTTGGGAACGTTACAGAATTGTGCGATTTTGCTTCGGATTCCGTCATCAAGGGGCAGTTCGGAACGGCATACGATGATGTCGGGCTGGATACCCATTCCCTGTAAGTCTTTTACGCTGGACTGGGTTGGTTTGGTTTTCAGTTCGCCGGAAACCTTTAGATATGGAACCAGGGTCACGTGGATGAGAATGACATTTTCGTGGCCTGCTTCGTGTTGGAATTGACGGATCGCTTCAAGGAATGGCTGGCTTTCGATGTCGCCTACCGTTCCGCCTACTTCTATGATGGCGATTTCTGTTTCAGAGGAGTTGCTGTTACTGCAGTGAAAGCGGCTTTTGATTTCGTCGGTAATGTGAGGGATAACCTGTACGGTGCCTCCCCCGAAGTCCCCGCGCCGTTCACGGGTCAGTACGGTCCAGTAGACCTTACCGGTGGTAACGTTGGAATTTTGAGTCAGATTTTCGTCGATAAATCGTTCGTAATGGCCAAGGTCGAGATCGGTTTCTGCACCGTCCTCGGTGACGAAAACCTCACCATGCTGCACTGGATTCATGGTGCCCGGATCAATGTTGATGTACGGATCAAATTTCTGCATGGTGACCTTATAGCCTCTAGCCTTAAGCAGACGTCCAAGAGATGCTGCGGTAATACCTTTGCCAAGCCCGGACACAACTCCTCCGGTGACAAACACGTACTTCACTGACATAACAGTGTAACCTCCTTTTGTAATGGTATGGAATATTTTTAAAAAAGAAATTATACAGCTATTCTTTGAAAAAATCCAGTACCATATGAAAAAACTAAGAATATTAAGTGTAAAATTTTGTAAAAAGGCATTCATTTGTTAAAAATCTATGATTGTTAAATAAAACCAGCCTAGGTGTTTATAAGGATTTAATAATTCTTTTCTTGATTTATGGAGAGACTGACACTATAATGATAGAGGTATAAAGTGGGTAGAAACTATCCGGATTGGAGAATTCACACAGATGGATAACAAGAATCAAAATAATAATAATAAGATGCCGAAGAATACCCAGGCTATCGCCATATGGGTCATCGCGTTTCTTATTGCGGTAGCAGCGATCTCTTATCTGCACGGCGCGATTACGACGAGGACCAATAAAGAACTGAGTTACGATATCTTTATGAATATGGTAGACGAAAAACAGGTGGAGTCGGTTAATGTAGAAGATACGAAGATTACCATAAACCCAAAGAAGACCTGGGAAGGATATAAACCTGGCGTTACTTATTATACGGTGAGGATGGACAACGATTTAAATCTGGCGGAGCGCCTTCGCACTGCCGGAGTGGAAACCTTGCGGACCCGCCGTGACGGTAACTTTTTCATTCAGACCATTGTCAGTTATCTGCTTTTGTTTGCAGCCATGGGATTCCTTTTGAACTTCATGATGCGCAGGGTCGGCGGAGGCGGCGGACTTATGGGCGTTGGAAAAAGTAATGCCAAGGTTTACGTACAAAAGGAAACAGGTATCACCTTTAAAGATGTGGCGGGGGAAGATGAGGCGAAAGAATCCTTGACTGAAATCGTGGATTTCCTCCATAATCCGGGAAAATATACAAAGATCGGTGCAAAGCTTCCTAAAGGAGCACTTCTCGTAGGACCTCCTGGAACGGGAAAAACCTTGCTTGCCAAGGCGGTTGCAGGAGAGGCCCATGTTCCTTTTTATTCTCTGTCCGGTTCTGATTTTGTAGAGATGTTCGTAGGTGTGGGAGCTTCCCGTGTCCGGGATTTATTTAAGCAGGCCCAGGAATCCGCTCCCTGTATCATTTTTATTGACGAGGTAGATGCCATCGGAAAGAGTCGTGATTCCAGATTCGGCGGAGGAAACGATGAGAGAGAGCAGACCTTAAACCAGCTGCTTTCTGAGATGGATGGGTTTGATTCCTCTAAGGGACTTTTAGTTCTGGCAGCTACCAACCGACCTGAAATCCTGGATCCAGCTCTTCTCCGTCCGGGTCGTTTTGACCGCCGGATCATCGTAGATAAGCCGGATTTAAAAGGTCGTGTGGATATCTTAAAGGTTCATGCCCGGGATGTGCTTCTTGATGAAACCGTTGATTTAGATGCCATAGCTTTAGCAACTTCAGGAGCCGTTGGTTCTGATCTTGCCAACATGATCAATGAGTCCGCTATCCTGGCGGTGAAAAACGGCCGTCATGCGGTAGCGCAGAAGGACTTATTTGAAGCTGTGGAAGTGGTATTGGTAGGGAAAGAGAAAAAGGACCGTGTCCTTAACAAAGAGGAGCGGCGCATTGTTTCTTATCACGAGGTGGGACACGCCCTGGTCAGCGCCCTTCAAAAGGATTCTGAACCTGTACAGAAGATCACCATTGTACCAAGGACCATGGGTGCTTTGGGATACGTAATGCATGTGCCGGAAGAAGAAAAATTCTTAAACTCCAGAAAAGAGCTTCATGCCATGCTGGTAGGCTATCTGGCCGGCCGTGCGGCAGAGGAAATCGTATTTGACACCGTAACAACAGGTGCGGCGAATGATATTGAGCAGGCTACCAAGGTAGCGCGGGCTATGATCACCCAGTACGGTATGTCGGAGAAATTCGGCCTTATGGGTCTGGCAGCCAGGGAAGACCAGTACTTAAGCGGACGTACGGTAATGAACTGTGCGGAAGCCACTGCTTCCCAGGTAGATGATGAAGTCATGAAAATGCTGAAAGAAGCATATGAAGAGGCCAAGAACCTCCTCTCAGAAAACCGTGATGTAATGGATAAGATCGCAGAATTCCTGATTGAGAGAGAGACCATTACCGGTAAGGAATTTATGAAGATATTCCGGGAAGCAAAGGGAATTCCGGAGCCGAAGGAAGAAAATAAGGATACTGAAAATGGGGAAGTGTCTAAAGAAGTGGAAGACGAGCTTTCCGATTGGACTGATGAAAAGAAGGAAATAAAAGAATCTGTTATTGATGTTGGAAATGTGAAAGATTAATGATTAAGAATCATCAGGCAGCTGATGCATGGAAAGAGCCGTGCACCAGCTGCTTTTTTCGACCTTTGGCCACCTATTTTTGAAAGGTATTGACCAAAGCAATAACACGTGTTATCATGTCATATATAGGAATACGTGTTAAGCCGTGTTGTTATTTTTATAGTAATATGTTAAAATATTCCAAGGTGGATAGCAAAAATGAGTAGAGATTTAGAGCAGGAGGTTGCTATGGAGGAGTTTCAGGATAATATTGCAACACCATTATATCAGCAGTTATATGATACCATATTGGCCAAAATAAAATCAGGAGAATATCCAGTGGGATACATGATTCCATCGGAGGCGAAGCTAAGTGAAATGTATAAGATTAGCCGCGTAACGGTACGTAGTGGGATACAGAAACTATGTAACGAGAACATTCTGGAAAAGAAGCATGGAAAAGGAACATTTGTCACCATGCCAGTTTATATGGATACAATATCGGAAGAAGGGAGCTTTACTAAGTCTTGCCTTAAAATGGGGAAAAGACCAAGTACAAAGATTATCTCAAAAGGGCTGATAGAGGGGGACAAGTGGATTACCAAACATCTGGGAATTGATGAAGGGGAAAGGGTGATCTGCATAAAGAGGCTGCGCTTGGTGAATGATGTGGCGTCCATTCTGGAAGAAGATTATTTTCATGCCAACCTGGAGTTTATCTTAAATGAGGATGTGGAGAATAATCAGCTAATGGATATTATAAGAAAACGAACTGGTAAAAAAGCATATTCCTTTACTGATATTATGGATATTAAATATGCGAATAAAGAACAGTCAGAAGTGCTTGGCTGTGTAGTGGGAATGCCGCTTCTATGTGTCAGCCAGAGCGTGCTTGGGGAACAGGGACAGATTCTTTACTTTAACCAGCAGTATATTAGAACAGACATTTATAAATTCACAGTAAAGTCTATTAATCAGTCTGAATAATCACCTTTCACTAGCAAAGAATGAGAAAAACCTTTTAAATAGATGTTAAAAAAATTAATAGAATCGCATGTAAAATGCCCATAATTCTTCTTAGAAATATGGGCATTTTCAGTGCTATTGATGTTTAATGAAATAAATGCGTCATCACCATGGTGATAGGTATAATTTATCTGAAGATAAAGCTAAGTGCACAGCAGACAATAATCAAAGAGATTAATATGGTAGTAGTCTTTACTTTCTTACCTAATAGGTAGTACATGGCTCCAAACAGTCCAAGTTGAATCAGGCAAGGCATGATTTGATCCAAATAGTTAGTTAAGGGCTCAGCAAAGTCACCGCTTCCTACCATGATCGGCAAGTCAAGCCAGATTTGGTTGCAAATCATACCACCTATTACCATTAGACCAATGATACCTGCATAGTGGGATATTTTCTGCATGATTCCACTGTCAGCAACCTTGGAGATGAAGCTGGATCCTAAGCCATAACCATATTTTAAACAGTAATAGCGGATAGCAAAGGCTGGGATGTTAAAGATTAATAGGTACAAAAGTGGCCCCATGATATTTCCTGATTGTGCAAAGGAGATTGCTATGCCTGCGGCTATAATGCGCAGGGTTCCGGGAATCAGTGAATCGCCAATCCCGGCTAAAGGTCCCATTAGGGAGGTTTTAACAGCGTTTATGGAATTACCGTCAAATTCGGGATTGCAGGCATTTTCTTCTTCCATAGCTGCGTTGATGCCCATAAGCAGAGTGGAAAGCTGTGGGGTAATGGCCATAAATTCCAAACCGCGTTTTAAGGCCTGTACACGCTTCTCTTTATTTTCTTCGCCTGGATACAGTTTGCGGATGACAGGTGTCATGCCATAAGAGTAGCCGAGATGCTGCTGGCGTTCATAGTCCCAGGAGATATCCAATTGACAGGAACGTATATAAATTTGTTTCAATTCTTTTTGGGATATTTTTTTCTTCTCAGAATTCGTTGTCATCGAATGAACCTCCTTCTACAACTGCCTTTTCTTCATGGGAATTAAAATGCAGGAATGCTACAATACAGCATCCGATACCAGCCAGACCGATAACTGGCATTTTTAGATAGGCAGCCAGAAGGAAGCCAAGGAAAAGGAAGCAGGACAGTTGCTTGTTCATAATCATTCTGGCTATCATGGCAAAACCAATGGCAGGAATGATTCCAGTGGCATAATTTAAACCGTCATTCAGCCATGCTGGGATACTGTTTACAATCTGTTCCATTACCGGTACTCCAAGATAGAAGCCCAATGCAACAACCAGAGATTGAGGTATAACTTGGGCGATAATAGCCATATAGTGCATATTATCTACGCCATTGCAGTCACCTTTCTCTGCATAGCGGTCAGCCCGCGCACCAAGCATGGGCACTACAAACATCATTAAGAAATTGGACAACATAGCGCAGAGCGTAGAGATTGGAACGGCAAGAAGTACCGCGGAGGCTGCATCAGAACCAGAAAGTATTACATAAGAGGTTCCAATCACTGAACCAGCCGTATAGTCGGGCGGATTGCTGGCTCCAATAGGAAAGGCCACCAGCCAGATTAATTCCAGGGTGGCACCTGTGATGATGCCTAAATGTATGTCCCCTAATACAAGGCCTGTCAGTGTGGACATAATAATAGGCCGCCCAATGTTTCCACTTCCAAAGAAGCTGTTCAAATAACCGAATGCCGCAACTAAAAATAGCAGGGTGGCCTGGAATCCTAAGCTTTGCATATATTATTCTCCTTTCGTACGTTTTATTTAGATTAAATCCATTGCATTTAAAGGTTTCTCGTCTGGAACCATGCGTATTTCCAATTTCACATCTTTGTCATTCATTTTGCGAAGCAGGTCGCAGTCCTTGTCAGACACAAAGATAGCTTTAGAAATCTGTCGTTTATCAGAGGCGGATTTTATACCACCAAGATTGATAAATTTAATTTCAGGAACTTCTTCTGTTAGCCGATAGGCATCCTCAATAGATTCCAGAAGTATGAAAAGGTTGTATTTGTCTGTTTTTCCTGCTTTCATGTTGGCAACGGAATCTTCCATGCTTTTGATTACTAATTTTACACCAGACGGAGCGGCCATCCGTAGAGCCCCCATACGTAATGTATCCTTTGCCACCTCATCATTGGCAATGAGAATACAGTCTACGCCCAGAGTTTTCGTCCATGCAAATGCCACTTGACCATGAAGCAGCCTATGGTCCACCCTTACCATTTTAATCATATCATTACCTCCTTATATCGTTTACTAGTTCCATCAGTTCTTTTATATGACTCCCGCAAAGCTCCCCTGTATCTTTCCTTGTATCTTTAAAGTAGCTTCCTACGATTGCTCCATCGGCCACTTCAAATTGGCTTCGTATATTCTCTTTGGTTACTCCTGCTCCTACGATTAATGGGAAATCCCCCAACGCATTTCGGAACTGAAGGATCTTGTCCATGGAAGTTTCCTGTCCTGTAGCATCTTGCGTCACGGTCACCGCATCACAACGGCTTTTTGCAATAACCAGATCTTCTTCGGTTGTGTTTGCGGATAAGACAGGTTGGTATTTAAATCGGACACCGCCCATGACAGGTACATTACTGCGTTCACGGTACATATTTATAAATGCCTCTACAGTAGCTTCATCTCTTGGTTTTACATGACCCACAACAGAATCAAGCTGAACAAAACAGGCGCTGTGCCTTATAGCCAATTCAAAGCCCATGGCATCCATGTTCAGGCAGTTGACTCCATAGGGGATAGGCAAGTTCTGGCTGTGAGCATATTCCAGTATTCGATCCAATTGGTAGTAGTTTCCAAAATAGTTTTCCAAAATAATACCATCAATTCCATTGTTCAAATAGATATCAATTTCTTTCTGTGCTCGTTGATAAACATCATGATCGTCAATTCCTTTAAGATGTATCATTCCCATAACTGGTTTGGGTTTGGCGAATAACGCCAGAAAATCATTTCTTATCATTATAAAGCATCTCCTTCATATTCATTTATATTAAAAATCATCATCCTGCGATTCTGCTGCATCAAACGTTACCTGCCGTAAGCCTTCCCTGGAAAGCAATAATAAGTGATCAATGTCTTCTTGTCTCAAAGGATTGGGGTAGGACACCATATACTCAATGATAAGGTTTAAGTTCATGCCTGCAAATAGAATTACATTAGGGTTTACAGTCAAGGGATACATTGAGTTACACACACTTGCACCATATACATCGGTAAAGATAACGTACTCATCTTGCAGATTGTTTTGAACTTCCTCAGATAACTGTTTAGCAAAGTCCATTGCACTCTGGCCAGGATACAGGCTGTAGGTGACGATAGGGTCGGCCATAGATCCTAATATCATCTGAAGAGAATTTTTCAATCCTTTGGATAAATCTCCGTGAGACGCAATAATAATTTTTTTCATAGCTGGTCTCCTTAAAATAGATATTGTTTAAATGAGGTTGCCTCATAACTCATGTTAACACGTATTATTCAAAATGTCAATAATGTACTAAGAAAAACTTGAATATCTAATTCTAATGCAGACAAATATCAGAATATGTTTAAAGACGTTATAACATATGTTGTATAATATGCATAAAATGACTAAAATATAGGGGGTATGCCATGAGAATTAATTTGTACTGAGTGGATTCTGTTCTTTTATTTCAGGAAGTAAATTTACAACGCCCATTTCCATAATTTTATTGTAAGAAAAGGGGATTTTTGTTATAATAAAGGAAGTAAGCCTTGGATTAAAAGAAAAACCAGTGAAAACGAAGATCAATCGGCTGTCAAAATGGAGATAGCCGTTTCTTTTTGTCTGCTTTTATAAGATAAGCCCGATAATTCATGGTTTTAGTCATAGGAAGCAGAAAAAACAGGAGATGAGATAGAAACAAATGATATTAATGAATGAGATACCGGACCGGTTCTGGGGATTGTTCCGTTCCATTAACCGGTCCACCTACATAGAAGCTTTGTTAAAAATTAATGAAGAATATGAATACAGCAACTACTTTTTAAGCCGTGAAGTCTGTATTCAGGTTTTAGAAGAATATTTTACGGCTAAACGGCTGGTCATCTGGCAGGATGAGCTGGAAGATGAGGCGGATGCCTTAGAACCGACCGCAGTCAGGGTCTTAAACTGGCTGTTAAGGGCAGGCTGGCTCCGGAAAGTGGATGACTATGCCTCCATGACGGTCAATATCGTAATTCCAGATTATGCTGCCGTCATGATCGAGGCGTTTTTTAAGCTTACAAGCGATGAAGAGGATGAGACCCAGATTTATATCCAGAACGTTTACGCAATCCTATTCTCTTTAAAAAATGATCCCAGGGCCGGTGTAAGCCTTTTGAATACGGCTTATATCAATACAAAGAGGCTCAATAAGACGTTGCAGGACATGCTTCACAACATGGACAAATTCTTTGCAAGCCTGTTGGAGAAAAAAGCATATGGGGATCTTTTGAAAGAACATCTGGAAGGATATGTGGATGAAATCGTAAAAAAGAAGTACCATATGTTGAAAACTTCAGATAATTTCTATCTTTACAAAAACGATATCAAGCGGTGGATCGGCTCCATGCGGGAAGATACGGAATGGCTGGAGCAGATGAGCCACCGCAGCGGCCAGAAAGTGACGGCAGCGGATATTGTGGAAAAGCTGGATCAGATCGAAAGAGGATTTGACGATATCGAACACCGCATTGCCAATATGGACAAGGAGCATTCCCGGTATATCCGCGCTACGGTTACAAGACTTAACTATCTGTTAAATCAGGAAGACAACATGAAGGGGCTTGTTATCAGGCTTTTAAATCATTTGTCCGAAGCAGAGGATCCGGATGAGGCCATAAAGGATGTGGGAGGCCTTATGAATTTATCCCAGGTATCCATTCTCTCTGAAAAATCTCTTTATAAAAAGAGAAGGGCCAGGACATGTTTTAAAGAGAATTTGATGCCGGAGGAAGAGTCTGCAGAGCTAACCATGGAAGAGATCCTGAATTTAAACCGCTTAAAAAGCCGCTACAGCCGGAAGGAGATCGAAAGCTATATGGAAGCTCATCTGGAAAATGGCCGTATGGAGGTAAAGGAAGATACGGTTAATTCTCCTGAGGAGTTTGAAAAGCTGATCCTGGCCTATGATTACTCTACCAGAAGGAAAAGCATGTACCAGGTGGAGGAGCAGGAGACGGAGCTCATTGACAACGGCAGATACCGCTATCCTAAGCTGGTATTTGTAAGGAGGAAAGAATCATGACCTATGAAGAAAGTGCTGGTCTCATCAGCCAGATTCCATATTTTGACGCGTTGGGACAGGGAGAAAAGGAAGAGGTAAGAGCAGGTTTGAGACTTCTTCTTCAGCAGACCTTTGTTCTGGAGCATAAGTACGACAAGCGTACCAACCGGTTTGCCTATAACCCGGAATTTAAAATCTGCAACAAACATCTGGAATTTATCCGGGCCTATCTTGCAGTCAGCGGAGTGTCTGTTCTGGAAAACAGCCAGCTGGGCATTATTTATATCCAGGGAGAGAGCACGGTGGGAGATAAGCTTCCCAAACTGGCCACTCTTTATCTGCTGATCTTAAAACTGATCTACGATGAGCAGATGGCGGCGGTTTCCACCAGTGTAAACATCTACACAACATTAAGCGAGATCCATGAAAAGCTGGGAAATTACCGCTTATTTAAGAAACAGCCCTCACCAACGGAAATCCGTCGGGCAATTACATTGTTAAAAAAGTATCAGATTCTGGAGCCTCTGGATATTTTGGAGGACTTGGATGGGGACAGCCGCATGATCATCTATCCCTGTATCAATGTGGTATTGTTCGGAGATGACGTGCGGGCCCTGTTAGAAGCACTTGGAGAAGGAGACGAAGACGATGACGAACCAGAAATTTGAAGCCCTGTCCCGGATACTCCTTAACAACTGGCATTACATCAGCCGGAAGACCTTATCCTTTAATCAGGAGATCAACTTCTTTACCGGGCATTCCGGCAGCGGAAAGTCTACGGTCATTGATGCCATGCAGATTCTCCTTTACGCCAACACCGATGGCCGGGGATTCTTTAATAAGGCAGCAGCTGATGATTCCGACCGGAGTCTGATCGAATATTTGCGGGGGATGGTGAATATCGGTGAAAACAATGAATTTGCCTATTTGCGGAACCAGAATTTCTCCACCACCATTGTGCTGGAACTGAAACGGACGGATACGGGAGAATGCCAGTGCGTTGGAATT
>Ga0213825_1002510_pt1 | contig 11644 bp, 7 predicted proteins | sample MC6MC0900MG_FD_179896 | JGI IMG/M metagenome (GOLD analysis project Ga0213825, IMG submission 179896) | Enriched soil aggregate microbial communities from Iowa State University, Ames, United States - MC6-MC0900-MG | ecosystem: Environmental > Terrestrial > Soil > Unclassified | place: USA: Iowa... | reverse complement strand
AACATTTGATGCTGACAAAAAAGAAGGTACATTCACTCGCCTTCCAGAGCGTTCTGAATTATCAGCTGAAATCAACGAAGCATTCATCGTAGAGTACTACTCTCGTTAATTTTTTAACGTTAGATTACTTACGGTTCTCAAACCTCGCAACCTTGTTTATACAAGTGTTTGTGGGGTTTTTGCATATAATCAGTCAATCGGAAATTTACGTTTTTATTCGGGGGATTTGGGGGAGCGTCTAGGGGAGCGTTTTTTTCTTTAAATTAATTTATAAAATAACATACGGACAGGTGTACACTAACTCAGATTTATTCAATTTTCTACCACACTTTCAAAAAGATATTCTTCTCTATCTCCTTCTGCCTATAAGACTGAATCCAAAAAAAAATAATATAAATCAACTTTTGTCCCCTTTTGAACATATTTTGATAAAACCTCTTTGGAGAATTAGGATACTGAGTTGATCTTATTGCGATTAATTCACAAACAGGAAAAAAAGAGTGAAAAAAAATCAAGTACAAGTTGAATATAAAACATACGAACACTATTATATCTGAATTTTATCAATTTTCGTTCAATTAATAACAAAACTTGATTTTGAACCATTTATAATTAATGATATGTTTTTAACATACCCAGGAAAAAGTAAAGAAGGATGAAATACCACGCTTAAATTTTTATTAATATTTTAAATTAGGAACTGCTTTCAAGTAGTAAATTACTGTTTCGTAGAAAAAGAGCCGAGTAGCAATTACACGGTTAGGGAGTTTCTTAAAAAAGTTTTTCATATTAGAGTAATCAGAAATCCCAATTCACCGTTATTGAATATTTGTGTATTATCGAAAATGAAAGGGGGAAGAACATGAAAAACATGACAAAAAACATTCTTATTTTTTTTCTAGGTTTTGTGACGTTCTCATTTTCTCAATCATTTTCAGATTTTTCTTTTAAATCAAAGGGGGTAAAACATGAAAAAGTCACTAAGACTCCTAGTTATGGTCCCCTCTATTATTTTACTAGCAGGATCATCAATTTGCAGGCGGGGTTACTTCTCCAGCTTGCTAACTCATTAGCGTCTGCTATTGAGAGTAGTCCAAGCAAACTAAGAACAGCTTATGATAGAGGGCAACACTGTTACGTGGTATCTGTTTACGCGAACGTTGTTAAACCAAGTTTGTCGAAGATAGCTTATGTATATTACACAAATCAAACACTTAGGTTTGTAGAAAAGTAATTCATTCATATAGTAGTGCCCCCTAAAGTTAAAGTTTTTATTATGCAGCTAATTGGCTGGCATGAGTTCGGTATTTTAATGGACTCATGCCAGCCAGTTTCTGTCTAATATGTTCATTGTCATAGTAGTCGATATACCCCCTTTTCATTTCCAATAATACTCAAATATTCAATAATGGTGGATAGAGTTTTTTTGATTATATTTATCTAAATTACAAAATATTTCGATAATACAATTTCAGGAGGGATAACATGAAAAAAATTGCTATTTTAGTACTAATTTGTTCTTTGCTAGGTATTATTATTAGAATTTATGATATCGTGAAATCGGGAAATACAATATTCTCCATTTATAATATTGATTTAATTATTCTTTGTATAATAGTAATCTTTAGTTTGGTGCTCAGTTTAAAACTTGATCCAAAGAAATGAATCCAAATATAGTTTCACAGTACAATAATAAAAAGCCCAGGCTCATAATTAATTGAGTACCTAGGCTTTGATGATCAACAGATTAGTATTTATGTTATCTGTTTTTTATTCAACTTATATGTGATTGATATTTTAAATACTAGTCAATGTCGTTAAACTCACTACGATCATGTATTAAAGATAATCCATCACCGTCCTGCTTAAATTCAAGTTTTGCAAAGGTAATAACTCTATTAAATTCTTTACCGAACCAATAATACGTTTTTGTACCCAAACTGTCGTAAGTAAGGAGACCTTCCCCATCCAAGAATTCCTTAAAAATAAAAACCCTAGAAACCTTATTAGATTAATGGCTCCTAGAATTTTTTCATCGATAATTTTTTATACGATAGCTGATGAACTCGATTTTGATACAATTCCCTCTTCAGCTTTTTTCGTTTAGTTCGCAATATAAGCCCAACTATTAGGTAAAGAATTGTAGTAATAATACCTGCCGTTGGAGAAACAATACATACTTTTCCCTCCCAGTCTCCACTCCAATCAACTTTTAGTGATGAGCCCTGAAAATGCTTAAAAAATAAAAAAGGAACCTTCTGTCTTTACGGTAGTCTAAATAGAAAATATTTCAAATTACAAGGAGGAAATTATGGGGTTTTCTGAACTTACTGTGATGGCCTTAATTTATAGTGGCATGATGATTTTTTTCTTAGTACCTTTTAAAAAGCAGCAAAGCAAGGAATTTAAGCATCCAATTACTTTTAAAGAAAGTCTACTGCATATCACTTTTCATAAAAAAGCTTTACTGACCCTCCTTTTATTAACCTTTTTGTTAATAGCTATTTGGTTCGGTTATGAGCAAGAGATCTATCATTTTAATGCTCACAGTGGTTATCCCCCTATCAATACAGATTCAGAAGCAACTTTCTATATGTGCGCATTAATTGGGTATACAGTCATTCTTTATTTACTTCTCGCATTATGGGTTTCCTTAAACATTTTAAAAAGAAAGATAAATTAATTAAATATTCTAATAATTTATGACGTTTTTTTGTACTTTACAATAGTAATCTCACAATTTATTAACAACTTAATCACTACTTTTATAATAGAAACAATATATCAGTTTTTTACTATTCAGCCCATCGTTAAAATAGAACCGACTCCCAAAAAATATATTTTACTTTTATAAGAAAACAATTTAAAAACGCTTTCATTTAAACAACCCTAGACAATTCAATCTTTCAACAACCTGAAAAAACAGCTAACTTTTTTGTAAAATAATAACATGAATAAAATTAACAATTTTAATAAAAATACGAGTTGAACTTTTACAAGGAATAGAATAACATGAATTTCGGAAGGTGGTTCGCCATCATTCAAGCAATAACAATTTTGTTAAAGGGGTTGGAAATATGTCAGACGTTCTAAAGCAATTTGTAATGCCAAAAACAAACTTATTTGGACCTGGAGCAATTCAAGAAGTTGGTACACGCTTAAATGATTTAGAAGTGAAAAAGACATTAATCGTAACAGATGAGGGCTTACACAAATTAGGTCTCTCTGAACAAATTGCTAACATCATTACAGCTGCTGGAATTGATGTAGCGATTTTCCCGAAAGCAGAACCAAATCCAACAGATCAGAACATTGAAGATGGAGTTGCAGTATACCATGCTGAAAACTGTGATTCAATCGTATCTCTTGGAGGAGGTAGCGCACACGATGCAGCGAAAGGTATTGGACTTATTGCTTCGAATGGTGGACGCATTCATGATTACGAAGGCGTTGACAAATCTCAAAACCCATTGGTGCCATTAATCGCTATCAACACAACTGCTGGTACTGCAAGTGAAATGACTCGCTTCACAATTATCACGGATACAGCACGTAAAGTGAAGATGGCCATCGTTGACAAACACGTTACACCACTTCTGTCAATTAATGACCCAGAGTTAATGGTTGGCTTACCTCCTGCCCTAACTGCGGCAACTGGTTTAGATGCATTAACACATGCTATCGAATCGTTTGTATCGACAAACGCAACACCGATTACTGATGCATGTGCTGAAAAGGTACTTCAGCTAGTTCCTGAATATTTACCACGTGCCTATGCAAACGGTGCAGATTTAGAAGCACGTGAGCAAATGGTCTACGCACAATTTTTAGCAGGTATGGCATTTAATAATGCATCACTTGGCTATGTACATGCGATTGCTCATCAATTAGGTGGCTTCTATAACCTACCACACGGCGTATGTAATGCTATTTTATTGCCACATGTTTGCCGCTTCAACTTAACAGCACGCACAGAGCGTTTTGCAAGAATTGCTGAATTATTAGGCGAAAACGTTGAAGGATTAAGTAAACGTGATGCTGCTGAAAAAGCAATTGCAACAATTGAAAATCTCTCTAAAGATTTAAACATTCCATGTGGCTTCCGCGAATTAGGTGCGAAGGATGAGGATATTGAAATCTTAGCGAAAAACGCAATGTTAGATGTATGTGCTGCAACAAACCCACGTAAAGCAACTTTAGAGGAAATTAAACAAATTATTACGAACGCGATGGGCCCTGTAGCGAAGAAAGAAGAGTCACTTGAAGCTGTCGCACTTTCTTAATAAACAATAAAACAAATAGAACGGCATGTCTTTTACAGGCATGCCGTTTTTGTTGAGTCGAAAATGCGTTCGCTCATTGTATGTAACGCCAACACTCGCTATACTTTTCTTAAAAAGAATTGGAGATATGAATATGCGTTTAATCTCAATTTGTCCTAGTAATACTGAGCTCGTTGCTTATCTAGGTTTGACAGATCAGCTTGTTGGTGTCGATGATTTCTCAGATTGGCCATTAGCAGTAAAAGACTTACCACAGCTAGGTCCAGACCTATCCATTAATATGGACGCATTAGAAGCATTACAGCCTGATCTTGTACTCGCATCCTTAAGTGTACCAGGTATGGAAAAAAATATCGAAGCTCTACAAGCAAGAAATATTCCTCACATTGTTTTTAATGCCAATTCATTAGAGGAAATCGCACAAGATCTCCATTCATTGGGTAAAGCCTGTAGAGTTGAAGATCGTGCTAAAATAATTTCTGAGGAATATTTACAATACATTGAACGTCTTCGCTCCGTTGCACAAACGATTCTTAAAAAACCTACGCTCTATTGGGAATGGTGGCCGAACCCTATTTTTACACCAGGTAAAATAAATTGGCTAACTGAAATTAGCGCCATTGCTGGTGGGCAAAATCTGTTTCAAGATGTAGAACTCGCAAGCGTGCAAACTGATTGGGCAGATGTAGTAAGGCGCAATCCAGACTATATTATGATGGCTTGGGTAGGAGTTGCCTTCGAGCGTATTCAACCTGCAATTTTATTAAAACGTCCAAATGCCCAGGAGTTACAGGCAGTTCAAATGAAGCAGCTTCACGTGATGGAGGAATGGCTTTATTGTCGCCCATCACCTCGCCTAATAGAGGGTGCATTGAAGCTTGCCCAAATACTTCACCCAAAAGAATATGGGCACTTAAAGCTTCCTAGTTTTTTAGATAGCTAAAAGAAATGGTCAAGGAAGCTTTTGTTAATATTGTGACACTTTAAATGAGCGTGATTTCCGTTCCAGGCTACTCGTTTTCGCACAGGAACATTGTAGCTGAAGTTTCGTTTTATCACTATAAATTAGAGTGACATGCCAGAAGGTACATGCCATGTGAAATGGTTGATTGGAGTGGAGCGCCCAGTCGGAACGGAAATCAACCCCTCGTTTTGCCAAAGAGCCATACTTTATTTAATAGAACAACCAAAACAAAACATCCCCTCAAATGATTGAAGGGATGTTTCGTTTTGTTGTATGGGTTTGAATTAAACAAACTTCACCATATGGTATTTTTTCTTACCGCGACGTACAATGCTAAACGCATCCTCTAAACGATCCTTAACGTCGATGACATATTCTAATTCAGTGACCTTTTCACCGTTTACGCTAATCGCACCATTCGTTACGTCTTCACGAGCTTGACGTTTTGAAGGTGAAATACCTGCTTCCACAAGTAAATCCACGATGTTTTTATCTTCTTTCGCCATTTCAAAAGAAGGAACATCTTTAAACGCATCCTTCATTTCATCAGCAGAAAGTGCTTTTAAATCACCAGAGAATAATGCAGCCGTAATACGAATTGCTTGATCTAATGCTTCTTGACCATGAATTAAACGAGTCATTTCTTCTGCTAGCGCTTTTTGTGCCTTACGTAAATGTGGTTCCTCTTCTACAGATACTGCTAAAGCTTCTATCTCTTCACGAGAAAGGAATGTAAAGATTTTTAAGTATTTTACAACGTCAGCATCTGCAGCATTAATCCAGAATTGGTAGAACTCGTATGGAGAAGTTTTCTTGCCATCTAACCATACAGCACCACCAGCTGTTTTACCGAATTTTGTACCATCTGCTTTCGTTACTAATGGAATCGTTATACCAAATGCTTTCGTCTCTTCCTCATGCGTTTTACGAATAACTTCTAAACCAGTTGTAATATTCCCCCACTGATCAGAACCACCTACTTGAATGCGACAGTTGTAATGGTTGTATAAATGATTGTAATCAATACCTTGAATTAAAGTGTACGCAAACTCAGTAAATGAAATCCCTGTGTCAAGACGTGATGCAATTGTATCCTTTGCTAGCATGTAGTTCACATTAATTAATTTCCCGTAATCGCGTAAAAACTCAATTGTATTGATATCGCCAATCCAGTCACGGTTGTTAACTAACTGCGCACCATTGCCATCTTCTGCAAAGTCAAAAATACGCTCTAATTGACTACGAATACCTTGAACGTTTTTATCGATTTGCTCAACTGTTTGCAATTGGCGTTCTTCTGAGCGACCAGATGGATCTCCTATCATACCAGTCGCACCTCCTACTAGCAAAATCGGACGATGACCTACTTTTTGGAATCGACGTAGTGTTAAAAGAGGCACAATATGTCCAATATGCATAGAGTCTGCAGTTGGATCTACACCACAGTATAAAGAAACAGACTGCTCATCTAATAATTTGGTCATACCTTCAGCATCAGTTTGTTGGTATAACAATCCGCGCCATTCTAAGTCTTGTAATAATTCATTCGTCATTTCTATTCCTCCTAATGTGTTTGATGTTTCTTTACGTGTAGAGCCAATCTAAATAAAAAAGTCCCTACACGCAAAATATTGCATGCAGGGACGTTATTCACTAACGCGGTACCACCCGGCTTGAAGATGTCATCCATCTTCCTCTTCATTCAACCGCCTTTATCGCAGGCGCGCACGTCTAAGCTCCAAGCACGTAATTCGTCTCTACATTATGACCAGCTTTCACCAACCGCTGGCTCTCTAAACAGGGAATATAGACACTACTGCAAGCTCTTCATCACTAGAAAACTATAAGCATTATTCTATACGATTCTTTTTTTCATTGTCAATAACTATGTTCGAGCTAAATCAATATGTGCTATAATAAACAAGATTTTAGGAGGTCGATACATTGAAAGAATGGATTGAGAAAATCAATGCAAAGATCGAAGAATTATTAGTACGAAAATGGATGAAGAAATTACGCATTTCCGGAAGTGTTATCTGGAACTTATTTTTACTATTTTTAATCTTTGCATTGGTAGGCACTGTATTTGTCGGTTCAGTTGGTGCTGGCTATTTTGCTTCACTCGTTAAAGAAGAGCCTCTGCGCTCTAAAGAAGAATTGCGAACTCAAATTTTTAACTACGATTCAACTAGTGAGATTTATTTTGCCGACGATATTTATATTGGAAAATTACGTACCGATTTAGAACGTCGTGAAACAACATTAAATAATGTCTCTCCAGATGTAATTAATGCCGTATTAGCGACAGAGGATGAGTATTTCCGTGAACACAACGGAATAGTTCCGAAGGCCGTTATTCGTGGGCTACTTCAAGACGTAACAAACTCTTCTACTCAAACAGGGGGCTCTACGCTAACACAGCAGCTTATTAAAAACCAAGTATTAACAAATGAAGTATCCTATGAACGGAAAGCAAAAGAACTTTTACTTGCGATGCGTTTAGAGCATTTTATGACAAAGGAAGAAATTTTAGAGGCCTATTTAAACATTATTCCTTATGGTCGTAGCTCTTCAGGTCGAAATATCGCAGGAGTGGAAACTGCTGCTGAAGGTATTTTCGGCGTAAAAGCAAAGGATTTAACGCTTCCTCAAGCGGCGTACATAGCTGGTATTCCTCAAGCACCTTTTGCTTACACACCTTTTACAAATACAGGTGATCTTAAAAGTGACGAAGCTCTTCAACCGGGCATTGATCGTATGAAAACTGTTCTTTATCGTATGAAAGACGCAGGTTATATTAACGAAGCGCAGTATAAACAAGCAATCGCTTATGATATCACTGCCGACTTCCGTTCACCCGAGATACATGCTGAGGATAGCTATCCATGGCTAACGTATGAGCTCGAAAATCGCGCGAAAGAAATAATTGCTGAAAAACTAGCAAAAGAAGATGGTGTTGATCCAGAACGCTTAAAGAATGAACAAAAATTAAAAGATAGATATATGATCTTAGCAGACCGTGATGTCCGTTCGAAAGGCTATCGTATTTATTCGACAATCGATAAAGATATGTACGATGCGATGCAAAAAGCAGCGGAAAACTTTAAATATTACGGTCATACGTATACAGCTAAAGAAAAGGACCCTGTAACAGGTGAAGAAGTTGAGGTTCAAATGCCTGTACAGGTTGGTAGTGTTTTAATCGAAAATACTACTGGACGTATTTTAAGCTTCGTCGGTGGTCGTGATTTTGAATTAAAAAGTTATAACTATGCTACACAGGCAAAACGCTCAAATGGCTCAACAATGAAGCCTTTACTCGTATATGCACCTGCAATAGAATACGGTGTAATCGGTGCAGGTAGCCCGTTAGTCGACGTAAAATTCTCTATTGGTAATTGGAGTCCGAGCAACTATATTGCTAGTGATGAACGAGGACTTATACCTGCACGTGAGGCATTAGCTGATTCACAGAACTTATCTGCTTTACGTCTATATTATGATATTCTTAACAGACGTCCTGCCGATTATTTAGTAAAGATGGGGATTACAACCTTACAACCGGATGACTTCACAAACATTGCAGCCGGGATTGGGGGAGTAAAAGAAGGTATTACTGTTGAAGAGAACACCAATGCCTACTCAACTTTTGCAAATGGTGGACAATTCATCGACGCTTATATGATTGATAGAATTGAAGACCAAGATGGGAATATCATCTATAAACACGAAGTTGAACCTGTACAAGTATTTAGCCCTGAAACTTCTTATATCATGACAGATATGATGCGAGATGTGTTATCACAAGGAACGGGTACAGTAGCAAAAAATACACTAAAATTCTCTTCTGACTTCGCTGCTAAAACTGGTACATCACAAAACTATAAAGATGTTTGGTTAGTCGGCTATAACCCGAATGTTTCTCTTGGAGTATGGATGGGTTATGATCAAAATCAATCATTGTATGCATTTAACAATACGTATCAGCAACCTAGTGTGCGTATTAACAAGTTATGGGGAACATTGATGAATTCTGTGTATGATGTAGATCCGCAATTAATTGACCCTAATACTAGCTTTAAGGCACCTAAAAACGTTGTGACTGCATCATTCTGTGGTATTTCTGGTTTAGCGCCTTCTGCAGCATGTGCGAATGCTGGTCTCGTGCGCTCTGATTTGTTTAATGCGAAAGTATTTTTACCTTCGCAGCCAGATGATAGCTTAGCTTCTTCTAGTGTAGTTACGATTAAGGGTAACACATATAATGCACTCCCTAGTACACCACGAGAATTTGTAAAAGCAGGTGGTGCAGGTATTAATCAGGCATTTATTAAACGGATGCTAGGCCCACTTGGCGGTAATCCGGCTAGCCTATTACCAAAAAATTCGTCATTATCGAATTCAGCGGTATCAGCTGTTAATTTCCCAGCTGACAGTAATGCACCTGGAGCAGTATCTGCTTCAATTAATGGCAATACGTTATCTTGGTCAGGCTCTTCAAATGATGTAGTCGGTTACCGGATCTATAACGTAACAAATGGAGGTAGGACACTTGTCGGATCAGTACTTGAATCATCACATAGTATGACGGTAGCAAGTGGTCAAGCCTATGCTGTTGTCGCTGTAGATATTACAGGTTTAACTTCACCGCAATCCAATGTCGTTTCTACTGGTGGCAGCGGAAGTGAAAAAAAACCTGAAGAAAAAGACGAACAAGAAAAGCCACCAACAACTCCACCTACTAACGAAAATGATTCGGACAATAATGAAAACGGCTCCGAAAATGGCAATGGTTCCGGTGGTAGTAATGGGGATGGCTCCAATACCGGCAGTGGTTCCGGGAATAACGGAAACAACTCGAATAATGGCAGTGGCTCCGGGAATAACGGAAACGGCTCGAATAATGGCAGTGGCTCCGGGAATAACGGAAACGGCTCTAACAATGGCAGTGGCTCCGGGAACAACGGAGACGGCTCGAATAGCGGCAGTGGCTCCGGGAATAACGGAAACGGCTCTAACGGAGGAGACAACGGAAATACAACTCCACCTCCTACCCAATAAAGATAAACAAGCTTACTACAATCAATTTTGAATTGTAGTAAGCTTGTTTTTTTGTCATTATAAAGAGGACTACTAATTTGAAGGGGTGGAAAAAATATGAACATTTTAGTTTTAGGAGGCACTCGCTTTTTTGGTAAAAAGCTCGTTGAACTTTGTATTGAAAATGGACATAATGTAACTATTTTAACACGTGGTCAAAGTGGAAATCCTTTTGGTACAAAGGTGAAGCAACTTGTTGTTAATCGAGATGATGCTAATGCGTTGTCACAAGCACTATCAGGTACAACATGGGATATTGTCTATGATAATATTTGCTATTCTCCAAATGAGGCACATCAACTAAGCAAACTTTTAGATGGTAAAACGAAAAAGCTTGTCTTCACCTCTACTCTCTCGACCTATGACATAAACAGCACTGTCAAAACAGAAGAAGATTTTAATCCTTACGATTATGAAATTCGAATGGGAAAGCGTGAAGATTTTTCATATGGTGAAGGTAAACGACAAGCGGAGGCAGTACTTTTCAAAGAGGCTACATTCCCCGTCGTCGCTGTACGTTTCCCAATTGTTATGAGTGAAAACGACTATACACGCCGTTTACATTTTCACGTTGAACGAATTTTACAAGATCAGCCTATTTCATTCCCAAATATTGAAGCAAAGATGAGTTTCATTACCGATGAAGAAGCCGCTGCATTTTTATATTTTGCTGGCATTACGCCTATTGAAGGACCTTATAACGCTACAGCAACGGATGCAATTTCGTTACAAGATTTAATGGGGCTTATTGAAGAAGCTAGTGGGAAGCATGCAAAAATTTCACTTGTAGGTGGCGATGAACAGTCGCAATCGCCATATGGAATTCCAGCAGATTGGTATATGTCAACTGCAAAGGCAGAAGCTGCAGGCTTTACATTTAGTCACCTTCACGATTGGCTCCCTGCTCTAGTAAAAACATTAGTAAAAGAGCTGAAATAAAATTTTACTAAACTACCCAATAGTTTGCGGATGGCATTTGTTAAAACGTAAACAATGTAAGTTGATTGGAGTGGAGGCTGGGCGACTCCTTGGGGATCAGCGTCACAGATGAGACCCTGGAGCGAGCATCGCGAGTGAAGCGGCTCATCGGACGCCCCCAGGAAGCTTTGCTCTGTGCGAAAGCGAAGCGTCAGCAACAAATGTTTTCTGTAGCGAAAGCAAAGCGTCAGCAACAAATGTTTTATCTGTAGCGAAAGCAAAGCGTCAGCTACAAAGCGCCCAACCGGAACGGAAATCAACCACACGTTATGGTGATAAGTCTTTTTTGATTAGCTATTAAAAATCTGCTAAATTTCTT
>Ga0213825_1002507_pt1 | contig 11653 bp, 10 predicted proteins | sample MC6MC0900MG_FD_179896 | JGI IMG/M metagenome (GOLD analysis project Ga0213825, IMG submission 179896) | Enriched soil aggregate microbial communities from Iowa State University, Ames, United States - MC6-MC0900-MG | ecosystem: Environmental > Terrestrial > Soil > Unclassified | place: USA: Iowa... | reverse complement strand
AGCGCGTGCGGAACATGGGCGAGGCCAAGCTGGCCAGCGCCAGCTCGTTGGCCGCTGCCAGCAAGTCCGGGCCCAGCTCCAGCATGCGCGCTTCGGTCAAACGCAACGCAGGCCCGGCAATACTCAGCACGCCGATGGCGTCTTCGCCCTTGCGCTGCACGGGCGCGGCCATGGCGGTCATGCCTGGCGCGAACACTTCATTGATCATTGCGTAGCCGCGCTTGCGGCCCGCGTGCAGCATCTTGGTCAGGGCCGTGATGGTCGTCGGCGCATTGGGACCATATTCCTCGGGCGTGCCAAAGCCCTGCCGCGAGACCAGATCCAATGCGCGCTCATCAGACATGGTCAGCATCCAGGCGTGCCCCGATGCGCTGCACGACAGCCGCGCGTCGGACCCCATCTCGGGGTCATAGCGCAAACCGTGCCGCGCGCCTTGCGCCTTGGCCACCCACGTCAGCCGTTCGTTGTCGACGATGGCCAGGCGCACCAGTTCGCCTGAAATCTCCGCCAGACGATCCACCAGCGGCTGCGCGATATCGACGATGCCAGTGGCGGCCAGATAGCTCAGGCCAATCGACGCCACGCGAGCCGTCAGCGCGTAGTCGCCATGGTCGCGCATCTGCCGCACGTAGCCGCAGCGGCACAGGTCGGTCAGCAGGCGGTGCGCGGCGCTTTGCGGAATGTCCAGCTGTTGGGCCAGGGACGCAAGCGGAACCCCTTCCGGCCTGGAAGAGAGGTGCTCCATGACGGCGAGTGCGCGTTCGAGAATTCCGGCCATGACATCTCAACAAGTAGTGGGGTGATGGATGATAACCCTAGGTGGAAAACTATTCCACTCGGAATTACATTCCACTACCGAGTCTTGTAAGACATCGAGAACATTCCAAAAAAACCGGAAGGAGACAACCATGAAGACCAGCATTTTCCGCTTGGCTTTGGTAGGCGCCCTGTGCTCGGCCGCCATGACGGCCACCGCGCAGGACATCCAGGAACGCACGATCCGCTTCGGCCACCTGAACAACACCGACCACCCCGTCAGCGCGGGCGTGCAGAAGTTTGCCGAGCTGGTGTCCGCCAAGAGCGGCGGCAAGATGAAGGTCAAGGAATTCCCGGCGTCGCAGCTGGGCAATGAAATGCAGCAGCAGTCGGGCTTGCAAGGCGGCGTGCAGGAAATGTCGGCGCCCGCATCGACGTCGCTGGCCGGCATCGTCAAGGAATTCGGCCTGATCGACCTGCCCTTCTCGGTCACCGACTTCGGTCAGGCGGACGCGCTGCTGGACGGCCCGCTGGGCAAGGCGCTGATCGCCAAGCTGCCCGAAAAAGGTCTGGTTGCGCTGGGCTTCTGGGACCTGGGCTTTCGCAACGTCACCAACTCCAAGCACGCCATCACCAAGCCGGAAGACCTGGCGGGTTTGAAGATTCGCGTCATTCCCAACCCGGTGTTCCTGGATACGTTCAAGGCGTTCAAGGCCAACCCGGTGCCCATGCCGTTCGCGGAACTGTACGGCGCGCTGGAATCGAAAGCGGTGGACGGCCAGGAGAATCCGTACTCGGTGATCCTGTCGAACAAGTTCTACGAAGTGCAGAAGTACGTCAGCGCGACCAACCATGTGTACGCCGCGAACATCGTGCTGGTCAGCAAGAAATTCTGGGACAAGCTCTCGCCCGCCGAGCAACGCATCATGAACGAAGCCGCGGATGAAGCGCGCGGATACCAGCGCAAGGTCAGCCGCGACGCCGCGCAGAAGGCGGTGGCTGAATTGCAGGCCAAGGGCATTCAATACAACACCATCGAGCCGGGCGAAAAAGCCCGCATGCAGCAGGTGGTCAAGCCCGTCATCGCGCACTTCACGGGCAGCTACGACCCCGCCATCGTCAAGCTCTACAACGACGAACTCGCACGCATCCGCAAGTAAACGCACCGGCGTATCCATCATGAAGATTCTTGTTCTGCACGGCCCGAACCTCAACCTGTTCGGCCGCCGCGAGCCGCACATCTATGGCACCACCACACTGGCGGAAATCAACCAGCGGCTGGCCGCGCTGGCGGGCGAGCTGGGCGTTGAGCTTGCCACGGTGCAATCCAACCACGAAGGCGCCCTGATCGATTTTCTGCACGAGAACATCGACACCGCGCAAGGCGCGCTGGTGAACCCCGCCGGGCTGACCCAGCACGGTGTGCCGCTGCACGACGCCATCAAGGCCATGCCCTTTCCCACGCTGGAAGTGCATATGTCGAACATCGCGGCGCGTGAAGCGTGGCGTGCGCATTCGATCATCTCGCCTGCCGTGCGCGGCACCGTGCAAGGGCTGGGGCCGCACTCCTACCTGACGGCGCTGCGCGGGCTGGTTGATATCGTCCGGGAAGCGCGAGCATGACGCGGCCGCACCTTCATCCGATTCTTCAAGGGGCCGCGCCATGGTCTACATAGACAGATTCATTGGAGGGATCTGCCGCGTGCTGGAACTGGCCATCGCGCTGCTGCTGGCGGCGATGGTGGTGCTGGTCTTCGGCAACGTGGTGGCGCGCTATGGCTTCAATTCGGGCATCACGCTGTCGGAAGAAATCTCGCGCTGGATGTTCATCTGGCTGACCTTCCTGGGCGCCGTCATCGCGCTCAAGGAACGCGGGCATCTGGGCATGGACATGGTGGTGGCCAAGCTGCCCACGGCGGGCAAGAAAATATGCCTGGTCGTGGGGCAGGTCATCATGCTGTACATCGTGGGCCTGATGTTCAAGGGCAGCTGGGAACAGGCCGTCATCAACGCGGATGTCAGCGCGCCGGTCAGCGGCTTGCCCATGGCGATTGTCTACGCGTCGGGCTTGGTGTTCTCGGCCTTGGCCGGGCTGATCATCGCGCTGGACCTCTACCGCGTGCTCTCCGGCAAGCTGCATGACCAGGACCTGATCATGGTGCAGGAGTCTGAAGAAGCGGTGCAGCTCAAGCAGATTCTTGACGACGCCCAACAAGGCGCGCCGGGGAGAAGCGCATGACCATCGCCGTCTTCATTGGATCGCTGCTGGGGGTAATGGCGCTGGGCGTGCCGATCGCGTTTGCGCTGCTGGCAAGCGGCGTGGCGCTGATGTGGCACCTGGACATTTTCGATTCCCAGATCCTGGCGCAGAACGTGATTGGCGGCGCCGACAGCTTTCCGCTACTGGCCGTGCCGTTCTTCATGCTGGCCGGCGAAATCATGAACGTCGGCGGCTTGTCGCGCCGCATCGTGGACCTGGCGTTGGCGCTGGTGGGCCACGTCAAAGGCGGGCTGGGCTACGTGACCATCATGGCGGGCTGCCTGCTGTCTGCCCTGTCCGGTTCCGCCGTAGCGGATGCCGCCGCGCTCACCGCCTTGCTGCTGCCGATGATGGTCGCGGCCGGCCACAAAAAATCGACGGCGGGCGGGCTGATTGCGGCCACCGGCGTGATCGGCCCGGTGATTCCGCCCAGCATCGGCCTGGTCATTTTTGGCGTGGCGGCCAATGTGTCCATCTCGAAGCTGTTCATGGCGGCCATCGTGCCCGGCCTGATGATCGGCGGCGCCTTGTGGCTGACGTGGGCGTGGCTTGTCCGCCGCGAAAAAATCGTGCCGCCACCGCGCAAATCCGCACATGAAATTGCCACCGCCTTCCGCAAAGCGTTGTGGGCGCTGATGCTGCCGGTCATCATCCTGGTGGGCCTGCGCATGGGGGTGTTCACGCCGACGGAAGCCGCCGTGGTGGCCGCCGCCTACGCCTTGTTCGTGTCCACCGTGGTCTACCGCGAGCTGAAACTCAGCCAGCTGTACGCCGTGTTCGTGTCGGCGGCCAAGACCAGCGCCATCGTCATGTTCCTGATTGCCGCGGCGATGGTCAGCGCATGGCTCATCACCGTTGCCGACCTGCCCGCCAAAGTGGTGGAGATGTTGCAGCCGTTCATGGGCAACAAAATCCTGCTGATGGCCGCCATCATGGTGTTGGTCATGGTCGTGGGCACCGCCATGGACATGACGCCCACCATCCTGATCCTGACGCCCGTGCTGATGCCGCTGGTGCGCGCGGCCGGCATTGACCCGGTGTACTTCGGCGTGCTGTTCATCATCAACAACTCGATCGGCCTGGTCACGCCCCCCGTCGGCACCGTCCTGAACGTGGTGGCGGGCGTGGGGAGGATGAAAATGGACGACGTCACGCGCGGCGTGGTGCCGTTCATGGTGGCGGAATTTCTGATCATGTTCCTGATGGTGGCCTTCCCTGCGCTGGTGATCGTTCCCGCCCGCTGGTTCGGCGGCTGACGCCCGGCGCGGTCGCCTGTTCGCCTGTTCGTCCGTTCGCCTATTCGCGCCGCCAGGGCCAGTGATCTGCCCCGGCGGCCCTTCCAAGGAGATTCGCTGCAATGTCTCAACTTGCTCAATACCGGCGCCCATTCTGGGATACCCAGCCGGGATACCGTTTCGATCCCTATGGTTCCACGCAGCTGCGCTCGCCCAACGAACCGCTGATCGTCGTGCCGCAAACCCTGTCGGAAATCACCGGCCCAGCGTTCGGTGGCGCGTTCGTCAGACAGGGCGACAACGATCTCACGCGCATCGCCAGTGCGGACGCCATCGGTGAACGCATCATCGTGTCTGGCCGCGTGCTGGACGAGAACGGCCGGCCCGTGCCCGATGCGCTGATCGAAATCTGGCAGGCCAACGCCGCCGGACGCTACCTGCATAAACGCGACCAGCACGACGCGCCGCTAGACCCGAACTTCAGCGGCGAAGGCCGCACCGTCACCGACGCGCACGGCCGCTATCAATTCAAAACGATCAAGCCGGGCGCGTATCCCTGGGGCAACCACTACAACGGATGGCGTCCGCAACACATCCATTTTTCCTTGTTCGGCCGCGCTTACGCCACGCGTCTCGTCACGCAGATGTACTTCCCGGGTGACCCGCTGCTGGAGTTCGACCCCATCTTCCAATGCGTCCCGGACGTCAAGGCGCGCAACCGCCTCGTCGCCACGCTCGACTGGGAAACCACCGTGCCCGAATACGCGCTGGGCTACCGCTTCGACATCGTGCTGCGCGGCCGCAACGCCACCCCCATGGAGTAACGCATGCTCTACCCCACCACCTCGCAAACCGTTGGGCCGTACCTGCATATCGGCCTGTCCGGCCTGAACTGTGCGGACCTGACTGCCGGCCTGCCCGACCCGGGCGCCCCCAAGGTCGTGATTGAAGGCCGCGTCATCGATGGGCAGGGCAACCCGGTACCCGACGGCATGATCGAAATCTGGCAGGCCGATGCGCAGGGCGTGTACCGGCATCCCGATGATCCGGGCTATGCGGGTAAGGATGATGCGCGTTCGGCCTTTACGGGCTTTGGACGGGTGCCAACGGAACCCGACGGCTCGTTTCGCTTCACCACGATCAAACCGGGTCGCGTGGCGGGTCCTGATGGCACGTGGCAAGCGCCGCATCTGGTCGTGTCGTTATTCATGCGCGGGCTGCTGAAGCATTTGTCGACGCGGATGTATTTTCCGGACGAGGCGCAGGCGAATGAGAACGACTGGATACTGCAACAGGTGCCTGCGGCCCGGCGTGCGACGTTGGTCGCGCAGCAGACGGATAACGGCGGGCTGAGGTGGGAGGTTGTGCTGCAGGGGAAGGGAGAGACGGTGTTTTTTGATATTTGATTGGAGGGTGTTTGCCGATGCGAGCACGGCACCGGCATTCCCCTCTCGACGCGCTTTCGATGTCGCCTTGGCGCGCAAGGACTCGTAGCGGGTGAGCGGGTCGGCCTTTTTTAGCGATCGGACAACGGCTTAGAAGCGGCCGCGCAAGGTCAAGGCGGCGCTGCGCGGCGTCCCGTAGAAGTTGCCGTAGTCCAGGTAACCAACCGTGCTGTAGTAGGTCTTGTCGAACAGATTGTTCACGTTGACCTGCGCCGACCAGTTGTCGTTGATCTGGTATTGGGCAAACGCATTCCAGATCGCGTAGCCAGGCTGCGTGAACTTGTACGGCGTGCTTTGCTTGCTGAGGCTGCCGTCGGCATTACGCAAGTACGCGCTGCCGCTGACATAGGTAGTGCTTTGAATGTTGACGCCGCCGCCCACTTTCCAGCGATGCAGTTCGCCCGGCAACTGGTAGGTCGCAAAGATCTTGGCCATGTGCTTGGGCGTCAGGGGCTGATAGCTGCCCCCCGACGCATTGCGGTCGCGATTCTGGTTGTAGTTGTAGCTGGCTGTCAGTTGGACGCCCGGCGCGATTTCCCCGCTCAGTTCCGCGTCAAAGCCCTTGCTGACGATGTTCCCGTTGGGCAGGAAGCAGCAAGTCGCGCCGTTGCCCGCCCTGCTGGACGGATAGGCCGTATCGCGCACGGCGGCATTCTTGCGCTCGATCTGATAAATGGCGAACGCGCTATGCAGCTTGCCGCCTAGATGCTCGCCCTTCAGGCCGAGCTCGTAGTTGCGGCCAGTTACCGGGTCCAGCGGGTTGCCGGGCGCCGGGCCTTGCAGGCTGTTGGCTTGCGATTTGAAGGTTTCGGCCACGCTGGCGTAGGTGGTCCAGGTGTCGTTCAGGTCAACCGTCGCGGCCACATAGGGCGTAAAGACATTGTCGTCCTGGTACTGGGTCACCGACGTTGCCAGGACCTCCCTTGCCGCATTCAAGGTCTGGTTCGTAAATGTGTAGTCGTACCGGCTCAGGCGGCCGCCCACAATGACATGCAGCGGTTCCGCCAGATGCATGTTCAGCGACCCGTACACGCCGGCCTGCCGCGTGTCGGTGGTCTGATTCCACATCGGCGTGAAGTCCGTATCGCGCGGGTAATCGTAAGGATTGAACGCGAAGATGTCAGGCACCGCCTGGCCGCGGTTGGATGGTTTGGAACCATAAGTGCTGGGCCGGAAACGTTCCCAACTGGCGCCCACCACCACCTGGTGGCGGCGGCCCCACAGGCCAAACGAACCATTGGCGGACAAGTCGATGGACGTGTTCTTGAAGTGCTCGTTCTGGTTGCTGGCGGTGTCGAACAGCCCGCCGCCAGTCAAGGGGTCGATCGCGCCGGAGAAATAGTGATCGAAGCGGTCCTGGTGCGAGTTTTCATGGTTGATGTCCAGGTTGGCGCTCCAATCGCCTCCAAGCTGCTGCGTCACATGCCCGAAGAGATTGACGATGGTCCGGGTCGCCTGATCGTCGGCGCCGCTCAGGTAGGTACTGCGGGGAAGCTTCAGGTCCTCGCCGGTGGCATAGCGCGGCAACCCGTAGCCCTGATAGGACGAATCCCGCTTTTGATAAGACGCCCCGACAAAGGCCGTGGTGGTGCTGGTCAGATCCGCTTCAAGAATCCCGTAACCCAGCGTGCGGCGGCTGTGCGCCACATCGTAGAAGAAGTTCTTGTCTTCATAGGCCAGCACGCCGCGCCCACGCAACTTGCCGTTTTCCGTCAGCGGGCCACTCACGTCCAGATCCGTACGCTTATACGCCCAACTGCCTACCTCGGCCTGCGCGATGATCTGCAATTCCGGGGTGGGTTTCTTGCGTACCAGGTTGATCGTGCCGCCCGCTTCGTTGGCGCCGCCAAACAGGCCGTCAGCCCCGCGCAGCACTTCGACGTGGTCATAGAACGCCATGTCATCGTCCGCACCGAACGAGCGGTACATCGACGCCCCACCATCCACGCGCATATTGCCGATTGCGAATCCGCGCGACAGGTAGTTGCTGCTGAGCATCGCCCCCTGGAACATCGCGATGCCTGGCGTGGCGCTCATCACGTCGTTCAGGCTGACCAGACGCCGGTCTTCGATCTCTTGCCGGGTGATCACCGACACGCTTTGCGGCACCTCGCGCAGCGCTTGCGCCGTCTTGCCCCCCACCGTGGCCGAACTGGCGGTGAAAGAACCCGTGTTTTCGGTCACACCCACGCGGCCCAGCACGGTGACGGGTTCCAACTGAGTGACGCCGGGCGGCGGCACGCGAACCAGGCGATACCCGTCGCGCTCGGGCAGCGCCTCCAGACCCGTGCCGCGCAGCAACGCCGACAGCCCTTCCCTGACGCTCATCACCCCGTCCACGCCCGGACTCTGCAAACCCGACGTGACGGCGGGATCGCTTGCGATCAACACCCCGGCCTGAGCGCCGAAGCTCAACAAAGCGGCATTCAAGCCGCCCGCGTCAATGCGATAGGCGCGACGTTGATCGTTCTCTGCGGCCTGCGCCCAAGCAGAAGACGGCAGATGGGGAAGGATTGCGCCAAGCAATACCGACGCAAGAAGGGTGTGGCGGGCGGCTCGGGGGAAGGCCATGACTCAGAGTTCCTAGACTGGGATGAAAAACAGATACGCCGGTGTGTTGGCGCCGTTCTCTATCTCTTTCGCTCGAACGCTGAATTTCCGCCTTTCCTGTAACAACTTCACCGCGCCATCAGTGGGCGGCGCTCAGGGACACCCAGTACCGCGTGCGGTAATGCACCCGCACGGGCAACACCCGCGGCAGCATCGTCAGGATGCTGTCGGTGTCCGTCAACGGATACGTGCCCACCACTTCCAGCCGCGCGATGGCAGGATCACAACGCAGCACGCCCGTCCGGTAGCGGGCCAGTTGCGCCACGAAGTCGCCCAACGGCATCCGGTCGGCCAACAACATGCCATGCGTCCAGGCGTCCGCGCCCGGCGCCACTGGCAGCACCGGACCCGCGCCCAACGCTTGCAGCGCCGTATGCTGGCCTGCCAGCACCCGCGTCACCCGCCCGTCGGCGCGCGCAACGATATCCACCGCCCCTTCGAAAACGGCAATCTCGTAGCCCAGGTCACCCCCGTTGTCGCGCACGGAATAGCGCGTGCCCACCGGCGTCAGCACGCCGTCGCGCGTCATCACCGACAGCGGGCCCAAGTCGCTGGAACTGGCGCTGGTGATCAAGATTTCACCCGAACGCAGCGCCAGGGAGCGAGGCCGCTGGTCCAGGCGCAGGTCCAGCGCGGTGCCCGGCCCCATGACGATGCGCGTGCCGTCATCCAACGTCAGGGTGCGCAGCTCGCCCGTGCCCGTGCGCTGATCCGCCAGCAGGACGGGCAAGCGCTCCCACGGTTCGGCGGCCCATGCCAGCCCGGCCACGGCGCCGCCCGTCACCATCCACTTGAGCGCGTCGCGGCGCGCGCGGCGCATCGCGGCCCGCTCGATCAATTCAACCGCGACCGCCGGCGTCGCCACGGCACAGCGCGCCGCAAGATCGCCGCGCATGGCGCACATCCGCTGCCAGATGGTTTCGTTGTCGGGATGCGCCTGACGCCAGCGCAGGCAGGCGGCCGCCGTCGCGTCGCTGGGCTCGCCTTGCAGCCGGGCCATCCAGTCGGCCGCCTGCGCCAAGCGCTTGCGATCGACCGGCAGGCCGTCCGGGGCACGCTTGCTCAGCATCGCGGCGTCAGCCATAGATCGCCAGATAGCAATGCTGCAAGGCCTTGGACAAGGCTTTCTGTACGGCGTTGGTGGAAATGCCCAGTTCGCGGGCGATGTCGGGCTGCGACAGGCCTTGCACCTGCGCCAGCATGAACACCCGGTGCACGTGCACCGACAGGCCATCCAACACGGCGCACACCGCCGTCACCGCCTCGACCACCAGCGCCTGCTCTTCCGGCGAAGGGGCCACGTCGACGGGCTGGCGCGCCAGCACCTCGCAATAGGCCGCCTCGACGGCCGCCCGGCGGAAATGGCCGATAGTCAGCGTGCGAGCGATGTTGGTCAGGCAGGCGCGCGGCGCCGCGATGATGGCGCGGATATCGTCACGCAACACCCGTTCGAAGGTGTCGTGCGCCAAGTCGGCCGCCTGGTCGACGTTACCCGTCTTGCGCCGCAGCAGTGTCACCAGCCAGCGGTGATGGACGCGATAAAGGTCCTCGACCACCTGGCCTTTCATAACATCGGATGAGGAAGACACGGCTGCGCCCGCACCAAAATGGAACAATAACGATTCGCATTATAGACACAGCGCCCAAATGATTTCTGGCATTCGGCGCGCAGGCGCGGATAGACCCAGGGCTCAACCCGTTACCCCTGAAGAAGATCGACGGCTACCAGGTCGCGCCTGGCTCCGGGAGTGGCGCTATAGAACGCGGCTCGGTTGAAGAGGCGCCAGCCAGCGCTGCGAGTCAGCGCTTGCCGAAACGGTCCCACCTCCGTCAAGGCGAAACACCGAACCTACTTGGACTGAAAGAAAGCCCGATACCACTTCTGCGTGGTGTAGTCACCCAAGCCGCGTGCGAGGGGGCACATCTCGTCTTCGTCCCAGTCTGGAGCCAGTTGCGTTCCGACCAGCGTCCATGACGTTCGATACGGATTGACGTATATCTGGATTTTCCATTCGGGGGTCTGCGCGCGCTCGGTAGTAGGCTCTTGCTTATGCATCGCCTTTAGCGCTTCAGGCAGGGCATAGCTGCAGATCGGGTTCTTTTCAAGCCCGTACTCGTCAAACACAGGCACGTGAGGAGGTGCCCCGACGGCCGCCATGGAGAACGCTGCAGACAGAACAATGATGCTGGTTCGGGCACATTTGCTCATAAGCATCTCCGGCTAGATGTCGCATAAGTCGAGCGAAGGCCGGCTCGGCCGCTCTTCGTTCCAGATCATCGTAGGCCTGCTGGAATCAACCTGTCACCCCAACGCGAATGTCTATCTCCAGCCTCTACCTATGCCCCGCGTGCGGGGTATCGGCAGGCGATGCCGCCCTGGAACTGGAATTCCCCGCGTTATTTCATCTTTGCGCGCTCCGCCTTGCAATCGACTTCCAGCACCACTTTTCCAGTGCCTTTTTCTGTCACCTTGGACGCCAAGTTCAGGTCTTTGGGGTTACCCCGATCTTTGCAAGTTTCGTATGCATAACCCTCGGCCAAAGCGAGATTTCCCCCAGGATCGGAACCAAATCCGTGCGTCCATCTACCGAACGTATCTTGCCGGGAAACTTGGTAAGTCGTAGCACTTGAAGACGGGACTGCCCCAGGTTGACCCTTCTTTGTCTTGGTGCGCTCCGCGTTGCAATCTAGCTCTACGAACACCTTTCCTGTCGCCTTCTCCGTCACTTTAGCTGCACGGTTCCAAAGCTTGGGATTACCTCGGTCTAAGCAAGCTCGGTGCGCGGCTCCGGCTGCAAGCTCAAGGTCCGTCCCCGGCTGACTCTCCGCAGGGCCTTTCCACACTCCCGCAGGGTCCTGCCAGGTGGCGATGTATTGCGCTGCCACCGGGCCAGTCAACAGCATCCCCACAATGCCCGCACCGCATAGCCATCTCTTCATGACGATCCCCTTGTTCTTTTTGCGAACAAACAGGGTAGTCGCGGAAGCGGTTTACGTAACTCCACCAAAAGGGGCAGTCCAACCCCACTAGGCAGCTGAAGATCCGGGAATGGTCAACGCGGCTTCGTGTTGTCGTCGCCATGCTGGCCCGTCAACAACCCACAAACACTATGATGGGCGGCTGGTGAAACGGGCTACGGCAACTGAGTAAAACTCTAACGCAGGCATTTTTATTCTAATGATTAACCTGCCAGCGAATTTGAAAACCTCGTAAGGCCTCGTATTTACTTTATATTCTGGCGCGGCAGGAGGGGCTCGAACCCCCGACCCCGGGCTTAGAAGGCCCGTGCTCTATCCAGCTGAGCTACTGCCGCGCAGTCTTTTGACGACCCGGCACATGTCCGGGC
>Ga0213825_1002506_pt1 | contig 11659 bp, 11 predicted proteins | sample MC6MC0900MG_FD_179896 | JGI IMG/M metagenome (GOLD analysis project Ga0213825, IMG submission 179896) | Enriched soil aggregate microbial communities from Iowa State University, Ames, United States - MC6-MC0900-MG | ecosystem: Environmental > Terrestrial > Soil > Unclassified | place: USA: Iowa... | reverse complement strand
TAAGTTCAGCTCTTAATTATAGGCATAGTGCTGTGCAGCTATGCCTGCGCAAACTTTTTAGTAACTAATAGACTTTAATTACTTCAATATATCTATACATTCCACTTAACATAACTGGGTCATCCTTTATAATTTTGAGCCTTTGTTCATTTTGGCTAAACAATTCCTCAAAACTTCGACCAATATCGGTTCCTAATATGCTTATAAAAGGCCTTACCAGTTTTTTTGTTAGTGTTATTTTTTGATTTTTAGGAGCAAATTTATCAAAGATTAAAATTCTTCCGTCCTTCTTTAAAACTCTTATCATCTCTCTAAAGCATTTATTTTCATCAGGAACGACAGAGAGTATTAAACTCGCTACAATATAGTCAAAAGATTCATCCTCAAAAGCCATTTTTTGAGCATCCATTTCTAAAAACTTGATAGCAGAGCGCTCGAATTTACTTTTAGCTTTATCTAACATATCAGGAGAATAATCAATTGCTGTAATATCATAATCAACATAATTGATTAATTCTAAATCCGCTCCAGTCCCAATACCTACATATAAGATTTTTTGCTTGCTTTGAAAAGGTACTTCTTGAAAAATCTTTTTTCTAGTCTTTAAAAACATACCTGTATTAAAGAATTTATCATAGAAGGAAGAGCCAATTTTGTAAATAAGCTTGTTCCACGTATTATTCATTATGCCATCCCATCTTTCATTCATAAATTTGAAGCATAGTAGATTTCTTATTGAACTATCAAAGCAGTTTAGTTGAATAAGGGAACAGAATGCGGCTAATTTATAACTGCTAAACTTAAAGGTTAGTTCCATAGAGTAAAGAAGTTATTTAAAATAATAGGAACTAGGAGAATAACTTATAGAATTTTCCACACCCCTACAGCTTTCTGTACGCTTTTGATTTTCGCAATTCTGACATTATCCTCGGTCAAACGCAATTGAAAATGACATAGTCACTGGTATTTGTGGAGTTTACTGCATCAACCGATCGTAAGCGCGGTAATAAAATACCGTTTACGTCAGACGAAATATCTTTATTAAAGGCAATAAGGACGTACAAACAATTTACCACTACGAAAAAAGAATTATGCTGATGTAAGTTAATGGACAGAATAATTATAATGCTTTCTTTGAGCATACTCTAATTTCATGTCTAATACCGTACTAATAATAAATTTTAAGGAATTAATTATTAAAATCTAAGCGTTTTGTTTACTATTTACATTGTTGATTAATTGTTGAAATCAATCTGATTTAGTATGCTATTTACAATGGGATTATCTTTTACTCTTCAAAAACGGAACCCTTTAAACTTTGACAAGGGGTTTTATTTTTAGAAGTCTTTAGGTAAGTATTTGAATTGGATGTTTTTATTAGCAAGCGAAAAAATCGGCAAAAATAAATTCTGAAATTCAAAATCTGATTAAATCTAATATGTATATAGAAAAATTTAAGAGGTTGATTACATTGATGAAAAAAGGAAAAAAATCAAATTATTTAGCGAAAATTTCTTTAGGAGTTATGGGTGCAGGCTTTCTCATAACGATTCCTTTTCAAGAAACCCTCATGGGGAGATTATTACAAGGGGGATTTGAGGCAGGACTTGTTGGAGGATTAGCAGATTGGTTTGCTGTAACAGCTCTTTTTCGCCATCCAATGGGTATACCTATTCCACATACCGCATTGCTTCCAAAAAACCGAAATAGAATGATTACAGCTCTTATATCCATGCTTGAAAAAGATTGGCTCACTAAAGAAAGTATTAAAGAGAAAATCCAACAAATTAATTTTGCAGATAAACTAATACAACTTGCTGAGATTGAATTGTCATCAGGTACTTTGAAAAGAAGAATTAGTTTGATTCTCAATGAGATCATTAATTTAGTAAATGTAGAAAAAATAGCTCCGTTTATTGAAAAAGAGTTAAAGGAGTATCTTCATTCTTTAAAAGTAGAAAAAATTCTTGAATCTATAATTACTCAAGCACTAAACAAAAAAATAGATGAAAAAGCTTTGAACTTTACCTTGACTGAAACCGAAAAGTGGATGTCAAAAGAAGAAACAAAGCAAAAAATAGGAAGAATGGCCAAACAATTACTTGATAATATCGAAGTAGATGGCTTTTTAAGGGTAGCAATTAGTTCTTTTCGTAATTTAATAACGGAGGAAAAGCTCGGAAATATGCTTCAACCATTTATACTTAATAAAATCATTCTTTTACAGAGAGATGATAACCCTGATAGGCATTTGATTCTTTCTCGAATTCGAGAAGAGTTAGAAGGCTTACAACATAAGGAAAAATTAATGGTTGAGATGAATAATTGGAAGAACACACAAGTAAACAATTGGAATACGGTAGATCAAATTACTGAAATGTTAAAGCAACTACAGAAAAAGTTGATTCTTCTAGTCGAAGATGAAGAATTTATTGACAGGTATGTAATTTCATTTATTCAAAACTTTATAAATAGCATAGTAAAAACGCCTGGAAAAATGGAAAGTATTGAAAATTGGATTCAAAAGCAAATTTCATACTACATTGATAAGAACCATTCAAAAATAGGTGTGCTTGTCAAAGAAAATCTGGAAAAATTGGATAACGAAACTCTTATTAATATGATGGAAAATAACATTGGTAAGGATCTACAATGGATTCGAGTGAATGGGGCAATTTGCGGGTTTGCCATAGGAATTATCTTAACGATCTTGAAATCTTTTTTATAGGATAAATTCGTCCATTTAGATTCAGGTTAGCAGGAGTATCATGAATAGACGTGCGAAATAAAAGCTAGTTCAATAAAGAAATTATCACAAGGAGTTCGGTCAATAAAGTATAAGAAGGCTGTCCATCCCAATCCCAGATTTGGTCGTTCTCTTTTTGAATGTTTCCAGTAACGGTAGCTATTTCTTATTTCACATAATCAATACATACGTAAGTAGCAACCTTATGTTAACTTTCTGTTTTGAAAATGTGAAGCAATTGAAATATCCTTCAGAAGAATAAAAATACTGACAGAAAAAAAGCGAACCTTTACTCTCGAAACAATTCATAACATCCGTGTTTTAATAACAAAAGTGCTATTCTCCCATCAGCTAGATACTTCTTTGATTGAATAAAACACGAATATTATAGATAAAGTTAATAAAGGCTGATTTTTTAGATTATATCTGTACATTCTTGTCTCCGAATTTGGACAAGAACGTACAGACAGACAAACAAGTTAAAAAATCTATAAGAAATAGTTGTTGATGGATAAGATCAATCTCAGTTGGATAAAATATTTGTGAACATAAAAAGTTCAAATTTCAAGGATTGGGAGGACTTAATATGTCATCTGAAATGGGAGATATACATCGTACTGCTCAAGACATTAACGACGTAATAGTACATTTTGGTGGGCAAGCTGAGAGTGTTTTTAGTTCATTGGCTGAACAAGGCCGACTTTCAATACAAAAGAAAGCAGACGAATTAGCTGCACAGTATCTTGAAAGTAATCCTAATCCAGACTATTATGATTGTGTTGAAATTGTAGCAGAGGGAGTTTCGACCGCTGGGAACGAAATAAAGGCTAGTAGTGGTTCTTGGGGAGAATCAGTAGATGCAGCACTTGGTGCTGGTGTCGGAATTCCAGCCGCAAAAATAGCTTGTAAAAGAATATCGTTGTCTTAACATTCATTTTAAAAAAGCGTAGGCGTAAAAAGCTTATGCTTTTTGATTTTTATTGAATTCTTTTATCCTCTCCTCAATAGTAATTTTAGATGTCTGGACATTCTTGTCCAAAGTGTTAGCAAGTTCTTGACCATACACAAAAGTAGAGATATTATGGCGAATTGACGTATTTAGGCCCACCTTGTAGATCATTGAGTTGCATAATGCAGCTCTTTCTTACGATTAGTCAAGTATCTATGGTAAATTTCTTAACTTTCTGATGTTAATTTGATAAATTGGGCTATGCCGAATAAGCCTAGTGATTTTTCGATTTTTCATAAGGCTTTAGTATGTTAAACTAATGCTACGACTGTACTAGGGGGCTAACCTGTAGTCGTAGTTTTGATTATGTGTGACAAGAAAGAAGAGCGTTTTCAATAACTTGTTTACACATGCGATGGAGGCAACCTTATGACATTTGTTATAGGGTTGCCTTTTTAATTTATCGTAGTACTCAACGATGTGATTTCCACCAAATCGTCGCTGTCTAATCATGTTCTGAACGGTTAGATACATTATTTTACGTAGGTGTTTATTGCCGCGTTTATTAATCTTGTCTTTAGCTATAAACTTCCCGGATTGATACCGCCTAATATCAATGCCTGTATAGGCATTCAACTGTCTGTTGTTGTCAAACCTCTGAATGCTCCCAATTTCTGCTATGATTCTGACAGCTGTGTTAGCTCCAATAGCCGGAATACTACGTATTATGCTATACTCTTCAAGCCTTTCGGCTATCAACTCCATTTTACTGATACATTGTTCTTTCTGAAGGAGAAGCTCTTGAAACCGTTTAGCATATACACGAACTTGATCACAAACCACATCTGTTGAAGACGCGGCGGGGTAAGATTGCTTTGCGGCCTCCATTAATTCAACAGCTTTTTCCTCTGCTTTATTTACTGCCATTCGTTTATTTGTGTTTGCGAGTATTCGGTTTTTAATGATTGTTTTTGAATGATTCAAGACTAGATCTGGATGAGGGTATAATTGTACTACGTTAAGGAACAGTTCAGACTTAGTCGTGAAGATATTCTCGAGTTCAGGGAATGTTTCCTGGACGACCTTATGCAATCGACTGCGAGTGACGCTCAATTCATCATCCAATTCGCTGTAGTGTCTCGATAATCGTTTTAACTGACGGTAAACATCATTGGAATCTGTTTCAATCCGTCTTTCGTGCGTAAAGTGTGTGAGTGCCAATCGATGTGCATCACTTCGGTCTGTTTTGTGAATCCGTAAGGAATCACATTGGAGTTTTGCTTCCAAGGGATTTAATAGGCAATAACTATAGTTGTTCTCTTGCATGAAACGTTCCAGTGTTCTTGAATAGACTCCTGTAGATTCAAATACGATATGAGGTTGCTCATCATATCCTTCAATTAAGTCATCAATTAACTTTTTAAGGTCCATAAATCCTGGACGATTGTGCGCAATTTCCTTTTCCAACTGACATTTTTTCAGCGCGTTATAGACAACCATATAACTCTTTCCCATACTAATATCAAAGGCGATGACATGTTTCATGTTCTCCCTCCCTATGTGTTTTGAAGTCTTCACATTAACCTTATTGATTCCCATTTCTTATACACGATCTCAAAGGATCCAACATACTTAAACCTGATTCAAATAAGGTTGTGAAGTAGATCAGTTTTTTTTACGGATTCAAGATCCAAAGAGCTGCCCGACCTATTCTTCACCTCTACTATATAAAAAAATAGTAGTACGAACCAATGCCTTGGTCTGCACTACTAATCTTAGTATGTTTTTATTGAACTAACAGGACAGGTTAGAAGAAGTGAAAATAGTAATTAATGGTACAATATGTTTTAGAATTCTGTTATCAGGAATATTGGTACAAGAACTAGATTGTCAATCGACTGTCAGTCTTGAAGGAGAAGTGTTTTTAAATGAATAAACGAAAATTGTACTGGGTATTGTTAGTTCCTAGTGTTCTTATATTTATCGGAGCTTTAATTTTATTGCCTGAAAGTAAAAAGAATTATTCTGTATTTATAACGCTCATATTTTGGATTGTTTATTATGGAGTTATTAAAATAAATGATTTAAAAAATAAACAAAAAAACTAACTTTCTTGTGAAAGCATGTACTTAAACTAAGTTATGGAACAGTCCTTATTCAGCAATTGGGCACATTTCTTTAGTAAGGAAAGCATCTTTCTTCATGAAATAGGCCATCTTATTGTTGATGACGTATTCAAGCCCTCCTCCACGCCAAATAATAATTTTAGTTTACATATATAAATACCTTGGTTACTACTTTTAATTATCGAAAGCTTCCTATAATTTATCGTATTCGACGAAGTTATAGTGGATATACATTTGTAGCGGTATTTGCTTGTCTCTTATTGGTTTGGTAGCCATCTTACCATTCAGTGCAGAAATAATAGTGGTCATGATTAAATGAAACATTATCTTCATTCGAATCAAAAAGATCATAATCAACCGAAGAATGGGGTAAAATCTTTGATGTACTTTATGTTGAATAATAATAAAAAATAGGAGTGTTTGAAATGGCATATTTATTACAAGTTGATTTTCCGTTTGAAGGCCCTTTTGGTGAAGACATGGCCAAAGGATTTTTGGATGTAGCAAATAGTATTAACGAAGAAGAAGGGTTCCATTGGAAAATATGGACGGAAAGTCAAGAGACAAAAGAGGCTGGAGGTATCTATGTATTTGAGAAAAAACAAGATGCCGAAAAATATGCTGACATGCATAAGGACAGACTTCAATCGTTTGGAATTAAAGATATCCGAGTAAGAATTTTTGACATAAATGAAAAGCTAACAAAACTGAATCATGGTTATGTTAAATAATGAGGGAAACGGTAATTTCGCAAAATGGTGTAGGTATTGTTCCAGTGAGTATAGTTACATACCATTTAATTACAATTAACAACATGCAAAGCTTTTCTTAAAGTGATAAATGATCATTAAAAACTCCCTTTACAAATGTAAAAGGAGTTTTGTTTATTCGATATTAATCATTCAAAAATATATCTTCTAAGGAAGGACGATTAGTTTGAATGTCAAAAATGTCCGTATCAAATTTACATAAGGAATGTACGATTCTAGCAATGTCCGATTCATCTCGTATATCAGCAATAAATTGTTGGTTATCGCAGTATTTAACGGTTGTCCAAGTTTCGATTTCATCGCGTGCCTGACGGTACAAGGTATCATTTTTGGGTAATAGCTTGATAGTTGTTTCAATACTTGTCTGAAATTGCTTTTGCAATTGTTCGATGGTTCCTAGAGCTGAAATGATGCCGTTTTTCATAATAGCAATTCGGTTGCATAGTTTTTCAACTTCATTTAAATTATGTGATGTCATAAAAATAGTCTTATTTTGACTTGCTAATGTTCGAATGAATTTTTGCATCTCTAAGGAAGATTCTGGATCCATCCCAGAAGTGGGCTCATCAAGGAAAATTAGATCTGGATTTCCAATGACAGCTTGTGCTACTCCTAGCTTTTTTTTCATGCCAAAAGAGAATTTTTTTGTTTTAACATGTATAGCGTGCTTTAAACCAACCTGCTCTAATAAATCTATACATTGTTGCTTTGTAACAGTGTGCTTTTGTATCTTTGCGAAAAATTGAAGATGTTCAAGGGCTGTATCGTTGGCGTAAAATTCGGTGTAGTCTGGAAGAACACCTACTTTGTGTTTAACACGATCTAGCTGATTATTTGGTACACCTAATATTCGAAATTGCCCACTAGTTGGAAAAACAATCCCTGTAAGCATATTGATGAAAGTTGTTTTTCCTGCACCGTTTCTACCTAAGAAGCCAAAGATTTCACCTTCTTGTACTTGTAGATTGATGCCACGTACTACTAAATGCTTGTGATAGGACTTTTTTAAATCCATTGTTTCAATAACGGTCATTATAAATCCCTCCTATGAAGACTAGATATCGAAACGCCGACCATAATAACTGCAAACAGCAGAACGACAAGCCATCCCCATGTCCCACCTTCAATCATGTAATGATATGGAGTAATATATTTAATGGCTTTTAACCATAATTTTTCTGAGAAAAGGCTCCATAAACCGAAAGTAGGGATAGCAATACTTATCAGTAAGCCTGCAAACATAGACATTGATCTCTTCGGAATGAGACATGACATTAGCACACATAGAGCCACAATGTATGCTAGCATAACAAATAAGCTACCGAACGTTTTGAAATAGAACTGGTGGGAAAAGAATGCGATGATACTAAACGAGGCTAGTAAGCAAACAAACCAGTATGAAAAAATTCCTAATAACTTGCCTAAAATAATTGATGATCTAGATGTTTTTGTTACCAGGAATCGAATAGTCCTGCTTTCTGTTTCACGATTAATTGTGTCGTGAAATAAAGAAAAGATAAATAAAAAACCCATCATATAAATTAGAAATACCAGTCCACTTACATAGCCAGCCTCTGCAAATTTAATACCAGTAATGAGACTGCTTTTTGAGACAAAATCAGATAAATAATATGAAACGGCAATAAAAATGCCAATCGTTATGAGTGAAAAGACACTGCGAAATGATTGAACAAACTCCTTTTTCCAAATAGCTACCATAGCTGTTCCTCCATGTAAAAATATTATTTTTTAAACTTTCTTTAGAGTATACATGCAGGGTTTAACGTAAGCCGAAACAGGATATTACGTTTTAATAAACTTTTATTAAAGTCGTTTATGTTCTGTTTATTTTCACTGTAGTAGTGACTAAGTATCAGCGTTATTTATTCACTCGATAGAATAACATGTTAAGATTAATTCCATGAAAGATGGGAAAGGACAGATTTAGTATGAATTTACATGAAGTTGCTATTTTATTGGTAGATGATGAACCAGCGATACTGGATATGTTACAGATGGTATTAAATAAAGAGGGTTTTAGACAAATTGATAGTGCAAACACTGCAGAAGGAGCGTTAATGGCATGCGAAAGGAAGCGATACGACATGATTCTTTTGGATGTAATGTTGCCAGATAAGAGTGGCTTTGACATTTGTCCATTTATTAGAAAGACGACAGATGCCCCGATTCTATTTATTACGGCCAAAAATTCAGATCTCGAAAAATTAACGGGCTTTGCTATGGGCGGTGATGATTATATTACAAAACCTTTTAACCCATTAGAAGTAGTAGCGAGAATGAAAGCACAACTACGCCGTCTTAAATTATATGAAGATGAAAGGACACCGCACATATTTTCAAATACATTTATTTATGATTATGGTCGATTTAAAGTGAATGAGCGCGCAGGGGAATTAACAGTGGATGGACATGTAGTTTCTTGTCCAGCTCAAGTGTATCAATTACTGTTATTTTTTTGTAAACATCCCAATCAAATATTTACAAAAAGTCAGTTATATGAAGCTGTCTGGGGTGATCATAGCTTTGGTGATGATAATACGGTAACAGTCCACATTGGCCGCATTAGGGAGAGGATTGAAAAGAACCCGAAGGCACCTCAGTTTTTGTTAACTATAAGAGGACTTGGCTATAAATTAATCCAAAAAGAGGATATTTAATGAATCGAATTAGTCGTCGACTTACCTTTACTTTTATTTCTCAAATTGTTTTTGTATTGGTTGCTTTAGCTATAGGCACAATTATCTTTTTAGTGTATGTTGGTTTGAAATTAGAAAGCGAACCCGAATCACAGCATTCTTCAAGTAGCAGCAATAGTACACTAAGACAAACGTTTTCGATCGAGAATGGCAATCTAAAATTAGATACTAACAAAATTTCAGATATAGAAAAACGGGAAGAATGGTTACAAATAGTAGATACACACGGGAAAGTGTTGGCATCTTCCAAATTTCCATCGGATGTTCCATCGCAATACACACCTGGTCAATTGAAAGCTTTTTGGCAGCAAAGCATTCCTTTTCCTTACGAGCTCACGATTAGCAAAGAGGAGAAAAGAGGACAAACCTATTTTGTTTTAGTTGGTCAAAAACGTCCGGCGAGACAACTTGCAGAAAAACTAGTGTTAGAATGGGATGGCAATCTCTTATCCCAGCGTGGGGAACAGCTACTCAAAGAAGCCAATGGGGCCATACAAATCTATTCACCAAATGGGGAAGTAATCCAACAGTTTGGTAACGTAAAAAAGCCTAAGGAGATACTCACATTTGATAATTTATTTGGGGCTGAGGCTGATAACATTAGAAATAGTGGTAATCAATATGTATATTTCGATGCAGAGAAACAACAAACATGGGTTGTAGAGATTTCGTCCGCAACTTTGAAGATAGCAGAAGGTGCGGATAAAACGTCATTCTATCTAGGGAAGGCACTTCTTCTGTATGGAGTAGTCCTTTTATTATTCATAGTAGCAACAGCATTTTGGTATGGTAAACGATTTGGACAACCATTTCTTTATATTGTAAATTATATACAAAGGTTAGCAGAAGGTAATTATCACGAACGAGATGCTAAGAAAAAAGATATTACACGAAATCGTCGTGGAAAAACGAAGCGTTCCTATCATTTATTTCGAGAAATTAATGATTCGCTGAATGGTTTAAAACAGAAATTAGAGCAAAACGAAACGCTTCGTAAACAAATTGAACAAACTCGCGAAGAGTGGATTGTTGGTGTCTCTCATGATCTAAAAACACCCTTATCTTCTATAAATGGCTATGCACATGTCCTTGAATCAGCACCATACAATTGGTCACAAGAAGAATTTCAAGCGATAGGGAAAACATTACGAGAGAAATCAACATTTATGTCTGAATTAATTGATGATTTAAATTTAACGTATCGCCTAAAAAACAATGCATTACCCATGGATCGCCAAACCCAAGAAGTGAACGAAGTCATTCGAAGAGCCGTCATCCATTTTATTAATGATCCTCAATTTACTACTTATGATATTTCTTTTTATGCTTCTGAAGAGCCGATATGGTACGCACTTGATATGAAATGGTTTACCCGGATTATTGATAATATGATTTCTAATGCTATTAAGCATAATCCACCTAGAACGAAAATTGATATTATTGTTCAGAAGGAAAGTGATAATTTCTTCACAGTTAATATACATGATAATGGTATTGGGATAGATCAATCAACATTAGATAAGTTATTTGAACGTTACTATCGAGGTACCAATTCAGAGGAAAAAACAAGTGGTTCAGGTTTGGGTATGAGTATAGCTAAACAACTAACCGTATCACATGGTGGGGAAATATTCGCTTATAGTAACCCCGGAAATGGAACTACAATTGTATTAAAATTTAAGTCATGAAAGTGTATATCAAGGATTATACTTTGGTGATTTATAATGTAAATATAGAAGGCAATTGAAAGACAACAGTAAATAATAGGAACGAAAATTTATTACTATTAAATTTTGCGAATAACAGCACTATAACTAGATATTTTATATACTAAAACGCACTTGAATTAACACAAGGTTTATTGTTATCTTTGTAGAATCTAATGACTATAATAAATTGCGGTGAAATTCAATTATATAAAGGGAGTGGAAAGGTGGACCTATTACTTTGGATAACTATTGGTTTCATAATAATTGGATTTGTTATTCTCACTTCTATGAAAAAAAATATGGAAAGTAAGGTCGCTTTTATAAAAGCAAATATGGACGAGGAAAATTCATCAAAAGCTAAATCTGTAATATGGTGGATATGGAGTACCACTGCTTGGGGGATAGCGAGTATGATTCTTGTTATTTGGTGTTTTCATAATCACTTTGGATAACTGTTGGCATCAAATGTGCTTAAAAAAGCAGGTACTTTAGTATTAATAGTTTGAAATATTACTGTAATGTCTATTCTTGAAAAGTTCTTCTTGAATTCACGCAGCCGAAATTGTTAAGTAAATAAGAACAAAGTAAAAGCGGTCCTCCACAGATTTGATTGTGGAAGGCCGCCTTTTTATTATAATCACT
>Ga0213825_1002505_pt1 | contig 11663 bp, 19 predicted proteins | sample MC6MC0900MG_FD_179896 | JGI IMG/M metagenome (GOLD analysis project Ga0213825, IMG submission 179896) | Enriched soil aggregate microbial communities from Iowa State University, Ames, United States - MC6-MC0900-MG | ecosystem: Environmental > Terrestrial > Soil > Unclassified | place: USA: Iowa... | reverse complement strand
CTATTGGATTACTATTTAATGCTGCTAAAGCTCCTCCAGATAATGCATCTGGGAAATTATAACCTGTAGCAACATAAGCATTTGAAAAGTCAAGACTTGTTCTAAATGTTTTTATTATACTACTATTCATTATATTCTTTTATTGCATTCTTAATTATTTCTTTTGCCTCTTTTATTTCTTCTTCGGTAATTTCAGAGTCTTCTATCATTTCTTTTAAAGAGTATTTTATAAATTCTATTTCAACTAATTTTTCTAATTTTAAGTGTTCTTTAAATGTCCACCCTCGCTTTAGTAATGTTGGCCAATCAGGAACATTATCTAGCTCATGTGAATAGTTTATTAATCCTTCTTTATATTTATCAGGCAACTTAATATTTAATAGCTGTTCTTTCATAAACATCCCCTTCTATATACAATTTTTCTGTTGTTACATAGTTATATAGCGCATCTATATTTCTCACAATCCCTGTATTAACTTTACAACCATTAACAATTAACTAAATAGCTGCAATAAAAAGTAAAATTCATTCTTAATATTAAGATATATGTGCTTTTTTATTTTGTCTACCATAATCTTTCGTGATTAATCCGATTTTTTACTATAAAATCTTACCCTTTATTGTATCCATAAAATTGACAAAAAGCCTCTAAACCCGCATGAACAGAACAACTAGTTTACTAGTTATATAGTTTTATAGTTTTATATATTCATATTTATATATATAAATATTTTTCTATATACCTATTTCCCTATGTAAATAGGTATATAGGTATATAGGTGTATTTAACTTTTATATCATCATATTATAATTATTTCTCATCATCTATTCACTACTATCACTATCATTTCATCCTAACGAAAATTAGATTCTTTAAATTGTTTTTTATCGCAGCAGTGTCATAGTTAGAAAATTTTTCATTGGATGAGTCATGGGCAAGAACTGCTTTAAACAAGGCAATAGTCCCTACTTGAATTAAAATCATCTAAGTTATATATCTGTTTCTCATTTCGTTATAGCCGTTTTAAACCATACTTAGGATATAATAAATAGTCTTAGTTTCCTAAGACTAAATTTTAAATATAATAAAAGCATATACTATTTATTTAAGTAAGTGCTAATTAATTTATTATTATCTCAAAATCACATTTATTACAAAAATAAAATTTGTATTTTTTCTTTCACCTGTGTGCTTTAAATTTTCACCACATTGAGGACACTTAATATCCTCACTGTTTCTATATTACTCTACTAATTTACCTTTTGGCATTTCACTATTCATATCTTCCACATCTCTTGCAAACTTCTTGCGCCTTATTCCAATCATTTATTTTATCCTTATCTTCATCAAATAAAATATCATCTACAGCAACATTACATAGGTCAAAGCAATCTCCCTCAGATATCTCACGATTTAATAAAGAACACTTTACTATTTCATCCATAATATTTTTTACCTTCACTATATAACTTCTATATTTTTGACTTCATCTTCATAAACACATGTTTTTATTCCTTTAGCAATAAGTCTATCTTTACTAACCTTAATTGTTTCCAATACTTCTAATGCTAAAATATTATATTCTTCATCAAAAGATTCTCCTAACATAAATGAAATTACTTTAGCTTTTAATATTATCATCTAAACTTGGTTCATCTATATAATATAAACAGACATCCGGAACTACTTCCATAAATTTTTCATTAAAATTAGGATAATACTTTTCTGATAAATCTCCATATTCTGAATAACATCTTTCTGATAGTTCATAATATACATCTTAAGTAATTGTGTAATCTATAAACTCTTTCCTATGTTGAATTAAATTATTTTTGCTTACTAATGCTATTTCTTGACTCATATTTTAACTTACCTCATTAATTACTTAAATTATACAATGCAATATATATTAACCATAGTTATTATATTTAAAATCATATTTCATCATTAAAATAATAGTAACATTTTGAACCTGATATTTGTATTACACTTCCTTTTGGCACTTCTTTTATTACTTGTACTAAATTATAAAAATTCACTACAGTACTACCTAAATTACCTATACTTAATATAAACCAAATTTAATTAAATGTTATTAGCTAAGTAGGAATAAAAAACCATATAAATAAAGGAAATAGTTCTATCACTAACGCAGGACACATAATTAAATAAATTCAATATATTTACGCAAATTTATTTATAAGCATAAAAGAATTGCAGCTAAAGGTGATAAAAGTGTGGCATCTAACGAATTGGTAGCTCATGTAATAAATCTAGGATATTTATTTTCCTATTAACTCAATATATAATAATATATATTATTATGATCAAATATTGTTGTCATCTATAAATCTCCATTGCAACTTATCTGCCACTATAAATGTATTCATAGGTTCGCTTAAAAGTTCATCTTGACATGGAGCTTCTGAATCAAACCAATCATTATTAGCCCAAAGGATGTATCCTTCATTCATAGATAAATAACATGATGAAATATCACTAAAATAGTTTTCTTCATATCCTATTAAATTCATCCGACGCAAACCAATAAACTGTAACTGAAGTGTTTTCAATACCATTTGACTTTGAAAATTAACATTCAATTTAGCAGTTTCTGCACTAGAACCTGTCATTGCTCCATCTTCATTAACACTTGCACCACTAACATAGTCAACTTTACAGATACAAGAATCATGAAAGCCACAATATTCTTCTAATAAATGCTCAATATCATCATTATTCTTTACTATATTCCATCCATCACTCATAATATTTACTCCCTTTTCACATAAAAACCAACTTTATAAGTAAGTCTTATAAATCGTACATATTAATCATTAAATCCAAAATACATAATGTATCCTTTGCTACCAATTACTACTATGAATGTATCTATTAGTGTCCATGCAAAACAGTGACAAATAAAATCATAGTCACATCTATTAAACCTATATGCCTTAACAAATTCACTCTGCTCTAAATCTTCATATTCATCTAACCATGAAACTTCATTAATTTCATCTTCCATAATCATTATGAAGAATTCACCTAAATTATTTATTTTTAAAATTTCCCCATCTTGCTGGTTAATTCTATTTCCATATACATTAGGTAAACTATTATTTAAAAAATTTTGTAGTCCTTCTTTCCAGTTTTCTACAACTTCTATATGAAGCTTTGTCTCCTCAACAACCTTTTTAAATCCATCCCCCGGATATTTCTCCCATACTTCAGGTGACATACCGAAATCATAATATCTATTAGCTAGGTATTTTATTATACTTCTTTCTATATCTCCATCATAATCAAAGTCAAGACAATCTAAACTCCTAACTATAACATTTGGTTCTTCCATGTATGAAATTGCTTTTAGATATCCAGCATAAAAATTATTACCCTCCATTTTCTTCACTTCCCTAATATCTTTTAAACTATATTATAAAAAAACGCCTATTATTATCAGATGATATATCCCACTTAACCAATATATTTGCTATTCTCTATAATTACTTTTATACTTTTTATCCTTACGAAAATATTTATCCATCAAGAATAAATACAACTTCTCAACTGGCGGTTGTATATTAAACGCGTAATCATCACTAGAGAGCTTTAAAATTGGTATTTCACAACCTGTAATCCCTTCAAATTCCATAGTCCATCCATCTAAATATGACATTAATATTGAATTTTTATTCTTTTTTTCTCTAAAACACTCAAAATCTTTAACCTTAATATATGGTTTTATATACTCTATATCATCATCTGTTAAGTTTATTGCAATTTGAACTAGTTCATTGTCACTATACCTTCTAAATTCATAAGATAACTCTTTCATGACAATATTGCACCTAATTGTAAATACAAGTGCACCACTTGCCATTATTCTAAATCTCGTATAATATTTATCACTCATAATATTCCCCTCCATATCCTTTAGGTATATTATAGAATAAATTAATTAACTATTATAGTACCGGAATACCCCTATCATCATAAACACTTCCACAGCTACCTTGATTCCTAATAGCTCTATCTAAAGCCATTATCAAAGCCACAACTCCATCAATTTTCTCAGTGCTTTTCTCTTTATCTAGTTTTATATTTCCAGCTGGGTCTGTTTTAACATATATATTATCCACCATCCATCTAAGGACAAGATTTCTTCCATGTGCTACTTTCTGTTCAAGTGTTAGTTTCATTAATTCCTTAGAAGATGCAAATTATCTAATATAGTACACTCTTATAATCCTAATTAATCCTACCTTCATAACACGCTTTTATATCATTAGGTAAATATTTAAGCAAAATATTTGTAACTTTTATTAATCGTCCCCATTCTTTAGGACATATAACCCACCATTCATATATATCCTTTTCTTTAAATATAAATCCAACTGTAAACCCGTCTAATAATCCTTGTACCATTTTAACTTTTTTATTAATCTTTGCCTTTTCTATAGTTTTTCTAATTAAATCACCATCATTGTTATCTACCATTACCATAAATTTTTGTTCTTGCTTATCAGAAAAATAGGTAAATACTATATAATATTCTTGCATTGATTCATTATATAACATGTGCAAATATGTCATATCACTAAACCGTCCTTCATAAATGTAAAATTCAAATAACAATTTGTTTAATGAATAATCTATACTTCGGCTTAAAAATTCTCTTTTTTTTAATATAATAAAATCATAAGGCACATTACCACTCCCCCTACCATTATAAAAAATCATATTTTCCCCATGATAATATTATTCTATTTACCAAAACATGTAAATTTATATTCTTATAAAAAATAACTTTTTACCAAAAGAGTATAAACTTAACTTATATCCTGATTTTAATAATTCATTTACTATTTTATTGAATAAGTTCATGACTTGGCACTCATAATAATAATTTTTACCATATGCTTCTAAGTAATCTTTATCTAATAGTTCTGGTTGATATTGTTCATTTATTATATTCAATGCTGATATCTTTTTATTATAAAAAATAAATTCATTAAAATTTCCATCACATGAGTCATTATCTAACGATTTTGGAACTTCTTTAATATTGCTATCTCTAATAATATTATATATTTGTTTTATAGCATTTTTAGATAAGATGAATTTTTTTTTTAACTTAACTTCAATATTTTCAGTCTTATATTCCTTATAAATCAAATGTCCATTACTATATATGGTAACACTAAAACCATCATCTTCTCCGATACAATATTCTCCTGCATTTTTCAATCTATACTCAAATATAATTTTAGTAGCTGTCATCATATCAAAATAATCAACTTGTTCTTTAAAACATTCTAACAATCTCGAACTTCTTTCATTCATAACTAAACAATACCTTTCCTGTTAATACAATAATATAGCAAAAATGGGAATAATAAAAGCACCTACTATTTTTTACTTAGTAAGTGCTTTTATAAAACATTTGTGGAATGCCGTTTTGGTCTAACCAATAATCTACAGTTTCATTTTTATCTGAAATAACTAAATTTATAATATCTCTTCCTTCGAATCCAATTAAATCAATTTTAATTTCTACTACCCATACATCTTTGCTATCTCTATGAAATTGATTATGGAATTTTATTGACTGAACATCATCTTTTATATTTAGTTTTAAATTATTCTTTTTATTGAAGCTTTCCACTATTTCTAAAACTCTTTTTTCCGTAATATTTGTATTCATAATCATCACTTCCTTAATAGCCTTTCCAATTAGTTGGTGGACGCTCACCGTCCCCTGATAAAGTGTTTATTTTATCTAATTTAACTTATTAATAAGATATCATGAATATCTATATTCTTGTATTCTTATATTCTTATGTTCTTCCCCCTTCAAATCATTGATATAACTTGAATTGAACCTCCTAGAGTAAACCCATATTCTTATATGAAATAAAAATATTTCATTTCTTATTTTAATTAATTATCTTACATTTCAAATTACCAATCAGCTAGAATCTCCTATTTAAAATTAAACTTTTCATTTACAAAGTGTAATATTTTTCGCTCAAGTTGTCTCCAATTTCCATTAACTTTAAAATTGGGAGTGCATTTCATAAGTGCATAATAACCTTATTATTTTATTTCTTTCCTGGCTTCCATTGGTGTCCACATTTTAAACAAGTTACAAGAACTTTGTTTTTTCCATGCCCTGCAGCTACAGCTCCATATATTCCTACAGTTGCTACACCTAAAGCGCCTTTTGCTAAGCTAAATCCTTTTTTACTTGCTGTAATAGAAGTACTGCCACATTTAGGGCATCGGGCTACATTATCAATGGTACTTGATTGTGTTACTGTACTAACTGTCGGATTGGAAGCCATTATTCTCTTATATTCCAACTCTTTCTGTGATCTAGTCGTTGTATTGGTTTTAATATTAGTTTTTATAGTCACTTCTGGATTTGAAGCCATTATTCTTTCATATTCTTTTCTTTTTCGCTCCTTCTCTTCTTCTTTAAGTTTTTTCTTTCTTGCTCTTTCTTCTGCAGAATCAAATAATCCCATTCGTACCCCTCCATATATTCCTATTACCATAATAATATACTAAAAAAAGTTATAATAAAAGCACCTACTTTTAACTTAAGTAAGCGCCTTTACTCTTCTCTATTCCTCATTTGATTTATTATTTTATCAAATTCTTCATCTGTTATTCCATCATCTATTCTATACTTTTTATGTCTTTCTCGAACATCAATCATTTCTTCAATACTTAATGGCTCTTCTGATAATTCAAAATCATCATCACTTATCCATTTATTATTCATTCCTATTATCTCCTTTCATAATTAAAATTATATACTTGTGATAACTCTTTCCACGCTTTTTCATCAGCTGTATTAGATGTAAATCCATATTCTAAATATCTTTTATTAATCAATTATTCCTTCTTTTATTTTTATATGACCAGTTTTTTCAAATTCTTCTAGTGTAGCAAACCATATTTCTGATATTTTTTTAAATCGCTCTGTTGAAATCTCTATTTCTTCATCTGTAAATTCACAGTAAATTATTGTTTTTTCTTTTCCTACTTCAGCTCCAAATCCACTTTGAACTCCGAAATCTCCATTTACTGTATCATCTATTGCATTTAACCATTCTTCTTTAATATCTAAGTCAAGTAACATACCTTCATTAAAAATATTATTTAACATTTTATATTTTTCTTCAAAGCACATAACTAGTTCTGTACATCCATATATATGTTCAATTACAAATTTATATTTCATAAAATTCACCCCTTTAAAACTTAGGATATGCGGTTGTTATCTTCCCTTTATCATTATACTTTAGCTCTTAGAAATCAGAAAATGATTTAGGAGAGCCAGAGCCTTTTCCTAAACTTCTTTATATTTACTATACCGTTTCCTATCAGAAGCTTTATTTTTAATCATCTTCTCAAGTTCATCTGTTTTATCTTTTCCATACTTATCAACTACATGTTGTTTATACCATTCATTTTTCTGCATATAGAAGATGTTCTTAAATCTAAAGCACATACATTAATAGTATTATCCTAATACTTTCTTTTGGTGATTCTAACTTTTTATTCACTTTACACAAGGGTTTTACAGCGGCCCAATTTACGCCCTTCGCACATGATACTTTGGAGCTTTATTTTTTCATATTTCACTTTACGCTATCCTTTATGATTATATTTCACTCCCTTTATTCCTCCACCAAATGACCAGCAATTTTTCTCTACAAAGTCAATAAACTTATCTGAAAATTCATCCTCTGAACAACTTTCTGGAACTGATACACAGCCATTTATTTCAATTTCTTTGGTATTAATAAATTCCCTATCGCCTTCTTCTTCAAGAGCATAAAGTATTCTCTCTGCAGCTTTGCGATATTTCTCTATTCTTTCATAATCCTTTTTTGTAGGATTTTTAATTCTTAAAATATCCATATTATCACATAAATCAGCTAACTTTACATGGCTAGCTATATTGTTATTAATAATCCTATCTATAAACTCATCATAAGTTTCACTATCTCGTCTTGTTAGAGCATCTAATGCACTAAGTATCTCTTCACTAAAGCCTTCACTTCTTAAGCAATCTAATGTAATATCTGTATCTTCAATTACATCATGAAGCATAGCACATATTCTCTCTGTTTCATTTTTTCTTGAAAACATCACTCTAAGGGGATGCAAAATATATGGCTGCCCTGCCTTATCAATTTGACCTTGATGTGACTTTGTGGCTATTAAGATTGCTTTATCAAGCATATTAATACACTCCTCTTAACTCTTTATTTAATTCATAATTATTATAATTTAATAATATCCAAAGTTTTATTTTTATTTAGTAACTATTCAGCTATTCATTTCGTATAAAAATCCTTTAAGGTTTAGCAACATATAATTCTATTTTAAAATTTATTCCATATGAACTATACTATAATCCTTCTTACTTTTTACTATTCCTAAACCCTTTAGAACAAGCAACTATACATAATACAATTATATAGCCAAAAATACTTAAAGCTACAGTTACAATTTCTCCACCCATACTTTCAATAGTGTTTGCATTGATTGCAGGTACAAGCCTAAATTGAAAATAAAGTGCAAAAACTAATATACCAATATCTGCAAATACAAAGACTTTTCCTGCTTGCTTACTGACTTTTACTTTATCATATTTTTCTTTTTCATCTTTACTCATTGTGTTAAATCCAGCAACTAAATTACTCCCTTTACCACTCAATAAAATAGTAGTGACAATTAAAAAAACACCTAGTATCACCCACCAAATCAACGCTCCCAGCATACTGTATCATCCTCTCTTTTCTTATTTCATGTAAAGTCTTTTCACTACCTTTAACTATAGTCCATTCATAGATGCTCAGAGCAGACCATCCTGTAACTTTTTCTCCCCATTGATTAAATTGATATCTATAATATGACCCTTTTCAAGTTGTTCTGCGTGCCCTAGCGAGGACAGGCTACTGTACAAGCTCGCTAATATAAACTGTTGCTGTTAAAGTTCTTCTATATTCAAACTATTGCATAAATGCAGATTAATTTAAGTTAAAATACATATATAAAGATATACCTATATATTTATTTTTATGATACAATGAATCTTAGAAATATATTGAATTTAAACCAAAATACAAGAAAATACCTGATAGCATGCCAGATTTAGAATTATATAGTATAAGAGATGGTGGCGGACCTTTAGGTGTCATTGGTGGCGTATGCTTTATTGGAGCAGGTCTATTATCAGGTGGAACTATACATATAATTGCCGGAGTTGTTGGTTGAGTGGCAACTATTATTGTATCTGTTTAATAGATTTAAGTCTTCAAACGTATAAGAAGAACACTTTTCTTTAGATGTAGGAGGTTATATGAGCTTAATTAACTTTAAGAATTATTTATTGTATGGATCTTCAGTTATACTTATTCTTTTAGGTATATTTTTAATAATTAGTACATTTAAGCAAAATGCTTCTATCCTTAAGAAAAATTATAGTTCAAACGATAACTTAAGTAAAAATCGAATTATTCTTACAAAAATTTTATATTTTATTATTGGGTTAGCTCTGATTAGTAATTCATTATTATTGTTAACGAAAAAAATATATAAAAATAACTACGTGTTATATATAGTAATCTTAATAGGAGCATTAATTACTATATCTCAATTATTATTAAGTACTAAACATAGCAATAACTAATTTTATGATTTATACAATAAAATACAATAGTAAACTAGATTTGTAGATTGTACTTTTCTTCAAATCTAGTTTTATTTATTAATATGTTTAAACATCTTTTAGACTAAATAACTAAATTAAATTTATACTTATGTTTTTGATTTGAGCTTTATATTCATTCTTATTTTTTCTTTAGGAATGGTAATGTCTTCTCTAAATACTCCTACCAATATCCTTCATTATCATCTTATAAGCTATGAAGCCAATAATGCATGCTCTACAATATGTTGATATGGATATGTATCATTATGCGTACCTACTTTCTTTGTAGTTTCAAATGTTTCAATAGCTGCTGAAGCTAGCGGTGCAAAATGCTTATAAAAATAAAAGTGAATGAGAAGTCGTAATATTGGTGGATTTTTCATTCACTTTTATTTTTGAAACTTTTATGCGTATTTGTTCACCCCCCTCAACTAAAAATTCCCCCAAACCTGAGTCTGAGGGAACATAAAACACACTTCAATATTTACTTTTAATCCTTCAAAGCCTTTGATATCAGCCTATTTCTTAAGTAGCTTTATCACTTCACTCTTAGTAAGTTTAACAACCGTCTCAGCAGTAGCTTTCTACCATTCTGAGTTTGTCTTTCAGACTCCTCATCATGGGAAAGCCTTGCACGGGTCGAACTATTAAAGCTAACTTCGTCGTTTTACTTCCTTGTTAGCTTTGTTACGACCTCGACATGGGTTGTGGCCACATTATATTAGTTTTCTACATACCACTTACTTTGAGATCTATACAGTTCTTGATACTTTCCTTTTACACTAATTAATTCTTTGTGAGTTCCTATCTGAACAACTTTACCTTGATCCATAACAACTACCCTATCTGCCATTTTAGTTAGAGCTAAGCGATGCGTAACAATAAAAGATGTTTTTCCTCTTGAGAACTCAATAAATTTCATATATAATTTAGATTCTTCTACTGGATCAATTGCAGCTGTGGGTTCATCAAGAAGAATCATATTATGTTGCTTATAAAATCCTCTTGCAATCGCTACTCTTTGCCAAAGTCCTCCTGAAAGATCTACTCCATCAAAATCTCGTGAAAACATTGTATTCATCCCTTGTGGGAATTCTTTCGAATACACATTTAAATCAGCTTTTTTTAATGCAATCTCAACACATTCGTTTATTGGAATAATTGATGTATCACTTATAATAATATTATCCTGTAGTGTCATCTTGTAGCGTTGGAAGTCCTGGAATACACTAGAAATATTATTCATCAAGTTTTTAGAATCTAATCTTCTAGTATCTTCACCGTTAAAATATACACCACCTTTATTAGGTAAATAAATTCCAGAAATCAGCTTTACTAATGTACTTTTCCCAGCACCATTTTCTCCTACAATAGCTATGATTTCCTCACTATCAAATTTTATAGATACGTTTGAAATAACATCTTTATTACTCCCTGGATAACTAAAAGAAACGTCCTTAAGCTCAATGGCTGGAGCTTTTTCATAGTTAATTTGCTTTCCTACTGGTTCTTTTATATTCATAAATTTAAGATAGTTATCAACAGTACCAATCTGCTTCATTGAGTTTCCTATTATATAGCAAATCATCTGTTCTAACATATCCATAATCATTCCAGTTGAAGCTAAAACAGCACCAAAGTTTCCTACTGAAATCGAACCGTCAAGAAGATACCTAACGAGCAATAACAGTGTAAGTATATGTCCCAATAATACGGGAATTTTAAATAACAATTCAATCCTTATTGATTTAACTTGAGTCTTGATTTTCACATTATTCAGCGTTTGTAATCTATTCTTATATCTCTTAATAAAGAAAGTATATGCTCCAAGTAATCTTGTTTCCTTAAACTTTTCTTTGTCAATGATGCATTCTCCATAATGATCGCATTCCCTACGCAACGGTGCAACCTTATCTTCCAGTCGAGCAT
>Ga0213825_1002504_pt1 | contig 11666 bp, 9 predicted proteins | sample MC6MC0900MG_FD_179896 | JGI IMG/M metagenome (GOLD analysis project Ga0213825, IMG submission 179896) | Enriched soil aggregate microbial communities from Iowa State University, Ames, United States - MC6-MC0900-MG | ecosystem: Environmental > Terrestrial > Soil > Unclassified | place: USA: Iowa... | reverse complement strand
AGCATGTGAGAACAACCGTAGAAATCCGCGCAGCCGGCGTCGCCGTGTTGCGCCAGGTATTGCTGGTAATGTGCCCGCAACTCGGCCCAGTCAGAACACTTCTTGATGAACGCCGAAGCACCACCGAATGCCGGTTTGGCAATCAGTGGATACCCGACACGCCCGGCAGCGGCTTCAAGTTCCTGCTCATTGTTGCAAAGAGCAAAGGGGACGGAGCGCAACGCATGTTTGCGCAACACCTGTCGCATCAGAAACTTGTTATTGCACACCGCAATGGCGTCCGGGTTTGAGTAGACCAAACCCAGTTTTCGAGAAGCGCGAGCTACGATACAGCCAACTTCTCCACGGGCAGACGCGTGTCCGGCGTAGCAAAAGATGGCGCGAACAGTGTATTGATTGTCCAGCGAGCCGACCAAATCAACAATAGACTGTTCGCTCAGATCCTTCAGTAGAAAGACTTCACCATTGTCATGCTGCAGTCGTTGTAAATGCCCACGCCCTGAAACACCAGCCGTCAAACACTTGAGGCCAAGTTCGCGGGCGACGGCAAAGTGCGGTTCACGGTAGCTATAACGAACAGACGGACCGTCGTCGATATCAATAAAAAGGATTGCATCTTGATTCATGATTGATCACCGTTCGGGAAAAGTAGATTACACATCGTGCCAAGTGCACCATTGCCCTTCCCAGTTCTTGAACTTGTAGTAGCGTTGGCCATCACGATTTTCAAAACGCGGAAGATCTTCAGGTTGCTCGAAATCAACGAGAGGTACGGTAAATTTTCCCTGAGCATGCGGAAGCACATACTCCGGCAATGCGATGTTGGAGACGCGTCGTTTGAGCCGATTCATGATGGCGATCGCCTGGGTGATCGAAGCCTTGTATTCAGAAGCACCCGGTGAAAACGGCATGAAATGATATAAATAGTAGGGTTTTACGCCCATGCGATACAGATCGATAAATAATTTATGAAGCGTTTGTTCATTATCATTAACCCCGCGCAACAGGGGCATATTGGAGAAAATGATAGGAACGGCACTGCGAATTTTCGAAATGGCCCTTTCGAAGTCGGTACTCAGTTCCAATGGATGGCAGACATGCACACCGAAGGCATTAACCTTGTACTTGGCCAACATCGCTACAAATTCATCAGTTACCCGAAACGGGTTGAAACTCAGTGCCCGCGAGTGAATACGAATCAGCAGGTCTTCCCTGATGGAGCGTAATGCTGCAAGGTTTTCTTCGAGTTTACGGTCGGACAGCATCAAGGGATCACCTCCGCTGAGAATGACCTCCTCGATTGCCGGATTATTGCGAATGTATTCCACGGAATCGAGGAAGGAGTTTGCATTGGCGTTTGCCTTCTCCGTACCCACCTGCAAAGTACGCAGCGCTTCAAAACAGAATTGGCAATAGGCGTTGCACGTATTGGTCATTCTAAGAATTACGCGATTATCATACTTATGCTGGCAAATCGGGGTTTTCATCTCATGATTCAACTCCCAGTTTTCCGATGCGCCATCGTAGTCGCCAATCGCATTTTCATTCCAGTACGGGACTACCTGACGCCACAGGGGGTGCTCGGTAACCGGCTCACTGTCCAGTGATTGCATGATCAGATCTACATAGTAAGGCGTGATTTGCATCTTGCGCCCCAATAGGTTCTGTTCGATATGTGCCGATACTTCCTGGCCCCAACCGCCACACGCGCTACGAAGTGCAGGTTCATCGCGCAGGGCATTCTTTTGCTGCCAGCGCCAGTCACTCCATTGCCCGGAACTGCGAATAATACTTTCCTGAAAAACCGACATACTCTTATCCTCAAGCAGGGTCATATTGTTTTTTATATTTTTATTGATTCAGTACCACCACCCATGCAAATCAGGCGGAGGCCACTTGAATATTTTCGAGTCGCCACGCAGCCAACATCAACAGTGTTGCCAGTACTGAAAAAACCAGGCAGCCGGACAATGCGAACTTGAAACTTGACAGTTGCGCAACCAATCCAACTACGGACACGCCCGCCATCATTCCAAGACGCATCACATTGCTATAAAGCGCCGAGGCAAATCCCACACGATCAGGCATGACATCCTGAATGATGGTAATGGCCAAACCAATGAATATTCCGAAAAACAAGCCATTGAAAATCTGTATCAGTAAAAACATGTAGGTGTCGGAAACGACTTGGGAGAGCGCATAGAAAACAATGGCGCAGGCAAAACCGAAAAACATCAGGTTGTATTTTCCGTACTTCCGGCATAGCGCAGCGGACACCAGCATGACCGGGATCTCGAACACTGATGTTATCCCTAGCAGTAATCCCGGAAGATAAACCGGCATGTTCATTTCGCGTATGAGATACAGCGGCATGGCCGTGATGTAGATGCTATTGGCAGCATTGGAGAAGAAGATAGCCGCGCCCAACAAGCATACTCGCCCGGTAAGCGCCGGTTTCTCCTGAATCGATGAAGCGGCCGCCGGCAGTACCTTGAAGGCGGGTAACCTGGCCAGAGAAAACGCAAATACGAACAGAATGATAACGGCGGACAAGATGAAGTTGAATTTGAAACCGAACTTGTCAACCAATATGAAAGCTGACGGTGGCCCGACTATCCATACAATCGATACGGCCGATCGCATTTGCGAATTCAAACGAGCAGAATCCTTACCCGATGCGACCGCATGGACTCTTATCATCGCCAGCAATTGCGGAATGGACGCGTGCCCCGCCCCCATCAATACCAGGCCGATCAACAGCGCTTGCCATATTTGACTTGTGTTGTAGAAGGCTACCGCTGAAAGAAAAATAGACGAGAGACTTAGCAGGAAAAGCTGCTTTTTTGACCGCCCTTTATCAGCAAGTTGGCCGAACCATTGGCTGAAAATCAAGCCTGAAACAGCGAACCCCACACTATAAATGGCGATGTAAACCGGTGGAGCGTTAAGGTGGTCAACCAGAAAGGTGCTCATTACCGGCAGGATGAATGCATAAGCAAGAGCAGTAAGGCCATTGATCAGGAATAAATTTTTTGTAAGCGACTCAAAGCCCCGTGCGCCAGTCCGATTTGGCTGCATATGGTCATCCTTTTTTTATAGTTAGAACTACTGCGTGCACGACAAAGCTGCCACATCGGGCAGGTACTGGTCACTATGGAAACAGTTCAGCTAACTCTGCGGCATGGACCCGCCTATCGCTAATCACGAAAACCGGCCAACGGGCGGCCCCGGGACTTTGATAGAAGAACAACCCCGCCACCTCCGCAGCGTCTCCGGGATTGAGTTTCACAGTCTTCTGACTGGAGCCATTAATCAGCCTGTATTCAAAAAAGGGCAAATCCTTGTCAGCTATCTTCTGTGTACCGATCGAGTGAATCTCGACAGAGAACGTCTTGTCCTCATTTATTGCCTTGAAGGTGACCTGAGAGCCTTCGCGGGATTTGTAGAAGAGCATTGGAAACATGTCGACCATGACTTCTTGAAAAAAACAGATTCCATCGGGAATACGATAGAAAAATTCCTCGCCGTTAAAGTAAAGACTTTTTACCAGATACGAACTCGGCGAAAAAATGTAAGTGAAATCGATCTTGTCGATGCCCACCGACAGAGAGGCGATATTCTCGGGTAGATCCCATTTAATAAGTTGTTCTTTACCCTGATAACGCAGAAGAACATTATCTTTCTGCTGTTCAACGGTAATCAAACCGAGTGCCGGGTGCATGACCCCGCACGATACGATATTCATAAAATGATCTCGAGGGTCCTCCAGAACAGAAGTGACTGACTGGAGGATGCCTGAATTAAGCGGGTGTGTTGAGCATGGCCAGTGTTTCGTTCAGCGTCGTGGTCACGTTGAAGTCCCTCCATTCCAGCCTGGTCTGGGTGCGGTTGAAGATCTCATCGGATATATCCAGAGCTTTTATCGAGTCCATGCCCAGATCAAACACCGATTTATCAGGGTCAATCGAGTCCAGCTCAAGAATATCAGTCCAGATTTTTTCCAGTTGCTCTTTTGTTATTTTCATTTCAATCCCTCGGTTTATTAATACTCAATACTGCCATGCCCCAGAAGTACAACCCTGTACCGATCACGGCCACACGACTCGAAGCAGGAAGCGCAGTCATATTTTCCTGGTAGCAGGAATCAAGATTAATCAGACTGTCGCATGTGTAAGCATGCCCAAACCGGCCTATATTGCCTTTATAAATAGAAGCCTCTGGCGCCCCGACGGTTGACGCAATCTGGCGAAGCGCACTGAAACTGAAGTTGTGACAGATCACACGCTTTAAATCTTCCAATCGGGTCTGCGCAGTATCCAGTGCGTCTGCGGAAACCTTTCTGATCCCGCCGAGATAACTTTCATGGACATCAAGATTCATTTGATTGGAAACAGGATCGATGAGGTCCTTGACCGTCATTTGCGAATGGGTGCTGATGCTTTTCAACTCGAACGGCAAGCTTTCATGCTCTTCGGTTGACACGATACATGCCACCGCCGCGTCACTGTTTACAGCAAGATTCTTAAAGCGCGTACTTTCATCGAGCACCTTGTCGCAGAACACCAGCAACGCCTTGCGCTTCACACCGGACTTGAGATATTGCGAAGTAATGTCGAGAGCTGCGAAGAAATTGTTGCACTGCGACAGATAGACCCCCAGAGGGTAAACGTGCCCCAATCCACACTCGATCAAGCAAGCCGCCAGGTCTTTGTCGATTACATCACCGTGCCGGTCGCCAAAGGTACTCGAAGAAAAAATCAGCAGATCTATCTCGTCTGGGCGGTGACCATATTTCGATAGGGTTTTTTTGATGGCGACTGCAGAAAGTTCACCCAGACTGCGCTCTGTCCGATGGTATTTGCCGAACCCCATGGATCGAAGAAAAAGCTGGCTCTTGCGGTCTTCGCGAAGACGGACATTGTCCTCCAGCTCTTCGACATGCTCGCCGAGTTCGTAGCCGATCGCGCCCATCATCAATCGTTTCGCGTTCACTTCAGATACTCCGCTCGAAGGCTCGGTTTATCGCGTTTGCCGTTGGTATTGAGGGGGATTGATTCGATAAAAATGACTGTTCTGGGAATCATGTAGATCGGTAAATGATCTGCCACCGCACGCCTCAGGTCGGCGACGCTGTCATTGGGCGCTACGACAAAGGCAACCAGGCTGGGCTCACCCTCGGATTTGTCGACCAATACGCAGCAATCAGTTGCCCTGAAATGATCAATAATTGCCTTTTCAATTTCACCCAGTTCAATTCGGTAGCCATTGATTTTGACTTGGTCATCCACTCGGCCATGGTATTCAAGGTCGCCTCTGGCATTTAACTTGCCAAGATCGCCAGTCCGGTAAAACCGACGGCCCTCGGATTCATCATCGATAAAACTTTCCCGTGTTTTCTTTTCATCCAGATAACGCAGGGCCAGATGGTCACCGGTGATCTGCAACTCGTGACTGGTGTCGTCAACTTCGGCCAAACGGACAACGACGTGCTTCAGTGGTTTCCCCAAGGGAATAATCACATCCGCCGACCCCAGATATTCTTCCGCCCAACAGTAAGTCACTTGAACAGATGCCTCGACAGGCCCATACAGATTGAGAATCCTGGCGTGAGAAAAAGGAAAACTGTCTTTTACGTTCTGCACCAGTTGTTGCTCGAGTGGCTCGCCGCAAAACATGATCGTTCTGACCGTCTCCAGGCCCTGCCCTGCACTTTCCCGGAACAGCAGAATTCGACGCATCAATGAAGGAACCGATTGGAAAACCGTGATCTCGTGCTGATCCAGCCAAGGCACCAGTGACAGAGGATCTCTGACAGTCGACTGGCGCGGCACATACAGCGTCGCACCCGACATCAGACCTAGATATAGCTCCCCCAATGACAGATCAAAACTGTGATTCGTCGTAAGTGCGACTCGGTCAGCCCTTTTAACTTGAATCAGATCCTGGACACCTTCGAACCAGCGATAGTAGCCAAGATGGCTCAACTCCACGCCTTTCGGTGTACCGGTAGAACCGGAGGTGAAAAACACGACCGCCGGAGTAGAAGACGTTAGTCGCTCAACGGTGAATGGTTGCTCACGGTACCCTTCACGGGAAATGTCGAGGGTTTTGCCTGCGTTTTCCAGAGAAAGAACAACCAGAGGAATACCCAGTCGGTCAGCAACGAGCTGAGCGCCTTGCCGATTCTGACTGTCCGTCATAATCAGGCATGGTTGCGCGACATGGGCGATGGCATCGACTCTGGAGCCCGGTGTTTTCGGTTCGATCGGAATATAGGCGGCGCCCGAAAGTTGTGCGCCCAAGATAGCCAGGACCATCTCCGCGGAGCCATCGAAATAAGCCAGCACTCTTTTCGTAAGACTGTTGGCGACGCAACAGGCAATATGCTCGGAAACAGTTTCAATATGCTTGATGGCATTACGATAGCTAATGCTGGAGCGGTCATCCACTAACGCGATGGCGTCAGGTTGATTTGATGACAGTGCGATAATACTCAGCACGGGAACCGCTGTTTCGTCCATGAAGATCACCTGATCCTTGATATTGAGCCTGAATCCATTGGCCCATGAGACATGCTCTGCTAGAAAGCCCAGACTTCTTGTATTTCTGAGAAACACCGCGTTTGCGGGTCTTAGCGTCACAACTCACAGACCGCCTTTTTTAAGTACTAACGGAAGACGGGATCAGTGTCCAGACCTGCGTGAAAAATTTTGTAACATCTGCATGTTCATTATGTGACCACACAGTTACAAAGGCGAAAAAACACAGATTACTGATTGATTTGATTTATGTTTTTCAGGAATTACAAGCACTGCTAGACAACAACATTTTTTTCCTGTTAGTTTGAAAAAAGACGTTGTGAAATGGATGATTCATCTACAGGGAGTTCAACATGAATAGGCCGCAGAACCTTTCAGACAGCTTTTTCGTGCCCTACAAACGGCCGCCCTCCCAAGACAGCATCAATTGCTTTCTCGCCACTGTTGAAAGCTACTGCCAGCAAAAAGAGTTGGTCGAAAGCTTTGATCTCGCTCATTTCGAACATGAATTCCACATCATTGATGGCGCGAATACCGAGATCGTTGATGGTATCGCTGCTTTGAAAATTGAATCGGCCTGGGAGTGTCGAGATAGTGTCAGCATGCTGTCTGACAGAGTGATCAGGCGCATTCGAGAAAGGCATGGTTTGGCAATCTCTCTGGAAATCATCAACGACAAAGTAGCGTATCTGCGTCGCCTGGAAGAACTTCGCTTCGATGCCATCTGTATCTTTGACAATTATCTGATGAGCGAGAGTTACTACTACAAACGTTGGCACGGATTCAGCGTCTGCATCCTTAACGGCTACGACCCCGCCACCGATCGATACGGGTTGCTGGAGAGAAAGCACGGTCAATCCTTCGCCTCGACCGAGGACATGTACCAAAGCGCCGAGCACTTTATTGAAACCCTGGGTGGCAGTCAGATATTCCACCCTGTTTCAGTGCCCGTAACCACGTCTGCAACTGAAATTGAACTAAGCAGCGACCTGGAACGGATCCTTGAGAGTTATCACAGCGAAGACCCCGGTTCAGGCCGGAAAGGTCTTCAGTTGTTTTCGACAACGTACCCGCAACTCATTGAGAAAAACACTTCATTTCTGATTCATTGGAGCCAGCGAGGTTACGGCGAACGATACGCCAATCACCGCTTCTTCAATGCTCTTCGCGCAGCCGGCCATATTGCCTATGCCTCCAACCCGGCGCATTGGGATTACTTATCAGCTTTATACAAAGAGTTGGGCGATCTGTGGCGGTCTTTTGAGATGTTTCATGTCTATTCAGTCGCGCATTCGAATCCTGCGATTCTGAAAAGAAACCTGCCCTTGCTGTCCAGCATCATTGCGAAAGAACACGACTGTATGGTCGCGCTCGAAAAGTTGCACGCTTCGATTTAAAAAAACAATACAGCACAAAGGAATAGTTATGACCATTGCTCTCATTGGCAAGATAGTCACGGACAATCTTGGGCCAGCACTTGGACTTGCGCATATCGACGACAGCGAGGATTTGTTTGCTCTCGGCATGACGTCCTTGCACTCTGTATCACTGATGATGGCCATTGAAGAAGCGTTTAAGTTTCACTTCCCACATACCGCCTTGCAACCGGACAATTTCGAATCCATCAGCAAAATAAGCCAAGTCGTCGAAGACATCCTGAAGAACAAAGAATAGGGATTACTTTCGTGCTTAGATCGTATGAAGATGTGATAGACGCTTTGAATAAGGCCACCCCTGACATTCGCACGATGGCCAAACAAGCCGAGATCACCGGTTATTACCCGGAGCAGGTCAAGGCGTTGCTGGCGAGTACAGGTGCGTGCCAGTTCCTTTACCCCAAAGAGGCCGGAGGGGGGCTGCAGAGCGCTGATCAATTGGTGCACGTGCTGAAACAAGCAGCGTACATCGATGGAAGTTTTGGCTGGCTGCTCATTTCATACTTTCTGGCCGCGACTCATTCGGCGATCTATCTCGCTCGCCCTGGTTTCTCCAGACTGTTCGAAGACAATCAACAGCCGATAGTCGCAGGGCAATATCAACCCAATGGCAGAGGCGAGAAAACTGAAGACGGCTTCACCCTGACTGGCAAGTGGTCATTTGCAAGTGGTATTCATAACGCGGATTGGCTCGTGGCGGGTTTCTTTGAAACAACACGGGGCCAGATCCTCAAGGATGACGCTGGAAAACCCCAAGTCTCGGTTGCGGTTCTGCCGAAAAGAGACATTGCCCTCACCGGCAACTGGGACACCACCGGGTTACGCGGGACCGGCAGTATAAGTTATGAATGTACAGAGCTGTTTGTTCCGGCAAGTGCGTGCTTCAGCTTCGATCACTATGTTGTCCAGCGCGGACAAGGCATTCATACAATCGGAATCCTCGAACTGTCTGCCTTGACTCATGGCTGTTGGGCGCTTGGCATGGCGCAGCGTGTTGTCGATGAGATGCTGCTGTTAGCGAAACGAACCCTCAGGGCGCATGACGCTGCGCCGCTCTATGCCAAGGAAACGTTCCTTCTCGACCTTGCCAGGGCGTGTGCAAAAACTGTAGCGGCACAAACGTTCATCATTGATGCGGCGCGCTCGGCGCAGCATGAAATTCTAGAACTTGAGGTCCTCGGCGATCCTGCGAAATCCAGCATTCGGCTGGCGGCAACGTTCGCCAATGAAGTGGCTGCCGAAATCGCTGAAATTGCCTATCGACATATCGGTACTGGCTCGATTGCCAAGCGCAATGAAATAGAACAAGTACTGCGCGATATCCAGACCGGTCGACAACACATGATGATCAGCCCGCAAACGTATGTCGAATACGCACGCGCGCACTTCAGTGGAGCAAAGTGATGCCACTTCAAAAAAGCAACAAGCTGGCGATCATCGGCTATTCAGGCGTTTTTCCGAATGCCGATAACGCGGATGAACTCTGGCAGATTCTGCTGGGTCAGGAAGCGACTTTCTCGACTATTGCAAATGACCGCTGGGACGTGGCGTCCTATTACAGTGAGGATCGCTACGAGCCTGCCAAGAGCACCAGCCAGTGGCTCTCCCCGATTGATCTTGACTCCATCAAGGCAGAATTTTTCAGCCAGTTTCCTCAGACCGATCAAAAGCATACGGATCCGCAACAACTGATCTTATTGCGAGAAACGCAGAGGGCGCTGGACAAGGCTGGAATGACTGCTCAGGCGTTGTCAGGTTTTCGTGTATCCGTCTCGGTCGCCAGCATGGCGGCGGATAACCTGCTCAATGCCACGGCGAAGGCGGACCAGATCGGGCCTCATACCACGCTCGGCAACTATGAAGCCTTGTTGGCCAACCGTGTCAGCCAACATTTTGGCTTCACCGCCAGTAGCAAAACGATCAATACCGCTTGCAGCGCTTCATTGGTCGCGTTGAGCGATGCCCGTTATCAGCTGATGGCGGGCGATTGCGATTATGCCGTCGTTGCTGCGGCAAACATCAGCCTGAATCCGCTGAAGTTCATTTCCTTTTCCAAAGCGGGAATGCTCTCTCCCACCGGTCAATGTCGGCCGTTTGATATCAGCGCGAACGGGTACGTCCCTGCCGATTGCGTAGGCGCACTGGTGTTGACTACCGTGGAACGCGCGCGTGACAGCGGACATCCTGTATTCGGCGTAATTGAAGGGCTTTCGGTTAACCATAACGGGCAACGCTCACTCTCGGCGACAGCGCCAAGTGTCGAGGCACAGGTCGAACTGTTGGGCCATGCGCTTCAAGATGCAGACCTGAGAGCCAGCGACATCACCTACATTGAGGCGCACGGCACGGGCACATCGTTAGGCGACCCGATAGAACTTGAAGCGCTGGCACAAATATACGGCACCAACGCCTGCGCCGTAGGCAGCATCAAAGGTGCAATCGGCCATGCCGAAGCTGCCGCCGGGCTGGCTGGTATTATCAAGATTCTCCTCATGTTCCAAAACAGGGTCATTCCCGGCAACTTCTGGCTAAATGAAGTCAACCCGCTTGTTGCGGACCGCTCTGCTCAGCTGACGATTTCTCCCAACTCCACGCCATGGCCATCAGGTCAGAAACGTACAGCAGCACTTAGCTCGTTTGGTTTCGGCGGTTCCAATTGCCATCTTCTGATTTCTGAATATTCGGGCGAAGTATCGTCGGTGGCACATCCGCAACCTGATTTCTCTGCAAACAACGTGTACTTGTACGAAGCTGCGATCCCGCACGGCCTTGAAAGCGCCGCGTTGAAAAACTGGCTGCTGCGCAGAAACTGGTCCAGCACTGCGCCCCGCAAAGTTGCCTGTGATACCGGAAGACGTGTCATCGAAACCAGCGCTGAAGGGCAGCTGCGTTTGCGGGAAATGCCCGCTGACCACTTCAAGAACACGGTGAGTTGCGCATCCCTCGATGCTGGATACAGCCTGGTCCCGCATGTTTCCCGTCCACTGAGCGTGTTGAGTGATAAGCCGTTCTCTGCAACTTATGTCGATCGTCTGAGCGGGTTATTTCCCTCCGGCAGTTTCGTTCTCAGTCCTGACAATCAGTACTGGATTTTGCCAGTGGCGCTGGTCGACGAACTCAGCTGCATCAGCTCTTTGATCGCCTCCAGCAGCTCACAGTGGACGTCCCGTTTCAGCGAACTGGAAGTCCACCAGTTCACCTTCAAGTTGCTCGTCGCGAAATGGAAAAAAGCGACTGCAGGCATGAGTGGCCTGGAGGGCTTCGCCAGCTGCATGGCCTATATAGAGTTGTGCGACAAGTGGAAGTTAACGGCGATCGCCGTACCCGACTCAATGCGCTTTGCCTATCAACTGGCAGCGCAAGGGTTTATAGCCCCGTCGACCCTGATTCAAATGATCAGCAACCGCCAGTTCAACGCCTACACTCTCTTCGATTCGATTTTACGCAACGCACAGCTCAACCCGGAGAAGGCGCGCCTTCCGGCATTGCGACAGTATGGTTTCCTGGAACATTCGTCATCGAGTCGAACGATCAGCATTGATACACCGTTTGTGCCCGCCTCCACGCCGTTCTTTTACAAGGACCTGTTTTCAATGCTCGTCGATCTATGGCTGGCCGGGGAGCCGGTGAATTGGCAGGAACTGAGCAACGAGTGCAGTTCAAACCACATTTTCTTTTCTGAAAAATCCGA
>Ga0213825_1002502_pt1 | contig 11668 bp, 7 predicted proteins | sample MC6MC0900MG_FD_179896 | JGI IMG/M metagenome (GOLD analysis project Ga0213825, IMG submission 179896) | Enriched soil aggregate microbial communities from Iowa State University, Ames, United States - MC6-MC0900-MG | ecosystem: Environmental > Terrestrial > Soil > Unclassified | place: USA: Iowa... | reverse complement strand
TGACTCATTTAGTGCAGGAGATATGGTATTAATTGGGCCTAACATTCCACATATTTGGCATAATGATGATGCTTTTTTAAAGCCAGACTACCATGAGCGTGCTAAAGCTCTTGTTATTTACTTTCCAGCTGACTTTCTTATTCAATTGACCGATGATCAATCGACAATTCAAGCCATGCAAAAATTTATTGATAAGACTAAAGATGGTTTACGTTTTTATGGGAATACATTAAAAAATGCAATGACACTCATGCGGGATCTAGTCCATAAAGATTCTTTTTCAAAAATAACCGGTTTCCTAAACCTTGTAGCATTATTGCATCAAAGTACCGAATATGATCATTTATCATCAGGGACATATAAACCTGTTTACAGCGAAAAGGATAATAAACGGATAAACATCATTTATGTTTACGTAATGCAAAACTTTAGAGAAACCGTTTCGTTGCAGGAAGCGGCTAGCCTCTTAAATATGAACTCAAATGCTTTCTGCAGGTTCTTCAAAAAACACACCCAAAAATCGTTTTCTAAATTCGTAAATGAAACACGCATAGGACATGCCTGCAAATTGCTGGAAGATAAGAATCTGAATATTTCAGAAGTATGTTATGCTAGCGGTTATCAAAATTTAACAAACTTCAATAAGTTTTTTAAAGAAATTATGAATAAAAATCCGAGAACCTATCGAAAAGAAATGGAGGTTGGTAGATTCAGCACACCAATAAAACCTATTTCTTCCAATGATTAGTATTATTCACAACGAATAAAATGTCCTAAATAATTATGGTAACATTCATATTCCAAAGTTTTCAAATAAAAAATAATTCGCTTTCTTTGGAACTGATAAAGAATAAAAGTTAAAGGGTATTCTATAGTAGATATATAATATCAACATAAACCATAAAAACTAAATGAAAATAATTAAGAAAATTGCTCTTTTAGGATTATTATCGACAGCAGTATTATCGAGTAATGCGCAATCTATTCCATACGAAGGAGTATCCGGATGGGAGGAAACAAAAGACAGTCGGATGGCGTGGTTCAGAGAAGCCCGATTTGGACTTTTCATCCATTGGGGACTTTACAGTGCCGCTGGAGGTAGCTGGGAAGGAAAACAATATCCACAACATTATGCCGAATGGATTCAAGCATGGGCAAAAGTACCGAGCAAGCCATATGCCGAAGTTTTAAAACCAAAATTCACAGCTTCAAAATTTGATGCCTCTGCTTGGGCATCCCTTGCAGAAGAAGCAGGCATGAAGTATGTTATTATAACCTCACGTCACCACGAAGGATTCTCAATTTTTAATAGTCAACAACCTTATTCATTAAAAAATGACATCACAGGTGGTACTAATATTTCACCTAAAGGACGTGATCTTTACGGAGAAGTCGTTAAAGCTTTTCGTGCTAAAGGTCTAAAAGCGGGTGCTTACTATTCATTATTAGATTGGCAACATCCGGACTCATATGAAGGTCTTTCCTATTTAAACCCCAACCCTACTGGCTATAAGCCCAATCATGAAGTCTATAAAGATTATTTATATGGGCAGGTGAAAGAGCTTGCGAATAATTATGGAGGTCTGGATGTCCTATGGCTTGACTTTAGTAGTAAAAATCATCAGGGTGAGAGCTGGGGTACAAAACGTATTCTTACAGATTTAATTAAATGGCAACCTCGGGTTATTGTCAATAACCGTTTCTGGGATGGTCTTGAAAATAAAAATGGGGATATTGGAACTCCCGAAAAATATATACCACCAACAGGTCTTCCGGGTATGGACTGGGAAGTGAGCCACACGATGAATGAAAGCTATGGCTATAGTGCACATGACCAGAACTGGAAATCATTTGATAAAACAATGCGTCTATTTATCGAAACAGTAAGTAAAGGTGGAAATTTCCTACTCAATGTTGGTCCGGATGGTGAAGGTGCTATTCCAGAGAAAGCCGTTAAACTACTTAAGGACATCGGTCAATGGATGAAAGTAAATAATGAATCCATATATGGAACCACTGCAAGTCCGTTTCAAGGATTAGATTGGGGCTATTGTACTCAAAAAGATGGTAAACTATATTTCCATGTATTCGATATTCCATCAAATGGCAATATAGAAGTACCATTAGCTAGCGCTATTCATAAAGCCTATTTATTAGGAAGTTCTAAAAAATCATTAAAGATATCAAAATCTGCTTCGGGAAAAACAATCCAATTACCTGCGGACTTTAAAGGTCAGATGCCAATGGTTATCGTTGCAGAAATCAAAGGAACTCCTCAAGTAATACAGCAACAGATATTAACTCAAAAAGATGGTAGAATAATCTTAACGGCTAACAATGCTAAATTAATCGGTACTGGCGGAATTAAACTTATTGGCGCAACGACTCATGATCCGAATCGTCCAAATGCAATTGGCGACTGGTCTAAAAAATCCGATCAAGTGGCGTGGGATGTAAAAATACAGCGTCCTGGCACCTATAAGATAGTCGTTAATTATCTTCCGCACGAGCAAAAATCAGGAACTATTTCGCTAAGTCTCGGAACGAACAACTTATCTTATCAACTCAAGGCAACCAAAGGTAGCCAATTTGTAGATGTTGAAACAGGAACATTTGAAATTTCACAACAGGCACTTGGAGACACCGCTTTAAAAGCGGAACTAAAAGCGCTTGAAATTACGGGAAATTCACTACCTGAGATTAGTTCAATCAGTCTCGTTCCTGTCAAATAAACTGAAATAAATAGACAGCTAAGAGCCTGTTTCCATCTTTAAAAAGCAAATGGAAACGGGCTCTTTTCATTTAAATTTGATGTCGAGTTTCACAAAAAATGAAAAATATTTTTTGTTTTCAATTAATTGCCGTTAAACTATTTTGAACAGAAAGAATTAAAATTCAATTTTTTAACATCAGATTCGAATGATTTATATTGCTCTGCAGTCATATTTTTGACTGGTAGTCGAAACTCTCCACAGTCTAATCCAACCTGTTTCATATATGCCTTACCTACTGAAATACCGCCATATTTTCCAAGAAGGGTAATCATATCAATAGATTGTTGCTGAAGATCATTTGCCCTGTCGAAATCACCATCATCAAATGCTTTGATCAGGTCATAATATAATGGTGCGGCATAATTGTAAGTACTCCCAACCGCTCCCCTTGCTCCTAATACTAGAGCAGATAGCATATTCTCATCTCTGCCCCACAGCATATCATACTTTCGATCCGCATAGTTCATACAAGATAGAAAATCCATAAAGTCTTCATGTGTGTACTTAATTCCTGCAAAATTCGGAATTTTGCCATCTACTGCTTTCAGTAAATCAATCATTGGAAAATTACCACCTGTCAACACCGGAATATGATAATAATAGAATGCCGTATTGGGAGCTGCTTCAGCAACAGCGGCACAACATTTAGCAAGCTGATCCACATTTGAAGGCTTGAAATAAAATGGTGATGTAAATGAAATAGCGTCTACGCCTTCTGCTTCAGCAATTGTGGCCAACTCTCGGCATTCTTTAATGTTTGTACCTCCTAAGAGAATCATTAAACTAAAATCAGGATCGCTTTTTGTTAACTTGGTCCATGCTTTTAAGACATCGACTTTTTCTTGAAAAGTTAATGAAACTCCTTCACCTGTTGACCCACAGATAAAGCCTCCCGTAACCTTATTATTTTTTAAAGACTGGTAGTAATTTGGTATTTGTGCTAAATTTAATGCTCCATTCTCGTCAAATGGCGTGAAAGGGGCGGCAATTAAGCCATCTATTTTTTTTGTGATCATATATAATAATTAGATTTTTCTAAAATGAAATTCTACTCCGTTATGGAGTAGAATTTTTGTGGTTAGGTTCCGGAATAACCAGGATTTTGTTGTCCAGTTAATTTCGGATCTGCTGATAACGTCCCTAAATCTATAGGCCATAAAAGTTTATGTTTCTGACTTTCAGTATTATCCAAAACACCAACTAAAGGCAAATCACGGCGAAACACAAGAGGCTTGCCACTAGCATCTTGCATGCGACGCAAATCAAACCATTGATGTCCTTCCGAAACAAATTCTTTAGTACGCTCGTAATAAATGGCAAGTTCATTACTTTCAAAAGTTCCATTTACAAATAATGGCGCTTTTCCATTATATGCACGATTTCTTACTTTCATAATTTCATCAGTGGGATCTTGACCTAATTTATTTTTTATTTCAGCTAAAAGTAAATAAGCGTCCGCAAGTCTATAAATAGGATAATCATCTGAATAATTACGTACCCCGTCAATTAAGGTCCCTAAAAATTTTCGCAAGAATGTTGCAGAGGTATTACCTTTATTAAAATTTATAAACGTAGCATTTGCCCTAGTATCATTTTTCTCAAATAATTTATACAAATCAATTTTATATTGATAACGGATGATACCAGTAGAGCCTGCCTGTAGTGGATCTTTCGGTATAGCCATGCCATTTTCGTCAACATATCCCGAAATGTCATCAGAAGCTGCATATATAAAATTATTAAAGAAATTGGTAGCTTCCTGATTCATGTAACGTAGCGTAAAAATAATTTCAGAATTACCTTTCATAGCCGGAATACTAGCAGATTGAAATACGTTTGAAAAATTATTCTGTAAAGAATATCGCGGTATTACATCTTCAACTGCACTTTTAGCAATATCGAGATCGGCTTTAACATTCTGAGGAGCCTTACCATCTAAATCAACTTTAGCTGTCCATAAGTACACCTCTGTTTTCAACATTTTAGTGGCAGCTAAAGACCACTGTGCTTTTTGATTTTTTGTATCATAAACAATTCCAAATGATTTTTCAGATTTATCAATTTCTGATTTAATAAAAGCCATTGTTTCTAGCTCTGTTTCTGTTCGAGCTTTGTACGCTTCTTCCGCTGAACTAGGTGTATTAACTGCTGCTTGAGGTTCAGTAACCAGTGGCACACGTCCGTAAGTTCTGAATAAGTAAAAATAATAGAAAGCTCTAAGTCCATATGCCTGTCCCAAATAGTAGCCTTTTTGTGCTTCAGTAAGATAATCGGCTTTTTCTACCTGGTAAATGAAATTATTAACTTGAAATAAAGGTCCATAAAGACCAGCCCAAGCACTAAATCCAGGTGAACTTTCACGAATGTCCTGAATTATTATATTAGCAGAATTTAATGAAGAGGTACCAATATCTGCAGTACCATTTCTCAAAGTTCCACCACGAAGTTCACCTAAACTCCATAGCGTTTGTTGTTGTCCCCTCAACTGTCCATGAAGGCCCAGCATTGCCCCAGCAACTTGATCGTTATTTTTCCAAAATGATCCACTAGCAAAATAATCTTCTGGGGCCAGATCTAATTCCATTTCTTTACAAGAGGAAAGAAATGAGGATGCTATTAGTAAATAAATAAATATATTTTTCATCGCTTTGCATTAAAATGTTAATTGTAAACCTAATATAAATGTTCGGGGTAATGGATATCCTCCGCCTCCCTGTCCGACACTACCGCTTTCTGCTGAAAATAAAGTGTTTTTTGTCCAGTAATGAAGGTTTTGTCCTGTTAAAGAAACATTTAAATCTTCCATTTTTATCTTATTTGCTAAGGTTTTAGGTAATCTATATCCAAGGGTTAATTCGCGAAATGCCAGATAGTTTCCCTTATTGTAAAACATGCTACTTTCCCGACTTGTATTATTTTTAAATAATTGATCTGCCCAGTAATAAGAAGGGTACTGAGCATTGGGATTTTCCGGAGTCCAAGTATTAAATACGTCTGTTGTCGTATTAAATGTTCCTTGCATCATTCCTAGAAACCAAGCCCTTGGTCCATCATAGGCAACATAACCTAAGGCATAATCAAAACGGCTATTTAAACTAAGATCTTTCCAGCGTACAGAAAGCCCGAAACCTCCAGTCCATTTAGGAACTGTATTTCCCATATAAACACGATCATAAGAATTAATAATACCATCACCATTTACATCTTTCCACATAACATCACCTAGAGCTAATGGGTAATATAGTCCTTTCTGATCGGCTGGTAGCGCATTAAATACATCTGGATGAACAAGTGTTCTTGCTCCGATCAAATCCTTTAGTTGTAAAGCATAATTATCTAGATCCTGCTGGGTACGAATAATACCTGTAGCTTCATAAGCATATGCGACATTTGGATCTTGTCCTTCTTGAAAACCACCAACCCAGATCAATTCCTTAGTTTTTGAATCATACACCTGCAAACCGCCCTGTCTATTATTTTCAACACCATTATATGGTAATTTTAATATTTTGTTTTTATTATAAGCGGTGTTCCAACTAACATTTACATCCCAATTAGACTTTCGGAGTAATTGATAATTTAAATCAACTTCCACTCCTTGGTTTTGCATATCACCATTGTTGGTTGTAATAGTTGTGAATCCAGCAGAAGCAGGTAATGTTAGGTTAGCTATTTTATCTTTTGTCGTACGATGATAATAAGCGACCGTAAGATCTAATTTATTGAATAGTCTAGTTTCTAAACCAACTTCTTTAGTCATTAAACTTTCCCATTTCAAGTTAGGGATAGATAAAGTTGACATCGTGTATCCTACCTGACCATCATATTTACTAGTTCCATAAGAACCTTGTAAGGTATATGAACCTATTCCACTAACATTTCCGTTTGCACCATAACTTGCACGCAGTTTTAATGAATTCACAGTATGATCAGCACCTAAATAATCCTTTAAAAAATCTTCTTTATGTAAAGCCCAGCCTAGTGATATTCCAGGAAAAGTTCCCCATCGATTATTAAGGAGAGTAGAATAACCATCGCGTCTTGCTGTCAAAGTCATCAGATATTTTTCCTTATAATCATAATTGACACGTCCAAAATAGGAAGTTATACGTTGGCGATCATGATACGAGTCAATCGCTCTCTTATTTGCTTCTGGGCTTGTTAAACCCAAATCCATAAAATCATCTGTTGGCGCTCCTGTTCCTGAAGCGGAAAAACCATTATTATATGCATCAAAAAATTCCCAACCGATCATCGCATCAATATGATGATCCTCACGAATGTTCGTATTGTAGTTTAATACGGCATTATAAGTTTGGTTATAGATCTTATCATAGGAAGCAGATGAATTACGTGTGCGTACATAATTTCCCGGACTTGCTAAATAATCCTTATTAAATGATTCTGCTGTTGACTGATTAAAAAACCAATTACCACTAACTCTTAAGCTTAAATTTTCTAAAAAATTGACGGTAAAAGCCTGTGATAATGTAAGCTTTTGATTAATATTTTTCCGAATAAACTTATCATCATTTACAACTGGATTACCATCTTGCCAATCTTTTCCAACAAGCAATTCTCCATTGGCATTAACACCGCGCATAGTTGGAGGCGCTCCTAATGCACGGGTCATGTAATTACCTTCACCATTAATAGCATCACGCCATTTTGTATAAGCAAAATTGACTCCTGAAAAGGACTGTAACCAAGGCTTAATTTTATAATCACCATTTAATACAAAGGTTGTCCGATCATAAAAACTACTGATTGGCATTCCCTTTTCATTATATTTGCCAACACTTCCATAATACTTCCCCTTATCATTCCCACCTTGAACGGCAATATTATAGTCTTGAGTTAAGCTGAAATCACGTAATGCATAATCCGCGTAATCGAAATCTTTAAAAATTAATTCTTTACCCGTAACTGGATCAATCATTGTCTGCCAGCCTTGCTGCAATAGCTCTCTATTTGTATCATCTAAGAACATTGTGCTCCAAACTGCATTACTTGTTACATTTCCATCTAAAATGTTTCCATTTGCATCTTTATACAAATTACCAGTACCAAATGGGAGAACTTTCGTTAATTGATCTAATTGGCTAGGTTGATACTGCCCTGACAATTGAACTCCTTTTCGACTCCAATTTATATAATCTCGTGCATTTAAAAACTTAAATGGAGAGTTTAAAGTATTAATACCAACTTTAGATTGAAGTGTAACATTAGATACGCCTTCTTTTCCTTTTTTAGTAGTGATTAATACCACCCCATTTGCCGCTCTTGCTCCGTAAATAGCTGTAGCCGATGCATCTTTTAGAACATCAATAGATTCAATATCATTTTGATTAATATCATTAAATCCGCTTCGAATTAAACCATCAACAATTACTAATGGATTCCCACCGCCAGCATATGTAGTCCCCCCTCTTAGCGTTACTGATGGCACCGCACCAGGCCTACCTGAAGTTTGCTGTACTCTAATACCTGGAATTGTTCCCGCCAATGCAGAAGCTGGATTGGATCGAACACCCGTTTCTAAAACTTTCTTATCCAATCGACTTACGGAGCCCGTCAAATTGGATTTTTTCATCTTTCCATAGCCCACAACAACAACCTCATCAATTTGTTGATTGGAAGATTCTAATTTAATTTCCAAGGATTCTGCCTGTCCAACTTTTACTTCCTGAGGTTTGTATCCTGTAGAAGTAATGACCAGGATCGCATTCGGATTTGTCGGTAAAATAAAGGAACCATCAGCTTTTGTTTGTAAAGATTGCTTACTTCCCTTCACGTTAATAGTTACATTTCCCAAAACTTCTCCTGTAACGGCATCTCTGACTTTACCTTGAATGTTTCGATCCTGCGCATGGATTACAGCTAGATTTCCTGCTAGCATAGACCAGAGTAATAAATGTTTTAATTTTCGGTTTGAATACATATTGGTTATTATTAAGTATTACATAAAGCAAATTTATATAATTTAATTTGTAAAAAACAACATTAAATTAACATTATGTACAACATACTTGTAAAAATTTATATGTATATTTGTTTTTAGGCGTATAAATGCACTTTTATGAGTACAAATCCAACATTGATCAATTTTGTTAACACCATTGATACCTCTTCACTCGTTGATAAAGTGGAGAAAGAAATCATCAATTTATTCATTAGTCAGGGATTAAAAATAGGCGATGCACTTCCCAAGGAATTAGAATTAGCGGAAACTTTAGGAGTAAGCCGCACGGTGATCCGAGAAGCAATGTTACGTTTAAGACTAGTAGGCTTAGTAGAATCTAAAAAACATAGAGGTGCTGTATTAACCAGTCCGGATCTGATCAGTCCGATGAAAAAATCGCTTTACCCAACGATCATGGATGATAAGACACTGCGTGATTTATTTGAAATGAGATTGATATTGGAACTTGGAATGGCAGATTTACTTTATCAAAGAATTACTCCTGCAGATATTCAAGAATTAGAAGTAATTGTTGCTAAAGAATCAAATGATAATGACAACAGCATATTTGATATCGAAACAGAAGTTGCATTCCATGGTAAATTATATGAGATCAGTGGGAATATCATGCTTAAAGATTTTCAAAATCTTCTTTTACCAGTCTTTAAATTTGTACATTCGAGTGGCATGCTGATTGAAAAGTCAAATTCAAAGAATTTTATATCTCACCGTGGCTTGGTGGACATATTAAAGGTAGGAACTCCTGAAGTTTTCAGAAATGCGATGCGCCAGCACTTAGATAATCACTTTCAGCGTATACAACAATACGATAACAAACCTATTGATTAAAGATTCAATATTTCATCATAACTTATTACTATACAGCAACTGCTTTCATACCAGAAGTATGAAAGCAGTGTATCTCATACCTATCAACTTGCTACTTAAATGTTAAGTATAATGAATATGTAGCGCTCCCGTAGCCGACTTCATTCGAACAACATCTATATTTATTCTAATTTTATAGCTCACTTCTATTTACCTTTATGCCCACAAAAAAAAGTACGATTTATAAAGGCTTTTCTTTAGCAATTGCAGCGGCTATCCTATGGGGAGTATCTGGGACATTAGCACAATTTCTATTTCAAAAAAGGGAAATAAATGTTGAATGGTTGATTACAGTTCGTATGTTACTATCTGGCATCTGCTTACTAAGCTTTGCAAAAACTAGCGAAAGAGCGCCTATATTTAAAATTTGGAAAACTAAAAATGACCGTTTACAACTACTTGCCTTTAGCATTTTTGGCATGCTGGCTGTACAATATACTTATTTTGCAGCGATTAAGCATTCGAATGCCGCTACGGCTACTGTGCTACAATATGCTGGTCCAATCATAATCGCCATCTATTTAGCGTTTAAGCATAAAAGATTACCCAGTCTTTTAGAATTATTTGCTATTATTCTGGCAATAATTGGAACTTTTCTATTAGTCACAAATGGTAACATCAATACCCTCGCCATATCCAATACCGCGCTGTTTTTTGGCTTAGCCTCTGCGGTCGCATTAGCCATCTACACTTTAATGCCGATGATATTACTATCAAAACACAAATCCTCTGTAGTGATTGGCTGGTCTCTCCTTTGTGGTGGTATTGCCTTCAGTTTCATGAAAGCACCTTGGGATATTCAGGGCGTTTGGGATACTAAAACTTATTTATTTACGGCACTCATTATTCTTTTCGGAACTGTATTTCCATTTTACTTCTATCTGACTTCCGTAAAACTAATCGGTGGACAGAAAGCGAGTCTGTTAGCATCAGCTGAGCCTCTTTCTGCCACACTTTTGGCCGTATCTTGGCTTCACGTTCCCTTTTCCTTGTGGGATTGGATAGGAACTTTCTGCATTATCGCTACGGTCTTCATATTAAGTAAAAAATAAAAAAGGCTGTAAGATTATTACAGCCTTTAAATAATTTATAAAATCTTAGAAAGAAAAATCATCTTTAGATGATTCACTTACATATGCTGGATCATCAAAATTAGGCTCGTAGCGTTTTTCAAGAACTTCCTGATTCGATTTAATGTATTCAACAACATCTGTCAAACCCTCTGCAAATTTCTCAAAGTCTTCTTTATACAAGAATATTTTGTGTTTAATAAACTGGCCGTCTTCAAAACGTTTCTTGCTTTCAGTGATGGTAATGTAGTAATCGTTAGACCGTGTAGCCTTTACATCAAAAAAATAGGTACGCTTACCCGCTCTCACTTTTTTTGAAAAAACCTCTTCTCGCTCTTTGTTTTCAAAATCTCCCATTGGTTATTATTTAAGTTTAAGTTATCTTAATCTTTGATAAATATATAATATTTAGCATGTAACTTCCAAATATTATTCAAAAAAAATAAATTTTGAATCTATGATAAGCTCTTTTAACGAACTTGATTTTTATATTTAGCCGATAAATGTCACCTATCGCTCCTCAACGATATTTTTTCACCGAGGATTTTATTACATTTACCGAATATTATTGATCGATTACCTATTTCAATTACTTCGGGTTATATAACAACTATACCTTTGAAGTATAAATTTTAAAAGTCATGGAAAAAGAGCCATTCGTACCAAAAAGCAACAACAGTAAAAATATCATAGGTGGTATCATCATACTCATCGGTATTCTATTACTATTAAAAAATTTAGATTTAGACTTCTTCTTCCCTTCATGGATATTTGGCTGGTATATGATTTTGATTATTATCGGTCTTGTAATAGGTGTCAATTCTAATTTTCAAAAAAAATCTTCTATAATCTTAATTGCGGTTGGTCTAGCATTTCTAGCTAGAAGAATCATGCACACCGATTTTGGAGGAATTATATTCCCGATCTTGATTATTGGATTAGGAGCATATTTTATCATGGGAAGAAAAAAAGGT
>Ga0213825_1002500_pt1 | contig 11670 bp, 10 predicted proteins | sample MC6MC0900MG_FD_179896 | JGI IMG/M metagenome (GOLD analysis project Ga0213825, IMG submission 179896) | Enriched soil aggregate microbial communities from Iowa State University, Ames, United States - MC6-MC0900-MG | ecosystem: Environmental > Terrestrial > Soil > Unclassified | place: USA: Iowa... | reverse complement strand
AGCGCAAGACGCCCGTCTATCGGCGTATGGACTGGAGCACCTCGATTGAGATAAAGTGAACCGAGGTTGACTTATCGTAGGGTGAAGAGCGAAATCGTCTCTCCGATGGCGCCTGGAGCTGGACATTTCTCGAGGTCCAATGGTAAAAATCCTTATATTATAACAAAAACCAGGCAAAATGCCCGGTTCCTTAAGGATGCAAATATCCGATTGCTTGTATTATCCGTGTTCTCTTATTATAAATCATTAATTACAATATAGGTTGCTTTCACAGGACCGTGTACTCCGACAACAAGATTTAACTCAATATCAGCTGAGTTACTTGGACCAGTAATAAAATTGATACAGGAGGCAACATGGCCTGTCCGTTGATGGATTTCACGCATTTTCACTGCGGCCTGGGTCATTCTTGGAACAAGGGTGCTTTTTGCAATCAGCATGATCGATGCTGCCGGTAAAAAACTGACGGTTCTTCCCTTATCTTTGTCGCTAAAGAGGACGACTGTTCCGGATTCTGCGAGCGTTATATCACTGATCGTGATGCCGACATTGGCGTTTTCTGCCTTATGAATATTTTGGTCACCTATGGTGTAGTCCCATTCAAACACATCGATATTTTCTGAAGGCCACTCCTGTTTCATTAAGGCATCAAGTCCCCACTCCGAGAATCTTTCGTCCTTCCAAGTCACAATTGGACCGCCGCCATAGTCAAGAACCACATCATTTACGGCTGCCGGCAGCCCTTTTAGGTCGGTTGTAAAAATGTTTGTATGAATTTTTTCACAGTGTTCTTTCAATACCTCTAAAAGCTCATCCTGGGTTGCATCCTTTAATACCTCATGCTGCGGCTGGAATTTCCAGTTCGGCCTTTCAATTAGAGTTGAAATTCGCGGCCGGTTAAGACGGTCGGCAATTTGATTTAAAAATGAATCTCGATTTTGTATAGTACCGTTCATGTCTAGTTGTCTCCCTTTTCGCGATTTTTAAACCAATCTCTGAATCTCTCTTTATTTGGAGCTGGGAATTCCCGAATATCCGTCCAAGCCTTAAGTGGTCCGGGTCCTTTGGAGATTTTATCTCCTGAAGTAAATGGATTCATCGCAGCAGGAGCAATTTTAGAACCAATTTTATAAAGTGTCGGTGATGCGGCGCCAAGCCCAAAGGCCCTCATTAATAATTTTTCAGAAACAGGTGCTTTGCCTTCCTTTTCAACAATGTTTATGCGATGTTGATGGAGAAGATTATGCAAGGGTATTTTCACCGGACATACTTCCGTACATGCACCGCAAAGGGTGGATGCATATGGAAGCTCCTTGTATTCATCATATCCTCCTAGTAACGGAGAAAGAACGGCGCCTATCGGTCCCGGATAAATGGAACCATAAGAATGTCCGCCAATATGACGATATACTGGACAAACATTGATGCACGCCCCACAACGGATACATTGGAGTATTGACTGGAACTCACTGCCAAGAATGTCAGATCTGCCATTATCGACAATCACAAGATGGAATTCTTCCGGACCATCCACATCCAATTCTTCACGCGGGCCAGTTAAAACGGTAATATAGCTAGTTAACTTCTGACCAACCGCACTTCGGGTCAACATACTAACGAGAACTTCCATTTCTTCAAAGGTAGGAACAATTCTTTCCATTCCCATTACAGTTATTTGTGTTTTTGGCAATGCCGTAACTAAATCGGCATTCCCTTCGTTCGTCACTAAACTAAAGGAACCCGTTTCGGCAACCGCAAAGTTACAGCCCGTAATACCAATATCAGCTTCAAGGAATTTTTCGCGGAGTGTCACGCGTGCTTGGCAGGCAAGCTCCTCCGGTTTTGATGTTTTCGTATATCCAAGTTTTTTCGCAAATACATCACGAATTTGCTCTTTGTTTTTATGAAGCGCTGGTACCACAATATGTAATGGCGGATCATGCTCATCCAGTTGAAGAATATATTCACCAAGGTCTGTTTCGACTACCTCACAACCTTCTTCCTCCAACATACCATTTAAACCGATTTCCTCGGTAACCATCGATTTTGCTTTTACTACTTTTTTTGCATTTTTACGCTGAACAACGCTTTTTATATATTCATTTGCTTCTTCCTTCGTTTGGGCAAAAAAGACATGACCGCCGCGCTTTGCAACGTGTTCACTTAACTGCTCCAAATAAAAATCAAGGTGTTCGAGCACGTGCTGGCGGATTTCTTCGCCATGATTGCGCCAGTCTTCCCAGTTCTCCAATTCATCGGTTGTTACCACTTTTCGTTTATACCCCATACCGTCTTGTGCCCCGGCGACAGCACTACGCATAAATTGATCATGAATACCATGATCAACACGTTCCTTAAACTTTTCCGTGCTAATCTTCATTGCCATAAGACTTTACCCCCGCCTATAAAATCAATTTTTTAGAAAAACGCGAAAAGCGTACAGCTTTCTTAGTGACTGTTTAATACTTCTGCAATATGCAATACCTTAACCGGTTTCCCTAATCTCTCCATTCGCCCGCCAATATTCATTAAGCATGCGCCATCTGCACCAATAAGGTACTCGGCCCCCGTTTCTTCCACATGACCGACTTTTTCATCGACCATTTGCTCCGATATTTGGGCATTTTTTACTGAGAAGGTGCCGCCAAAGCCGCAGCATTGTTCTTTACCCGGTAATTCTGTGAACTTCAAACCTTTAACGTTTTTTAACAGAATCATTGGCGGTTCTTTTACACCCAATAATCTTGTCATGTGGCAAGAGGTGTGATAGGTTGCCGTTCCTTCAAACCTGGCTCCGACATCTTCAATTTTTAATACTCCCACAATAAATTGTGTCAGTTCGTATGTTTTTTCCGCTAATTGTTTTGCTTTTGGCTCCCAAACAGGATCTCCTGCAAATATATGAGGATATTCATGAAACATAAAAGCACATGATCCGGATGGTGAAACAACGTATTCTGCATCACTAAACGTTTCAATCATTTTCTTCATCGCTTCTTTTGATTCCTTAACATAGCCACTGTTATAAGCTGGCTGACCACAGCATACTTGAGATTCCGGGAACTCCACTTCGCACCCTAGTCTTTCAAGTAGTTCAACTGTTGCCTTCCCTACATTGCTCTGAAACATATCGACAATACAAGTAGCAAAAAGAGTAACCTTCATTCTTTTCTCCCTCTCTTACTATTATAAAATTTATTCATCATGTTAAACTGGTAAACAGGTCATCTGATGACCTAACAACATTAATATTCTATACCTTACATTAAAAATAGCAAGGCTAGGAATGGCTTTCATAAAAAAAGACGATTTATACTTTATTTCCGGATAAAGAAAAAGAGTTCTCAGAAGAGTGAGAACCCTTTTTTTACACCTATTTCTCCATCATAAAAATTATTTAAACATTGTGGTATGTTGGAAATATTTTTTCAATATCTCATCCACATTTTCAAGATGAACCTGCATTCTGGTCCGGGCTGCTTCTTCATCCTGGTTCTTAATTGCTTCATATATCGCCAGATGCTCATGATATAACTGCTTTATTGTTGTTTGTTTTGAAAATAGCCATACCCTGCGTGTTTCACGCATTGTTTCCACCATTAAATCGGAAACATGATTCATTAAACTGGCCAACAGTTGATTTTGTGCAGCCTCGGCCAGTGCGAGATGAAACTGAAAATCGGCCTTTTCGCCCAATTCTTCATCCCCTTTTGCTCTAAGCATTACCTCAAGTGCCGCCTCCATCATAATGAGATGCTGCTCAGTTCTGCGTTTGGCGGCAGCTCCCGCCGTCCCGCTTTCAATGATCTTCCGCACCTCTACCAATTGGGCAATATCATCCTTATTCATTAATATGGCTGTTGATAATGGGCAAGTAATTTGGTCCTTTTCAAATTCTTTCACATAGGTTCCTTCCCCTTGCTTCATTTCTACAAGCCCCATCGCCCGTAATGAGGTTAATGCCTCACGAATCGCGGAACGTCCTACTTGGAAGTTTTCAGCAAGCTGTTGCACAGAGTCAAGTTTATCACCAGGATTTAGTTGTCCTGACCGAATCATTTCATAGATTGCTTCGGCCACTTCTTCATAAATCTTTTTCGGTTTAATTTTTTTGTACTTCATTTATTGAGCCCCTTTAATAATTCGTCAGCTTTGACGCAAATTTAATTATACATATTTTCAAAATTTGCATCTACTGAAGGCTGCACAAAACGTTTTCTTGAGTTTAGAAAAAACAGTAAAAAAGACAGCAAAGGCTGTCTTTTTTACATCTAAATTATGACTCCATTTGCCTTGCTAAAAACCCTGCAGCTGTTTCAACTGCTTTTTGTTCTACTTCTCCAAGGGTTGCTTCTTTAGAAAAAATAATAACTGCACCAATTGGATCACCATTTGCAATAATCGGCCCTATAGTATAAGAAGAGACGGTTTCATCATTTCCATCAGCCAAAGCAATGTCACCTTGCTGGGTATGGAGCACGGAGTTCCGTTCTTCCATTGTTTTTTCCACTAAATCGCTTATATTCTTATTTAAGTAATCCTTTTTAGAACCGCCGGCGATGGCAATATACGTATCTCGATCACAAATTAACACAGGGTTACCTAGGCTATCAAATAGGGCTTCTGCATATTCTTTGGCAAAATCGCTTAATTCGCTGATTGGTGAATACTTCTTTAAAATGACTTCCCCGTCACGATCCACAAAAATCTCTAACGGGTCCCCTTCGCGGATACGCAAAGTTCTGCGTATTTCTTTCGGAATGACAACACGACCCAAATCATCGATTCGACGAACTATTCCAGTTGCTTTCATCCAATGTTGCCTCACTTTCATCTGATGATTTTTCAACTTGGTGATGACAATCTTTCCTTTTAAAGCAATCATCACCAACTTTGAACTTAGTATCTTTCATCTGGAAAGTTCTATACACCATCGGAATATTTTTTCACATATACAGGAAAATTCCCCAATTTTAAAAACCACTTAATTAACAGCGTTCTCTTGGCCTCGTTTAGCTAAAGGTATTCCCTTTATCATCTCAAGGACGGCATGAAGCCACTGCAATGTCTCATATTCTTTTGTTTTTATGACAATTTTCAGTTTGGCTCCTTCCATTCCAGGGTTAACATTGCGGCCAAACCTGCTGCCGATATGGAAAATTTTGCTTCCGTCTATAGAATTGGTAACCAGTTCATTTACTAAAATAGTTACCTCTTGTTTCACTTGTTTAATTTGATCCACACCATTTAAAAGGGCATAAACCTTTATTTCAGCAATTTGGAACAAGTAGGCAACCTCATCTGGATATTCACCGAAACGATCAAGCATCTCTGCTTGTAGTTCTTCCATATCCTCGAGTGACTCAAGCCCCCTAAACCGCTTATACATCTCGATCTTTTGATGCCCATCCTTGATATATGTATCCGGAATGTAGGCATCAATTTCCAGGTCAATCTCAACTGATTTCTTTACTTCCGCTCCAAGGTGACCCTTCCGTTCTTCAATCGCTTCTTTTAGCATTTGGGAATAAAGGTCAAAACCAACGGAGTCGATAAACCCATGCTGCTGGGCACCTAATAAATTCCCTGCCCCCCGTATCGATAAATCTCTCATCGCAATTTTAAAACCAGAGCCTAACTCCGTAAACTCTTTAATCGCTTGGAGGCGTTTTTCCGCGACTTCCGTTAGCACCTTATCTTTACGGTAGGTGAAATAGGCGTAAGCGACACGATTGGAGCGGCCAACACGTCCCCGCAGCTGATAAAGCTGGGAAAGCCCCATCCGATCAGCGTCAAATACAATTAAGGTATTCACATTCGGAATATCCACACCTGTTTCAATGATCGTTGTACTGACAAGAACATCGAACTCTCCTGCAAGAAAACTGATCATCACGGATTCCAACTCATTTTCCGTCATTTGTCCATGGGCATAGGTAACTCGTGCATCCGGAACAAGCATCGATATTTCCTCCGCTTTTCGTTCAATATCCTCTACCCTGTTATATAAAAAGTAGACTTGTCCGTCGCGCGCAAGCTCCCGCTCAATCGCTTCACGCACCAATGAGCCGTTATATTCCATTACATAGGTTTGCACGGGGAAGCGATTTTCCGGCGGCGTCTCGATAACCGATAAATCACGGACACCAAGCATCGACATATGAAGTGTCCTTGGAATCGGTGTTGCCGTTAAGGTTAACACATCCACATTCGTTTTTAGCTTCTTAATCTTTTCTTTATGGGTAACCCCAAATCGCTGCTCTTCATCGATAATTAGCAGACCTAAATCACGGTAGACGATATCCTTTGAAAGCAGGCGATGCGTTCCGACCACGATGTCGACTGTCCCAGCCTTTAAACCTTTAATTGTTTCCGTCTGCTGCTTTTTTGAACGAAAACGGCTTAACAATCCAATATTAATCGGATAATCCTGGAATCGCTCCCTTAATGTTTCATGATGCTGTTGCGCTAATATGGTGGTTGGCACAAGAAAGGCTACTTGCTTCCCATCAGCAATCGCCTTGAAGGCAGCGCGAATCGCAACCTCTGTTTTTCCATAACCGACATCACCGCAAAGCAGGCGATCCATTGGGCGGGCTCTTTCCATATCCTTTTTAATTTCAACGATGGAGCGCAGCTGGTCATCCGTTTCTTGATAGGCAAACGATGTTTCAAATTCTCGCTGCATATCACCGTCCGGCGTAAAGGCATAGCCAACAGCCGCTTCGCGTTCAGCATATAGCTTGATTAAATCGTCAGCAATATCCTGGACGGATGATTCAACTTTCTTCTTAACCTTTTTCCAATCGCTGCCGCCAAGCTTATATACTTTAGGCTCTTTCCCCTCAGAACCAACATATTTCTGAACGAGGTCAATTTGTTCAACAGGTACATACAACTTATCTGACCCGTGGTAGCGGATGTGCAGGTAGTCTTTATGGACTCCATTAATCACAAGTGTTTCAATTCCTAAGTATTTTCCAATCCCATGATTAACGTGAACAACATAATCACCAATTTTTAGCTCGGAATAGCTCTTAATCCGTTCGGCATTGGATAGTTTTTGCCGGCTTTTAGATTTTTTCACCCGTTTATTAAATAATTCTTCCTCGGTGATGACGGCTATTTTTTGAATTGACAGTTCAAAACCGGTGTGCAGGTTCCCTTTCATCATCTGAACCTTGCCAGGTAAAAGCTGTTGATTCCCCTTGATGATGCTGCCATCAATTTCATAGTCCTCGAGCACACGCTCTAACTTTTTTACCCGCTCTTCATCCTGTCCTAAAAAGAGAATAGAATAATTCCCTTTTTTCCACCTGTCAATTTCTGCTTTTAATAAGTGCATTTGTCCGTGGAAGTTTTGCATTTGCTTACAGGAAATATTAATGATATTTTGCGGGCTCGTATTGGCGACATGCCGTAAAAATATCGACATATAAAGAATCGGGAATTCTCTTTTTTGCAACAAGGCTTGCAGGTCGTGGGAGATATGTAGGTCATGAATAATCTCTCCCTCAGCTAGTAAACCTGTATACCATTCTGCTTCCTCTTTCAAAAGGGAATCATTCATCTCTTGAACCCTGCTGATTTCATCAATAAATACAAGGCCGTTACTTGGCAGATAGTCTAGCAAACTAGCAGGCCTGTCGTAGGCAAGTGATAAGTACTTATAGACTTGGTCAGGCTTTTGGCCATTTTTTAATTGCTCAAGCTCATGACTGATATTTTGACTCAGCTGCATTTTTGCTTTATCATCTTTTAATTTTCTTAAACTATGAGCTAATCCTTCTTCAAGCTTGCCAATCATCCGGCTGTAATCCTCATCTTCTAGCAGAATTTCTGTTGCCGGCCCGATCAAGATCGTCTTAATCTTTTCTTTGGAGCGCTGGTCATCAAGGGAAAAATAGCGAATCGAGTCAATTTCTGTGTCAAATAACTCAATTCTAAGCGGATCAGCCTCTGTTAGAGGATAAATGTCGATGATTCCGCCCCTGACACTGAATTCCCCTGGCGTCGTGACCATTTCAGCACGTACATAGCCCATTTTGATAAAAGTAATTAACAATTGATCTATATTTATATCTTCCCCTACTGTTAACGACAACTGAAATTGTTTCCATAGGGACTTGGGCGGAATGATTTTCTTTAAACCGGCAATCGGGACAATTACTATCCCCTGTTTCGATTTACTCCAGTGGTTTAAGGCCTCTATTCTTTGCGCCTTTAATTCCGGACTGGCAATGCTTAGTTCAGCAGCAATTAATTCATTAGCCGGAAAAAGAAAAACTTCCTTCTCACTTAATAGATTGACAATATCATCATAGAGTTTTTGTGCTTGTAATAGATTGTGGGTGACGAGCATAATCGGCCTTTGCAGCCGTTCGTAAATGGATGCGGTTAGCACCGTTCTTGACGAGCCTGATAGACCGGCAACAAGCTGTTCCTTCAATCCTGCCTCCACACCGGCAATAACCGATTGGACATCTTCCTGTTGAAGGAATAATGACTTTAAACCGTTCAAAGGTTTCTCCTCCCTTCCTAATCGAAATGCGTAAGCGCCTTGATCAGGGGCTTAGACCTAAGATCCCCTAGGCGCTGAAGCTAGACACGTATCAAAGTAATAAAATCTAAATAGAAAAACGCTTTGGAGAGCGTCCAAAGCTAATTAATGAATAAGAAAATCGTATTGGTGGTAATCTGGATTCCGCTCTAAAGCTTCTTGACAGTCTTCACAAATGGCTGTTATATGAATATCACCCGATGAGTCATACGCAACCATTTCCTGTCTTTCCTGGTCCGTTAATTTATGAAGACCAAGTGTTTCTGAGTGTATCGATGCTTTATCAATGGAACCAAGTTTCGTACCACAATGACGACAATGGTAATGGATGGCCACGCCTGTCCCTCCCTAACCTAAGATTCTATATTAGTATTAACCTTAGTGGAGGAACTTATTCAACTAGATTATCGTACTCCATCTATTCATACTCCATTCACTTTTTGCAGTTTCACCTTAATGTATGAAAGAACGGCCTGTATCATGAACATTTACTGATTATATTCATTCATGACCTGCAAAAATGGCTTCTCCAGCCAAGCTGCACAGGCAGCTGCGCTTCTTTTCACAGCTTCCTCAGTAAAGGGCTTTTCATCAGGCCGAAACCGTCCTAGGACGTAATCAGGCACACTCATTCCACCTTGCGGCCGGTCAATGCCAATACGAATTCGATTAAACTGCTGCGTACCAAGATGGGCGACTGTCGACTTGATTCCATTGTGTCCGCCAGGGCTCCCTTTTTGACGAAGTCTAATTTTGCCGACAGGCAAATCAAGATCATCATAAATTACTACTAAATCCTCTAACTCTATTTGATAGTAATCCATAACTGCCCTGATCGATTCCCCTGATAAATTCATATAGGTTAATGGTTTTAATAGTAATACCTTTTCCCCATTATAAAAACCAATCCCATACATGCCTTTAAATTTTGACTGATTGAGCGGAATAGAAAATTGATTGGATAAGATATCAATGACTTCAAAACCGATATTATGTCTTGTCTGATCATATTGCTTTCCAGGATTACCTAAACCAACGATACATTTCATGGGTCCCACCTCTTTCGGTTCAGGTTCAGTTCGCCTGTTAAAAATTTTTCGAAACATCGCCATTCTCCCATACTATAATAATCCCTTTAATTATGCGTTAAAAGACGTAACCTTTATGAGGTTACGTCTTTCGTTCTATTCACCCTCGACAGGTGTCGTTTCTCTTCCCTCTTCATTATCTGGGTGGCCTTCTTCTTGCTGTTCACCTGCGTTAATTTCCTCTTCCTGCCTTGGCGGGAGGATAGAGGCGACAACTTCCTCATCTTCATGGTTGATGGTAAATGCACCTGCAGAGGGAATGTCACCAACCAATACGGTTTCTCCTACCTGCAGGTTCGAAATATCCACTTCAATTTGAGGTGGAATATTGTCCGGGGTAGAAGTAATTGATAATTGGTGAACAGGCTGCTGCAGGACGCCGCCATCTTTGACTCCGGCAGCTTCCCCAACAAGGACAAGTCTCACATCAACATTAATCTTTGAGGATTTATCCACTGCAAGAAAATCAACATGGAGAATTTCCTTTTTAAAGGCATCCTCTTGATAGTCGGTTAACACAACATCATGCTTGCTGCCATCTACATCAAGAGAAATAACACCATTTCTGCCAACAGTACGAATTGTCTTTGTTAAATCTGCTGAACTAACAAACACCGGTTTATTCTCAACCTTCGCCCCATAAATAATGGCGGGAATGTTCCCATTCTCCCTGATTTTCCTTAACGCAGAATACGTGAGTTCCTTCCGTTCCTTTGCTTGTAAAACAGTACTCATGTGTATAGTCACCTTCCTATTATAGTTAAAACTGTCTCTATAAAATTGCCCTAAAATAGGAAGGTCTAAACATTTTTTAATCAAACAAGGTACTTACTGATTGTTCTTCGTGGACACGAATAATGGCTTCGCCAAGTAACGGTGCAACAGATAAATTGACAATCTTATCCCTCTTTTTCTCTTCTGGAAGAGCAATAGAGTTCGTTACGACTAATTCTTTAATTTTTGAGTTTTCAATTCTTTCAATTGCCGGGCCTGACAAGACTGGATGTGTACAGCAAGCATACACTTCGGCTGCGCCGTTTTCGACTAATGCATTTGCGGCAAGTGTAATGGTTCCTGCTGTATCAATGATATCATCAATCAAAATAGCCACCTTTCCTTCGATATTCCCGACAATATTCATGACTTCAGCCACATTCGGTCTTGGACGGCGTTTGTCGATAATCGCAATAGGCGCTTTTAGGCGTTCCGCCATTTTCCGAGCTCTTGTTACCCCGCCATGATCTGGAGATACAATTACAATATCGCCATTCAATGCTTTGTTTTTAAAGTACTCTGATAAAATAGGGACACCCATTAAGTGGTCAATTGGAATATCAAAGAATCCTTGTATTTGCGGTGCATGCAAATCTAAACAGATCACGCGGGTTGCACCGGCGGTCTCTAGCAAGTTTGCAAATAATTTTGCTGTAATCGGCTCGCGGGCACGTGCTTTTCGGTCCTGGCGGGCATAGCCATAATATGGCATAACAATATTAATTGTTTTAGCTGACGCTCTTTTTAAGGCGTCAATCATAATTAACAATTCCATAATATTATCATTTACCGGTAAGCTAGTTGATTGAATGACATACACGTCACAGCCGCGGATACTTTCTTCAATATTAATTTGGATTTCTCCGTCACTAAACCGTGAAACCGAGCACTTTCCAAGTTCTACTCCGATTACTTTAGCGATGTCTCTTGCCAGCGGCAAATTTGAGTTTAAACTAAATACTTTTAAATTCGGATCTAAATATTGATTTGACATGAGGGCCCTCCAATTATCATTGCTTATTTCTTAAGATTAAGCTTTTGAACGTAATTTTCCTTATTCACTTGCTTTGCACGTGCAATAGACAACGCTTCACCTGGTACATTCTTGGTGATCGTAGAACCAGCAGCCACATAGGCTCCCTTTCCAATTGTGACTGGGGCAACAAGATTAGAGTTGCAGCCGATAAAGACTCCATCTTCAATTTTTGTTAAATATTTATTTTTACCGTCGTAATTCACTGTAATCGA
>Ga0213825_1002496_pt1 | contig 11677 bp, 9 predicted proteins | sample MC6MC0900MG_FD_179896 | JGI IMG/M metagenome (GOLD analysis project Ga0213825, IMG submission 179896) | Enriched soil aggregate microbial communities from Iowa State University, Ames, United States - MC6-MC0900-MG | ecosystem: Environmental > Terrestrial > Soil > Unclassified | place: USA: Iowa... | reverse complement strand
CGCCTACAACTACCCGGCGCTGGTGGCGGTGATCACCGATTACGTGGACATGCCCGCCGGCCGCCAGATCGATTACGGCTACCGCCCGTTCACCCGCGACGACTTCCTGACCTGGGAACAGCTGCGCGAGATGCAGCGCAGCGGCCTGGTCGAACTGGCCAGCCACACCGACAACCTGCACCACGGCGTGCAGTCCAACCCGCAGGGCAATTCCACCCCGGCGGTGATCACCCGCGCCTACAACCCGGCCACGCAGCGCTACGAAACCGAAGCCGAGTACCAGGCACGGCTGCGTGCCGACCTGGGCCTGAGCGTGAAGCGCATCCAGGACAACGTGGGCGTTAGCCCGAAGGCGATCGTGTGGCCGTATGCGGCCTACAACGCGATGAGCAACCGCATCGCCGAAGAGCTGGGCATGCCGGTGTCCTTCGACCTGGAAGGCCGCAGCACGCCGGTGACCCGTGACCTGCACGGCCTGGCCCGCCTGCTGGTGACCGGCAACCCGCCGGTGACCCAGCTGGCCTATGAGCTGCGCCGCGACATCGAACGCGACGGCATGCGCGCCCTGCAGATCGACCTGGACGCGGTGTACGACACCAACCCGGCGCAGCAGGCCAAGAATCTCGACGCGCTGCTCGAACGGGTCAAGAAGATCGGCCCGACACACGTGTTCCTGCAGGCCTTCGCCGACCCGGACGGCAACGGTTCGGCCGATGCGCTGTACTTCCCCAACCGGCACCTGCCGATGCGCGCGGACCTGTTCAACCGCGTGGCCTGGCAGCTCAAGACCCGCGCCGGGGTGAAGGTATACGCGTGGCTGCCGGTGCTGGGCTATGAACTCAAGGATCCGGCGATCCGCAAGGCGCTGGCGATCGAGAGCCCGGAAAGCGACGGCATCTTCCGCCTGGACTTCACCAACCCCCGGGTGCGTCACATCATCGACGACATCTACGAAGACCTGGCGATCAACTCGTACTTCGAGGGCCTGCTGTTCCATGACGATGCATACTTGCGCGACACCGAACTGGCCAACCTGCCGCAGGAAGGCGACGATGGCGCGCGCACTCAGGCGCTGATCGACTTCACCCTGGAACTGCGCGGCGCCGCGCAGCGCTGGCGGCCGAAGCTGGCCACGGTGCGCAACCTGTACGCGCAGCCGGTGCTGGAACCGCAGAGCGCGAGCTGGTTCGCGCAGCGCCTGGACCTGTTCAACAAGGCCTATGACCACACTGCGCTGATGGCGATGCCGTGGATGGAAGGCAGCCGCAACCCGGAGAAGTGGCTGGACCGGCTGGTGGTGGCCGTGCGCGAGCACGACCCCGGCCTGTCGCAGACGATGTTCGAACTGCAGACGGTGGACTGGCGCACGCAGACGCCGATTCCCGGCACCCGCCTGCGCGCCCAGATCCGGCGCCTGCAGGCGCAGGGCGTGCGCCATTTCGCCTGGTACCCGGATGACTTCATTGCCGGGAAGCCGTCCACCTACGATGCGCGCGCGGCCATGTCGGCACGCACCTTCCCGTACGAGGAAAAGTGAGGCCGCCATGCATCCGCTCCTCTACCTGCTGTTCCAGTTCGCCTTCTTCTACCCGATGGTGATGGCGTTCTTCTGGATGTCCGGAGGGCTGTATTACTTCTTCCGTCGCGAGCGAAAGGCGCGGCTGCGCGACGACCCGCCGCCGATGGACAGCTACCCGTTCGCGTCGATCCTGATCCCGTGCCACAACGAGGCCGACAACCTGGCCGACACGCTGGGCGCGGCGCTGGCGCAGAACTATCCGGATTTCGAGGTGATCGCGATCAACGATGGCAGTCGCGACGACACCGGGGCACGCCTGGATGCGATGGCCGCCGAGCACCCACGGCTGCGCGTGGTGCACCTGGACCGCAACCTGGGCAAGGCCAATGCGCTGCGCATGGGCGCGCTGGCGGCGCGTTCGGAATACCTGGTGTGCATCGATGGCGATGCGATGCTGGAAGAGCACGCCACCCACTGGATGGTCTGGCACCTGACCTCGGGCCCGCGCGTGGGCGCGGTGACCGGCAACCCGCGCATCCGCAACCGCTCCACCCTGCTGGGGCGGCTGCAGGTGGCCGAGTTCTCCTCGATCATCGGCATGATCAAGCGCGCGCAGCGCGTGTACGGGCGCATCTTCACCATTTCCGGGGTGATCGCCGGCTTCCGCCGCACCGCGCTGCACCGCATCGGCTACTGGGCCGATGACATGATCACCGAAGACATCGACATCAGCTGGCGGCTGCAGATCGACCATTGGGACATCCGCTACGAGCCGAACGCGCTGTGCTTCATCCTGATGCCGGAAACACTGAAGGGGCTGTGGCGGCAGCGCCTGCGCTGGGCGCAGGGCGGCGTGGAAGTGTTGTTGCGGCACGGTCGCTCGCTGTTCGACTGGCGCAAGCGGCGCATGTGGGGTGTGCTGCTGGAATACATGTTCAGCGTGCTGTGGGCGTACACGATGCTGGCGATCATCGTGCTGTGGGCGCTGGGCAAGTTCATTCCGCTGCCGCAGGACCTGTACATCGCCACGCTGCTGCCGCAATGGCACGGCGTGATCCTGGCGCTGGTGTGCCTGCTGCAGTTTGCGAGCAGCCTGATCATCGACCGCCGTTACGAAACGCATATTGGACGTAATTACTTCTGGGTGATCTGGTACCCGATGGCGTACTGGCTCATCAGTCTGTTCACGACCCTGGTGGCACTGCCGAAGACGCTGTTGAAGCGTCGTGGCAAGCGCGCGATCTGGGTCAGTCCTGACCGGGGTATACGATGAACGCTTCCAAGCCGACCCGCCGCTACGACTCCCGCCTGATCCGCAAGACGCGCCAGCAGCCGCGGCTGCAGCGCACCGCGTGGGGGTTTGTCACCATCGCGTTCTGGGGGTTCTATTTCTACCTCTGGGCGCCGCTGATCACCGCCATTTCCTGGCTGCTCGGCGGGCGGCTGGCGTGGCTGCAGCTGTACGAATACAAGCAGAGCGTGGACCCGTTCATCGTCATCGCGCTGCCGGTGATGCTGGTGTGCTGTTCGGTGCTGCTGATCGCGTGGGCCGAATACAACCGCATGCGGTTTGCCGGGAAGGACCGGCGCAATGCGCGCGCGGATGTGTCGCTGGAAGAAATCGCCCACAACCTGGGCGCGAGCCCCGCACTGGCAGCGCAGCTGAGCGCAGGCAAGTCGGTGACCCTGCACATGGACGACATGGCCCGACCGGTGGGGTTGACCGAACAACGCCTGGTGTGATGTGTAGATTTCTTCACATCACTGACCCCGGCCGGGCGTACGCTCCGCCTCGGAGACATCCCGCACATTCAATGTGAGGGGATACATCATGTCGTCTATCGAAACTCTGGTCGATGAAGTCGCCCGCGCGACCGGCCTTGGCTCGAATTCCCGCCGCTTCATCGGGGTGGTGGCCAGTTACATTTTCAAGCAGCCCGGGGGCATTTCCGGCCTGGTAGGCAGGTTCGAGCAGGCTGGCCTGGGCGATATCGCCAAGAGCTGGCTGTCCGGCTCGCCGAGCATGCGCGCCATCGACTCCGGCCAGGTCCGCAGGGCGCTGGGCGAGAATGACCTGCAGGAACTCGGGGAAAAATCCGGCGTCGGTGCGAAAACGATCGCTCCGCTGCTGGCCACCGCACTGCCGCTGGTCCTGCGTACGATCACCTCCGGCGGTGCCATGCCGGCGTCGCTGCCGGCCAACTTTGCCGGCCTGGCCAGCGCGCCCCCCTCGCGCAGGAAACCGTTCCGCCTCTGGCGCTGGCTGCTGCCGCTGCTGGCCCTGCTGGCGCTGGCCTACTGCGGCTGGCAGTCACGCCGCGTGCTGGAAACGCCAGCGCCTGCCACCCCGACCAGCAACCTGGCCGCCACGGTCAGCGCACCGACCCTGTCGTTCAGCAACGCCGGCGGCAAGGTCGACCTCAACGGCACGGTCGCCACCGTCGCGGAAAAAGCCGGGCTGCTGGGGGCGGCAGCGGGGGCATATGGGCAGAAGAACGTGACCGCCAACATCGGGGTGGATCCCGGCATTCCGGCGGCCTCGTGGCTGGATCCGCTCAAGGCGATGCTGGCGGCGCCCGCGCTCAAGGCCGACGGATTGAAGTTCGACCTCAAGGGTGACGCGCTCACACTGGACACGTCGGCATTGCCGATCGACATGCGCGCCGAGGTCAGCCAGTTGTTCCAGTCGCGGCTGGGCAACGTGCAGATCGACGGCCTGTACGACAAGGGCATCGCGGCGCTGGACAACCTCAAGCCCGGCTATGGCGCCACCGACCTGGCCGCCGCGTTGAATCGCACCTCGCTCACCTTCGACAACAACTCCGCCCAGCTCACCACCAGCAGTCTGTCGACCATCGACCGGGCGGCGACCGCGATCCTGGGTGCACCGGCAAGCATGAAGGTGGAAATCGTCGGCCACACCGACAACACCGGCAACCCTGCGCTCAACCAGAAACTGAGCGAGCAGCGTGCGCAGGCGGTGTCCACCGCACTGGTGAAGAAGGGCGTGCCGGCCAGCCAGCTGGCGGCGCGCGGCGTCGGCGCGGACGAGCCGGTCGCCGACAACAGTACCGAAGAAGGACGCGCGAAGAACCGCCGGATCGCCTACGCGGCGTACTGACGGACTCCGGGGTTCACGTATGGGAGGTGCGGCAGGTCACTGCCGCACCTGCCCTTCGCCATGCACCACGAAGCGCTCCACGGTCAGCGCTTCCAGCCCCATCGGGCCGTAGGCGTGCAGCCGCGTGGTGGAAATGCCGATTTCCGCGCCCAGGCCCAGTTCGCCACCGTCGGAGAAGCGCGAAGACGCGTTGACCATCACCACCGCCGAGCGCAGCGCCTGCACGAAACGCGCTGCGGCCGCCGGATCGTCGCTTGCGATCACCTCGGTGTGGTCCGAGCTGTAGCGCTGGATGTGGGCCAGCGCCTGCTCCAGGTCATCGACCACGCGCACCGCCAGGATCAGGTCGAGGTATTCAGCGGCGTAGTCGTCTGCCGTGGCGGCCGTGGCATCCGGCAGCCACTGCCGCGCGCGGTCATCGGCGCGCAGTTCGACGCCGCGATCGCGCAGCGCGGCCGCGGCCCGGGGCAGGAATGCGGCGGCGACGTCGGCGTGGACCAGCAGCGTTTCCAGCGAATTGCAGGCCGACGGGCGGCTGCACTTGCCGTCCACCAGCAACCCGATGGCCTTGTCCAGGTCGGCGGCACGGTCCACGTACAGGTGGCACACCCCCTTGTAATGCTTGATCACCGGCACGCGGGCATGCTCGGCGACGAAGCGGATCAAGCCTTCCCCACCGCGCGGAATGGCCAGGTCGACGATGTCGTTGAGCTGCAGCAGCGCCAGCATGGTTTCACGGCGTAGGTCTTCGACGAGGGTCAGCGCTGCATCGGGCAGCCCGGCCCCGCGCAGGGCGCGCTTGAGTGCCGCGGCAATCGCGGTGTTGGAATGCAGGGCTTCGGAACCGCCCCGCAGGATCACCCCGTTGCCGGCCTTGATGCACAGCGCGGCGGCGTCGGCGGTCACGTTCGGACGCGCTTCGTAGATCATCGCAATCACGCCCAGCGGCACCCTCACCTTCTGCACGCGGATGCCATTGGGGCGCACGTCGTCGCGGGTGACGATGCCGACCGGATCGGGCAGTGCGGCCACCTCACGCAGCGCGGCGCTGATTCCGGCCAGGCGCGCGGGGTTCAGTGCCAGGCGATCAAGCATGGCGCTGCCGGTGCCCTTCTCCGTGGCGGCGGAAAGGTCGCGTGCGTTGGCGGCCAGGATGGCGTCGGCGTCGGCGTCCAGCGCGTCGGCCATGGCCGTCAGCAGCGCGGCCTTGGCCTCGGACGACAGCTGCGCCAGGACCTGCGCGGCGTCGCGGCAAGCGAGTGCTTGTGTGCGGATATCCATTGTGGGGCTGGCAACCATCCTGACCTCCTCATCATATTCGGCGTAGAGCCACGCCCTGCGTGGCTGCGCGGTGCAGCGGCTTCGTCCGGCAGTGCAGCCACGCAGGGCGTGGCTCTACGGGACGTCGGTCAGATCAAGACCAGGTCATCGCGGTGGATGACGTTGCCACCGTAGTTGTAGCCCAACACGCCCTCGATGTCGCGCGAATGCCGCCCGGCGACGCGGCGGATGTCGCTGGCCGAATACTGGCTGACGCCACGCGCCAGGGTCACCTCGCCACTGGCGGTGCGCAACCGCACCTGCACCATGTCGCCGCGACGGAAATCACCTTCCGCACCGGTCACGCCGCCCGGCAGCAGCGAAGCGCCCTTGTCGCGCAGCGCGGCCGCCGCTCCTTCGTCGACCACGATCGCGCCGGCTTCCAGCGGCGCATGCCGCAGCCAGTACTTGCGGGCGGCGTCGCGGCTCTGCCCGGCATGGATGCGGGTGCCGAACAGCCGGCCCTGCGCCAGCGCTCGTACCACGTCGGCGTCGCGGCCATTGAACAGGCAGGTGTCGATGCCCACGCGGCCGGCCTTGGCCGCCGCTTCCAGCTTGGTGTGCATGCCGCCGGTGCCGGCACCGCTGCCCGCACCGCCGGCCATGGCCAGCACCGCGGTGGTGAGTTCGGGCACGTCGTGGACCGGCTGCGCCTGCGGGTCGCGGCGTGGGTCGGCGCTGTACAGGCCGTCGATGTCGGTGGCGATGAACAGGATATCGGCGTCGATCAGCGCGGCCACGGTGGCGGCCAGGTTGTCGTTGTCGCCGAGTTTGAGCTCGTCCACCGAGACCGTGTCGTTCTCGTTCACCACCGGCAACGTGCCCAGCCGCAGCAGCTCGTTGAGCGTGGCGCGCGCATTGAGGTAACGGCGGCGGTTGCGCAGGTCGTCGTGGGTGAGCAGCACCTGCGCCACCGGGCGTTCGAAGAAGCGCTGCCACAGCCCGATCAGCTGCGCCTGGCCGAGGGCGGCCAGCGCCTGCCGCGCGGCCATCGCCGCCCCGGCTTCCAGCGCCCGCGGCACGATCGCGCGCCCGGCCGCCACCGCGCCGGACGACACGATCACGACCTCGCGCCCCGCCAGTACATTGGCGGAAACGAACTGCGCCAGCCCCAGCGCGTGACGGGGCGACAGCCCACCGCCATCAGCGGCCAGCAGGCTGCTGCCGACTTTGAGTACGGCGCGCTTCCAGCCAGGCACCGGCTGTTCGGGGAACGGGGACTGCACGGGCGTGGGGTGCATCGCGGGGGCTCCCTCAGCGGGTGGACCATTCGTGGACGGTGGCGGTGGCGCTGCCCAGGGTCATCAGCGGATCCGCGTCGACGATGGCCTGCGCGGCGGCGCGGTCGGCCACGTTGTGCAGCACGTAAGCGCCGCCGGTCTTGTCGGTAAACCCGCCGGTGATGAGCAGCTGGTCGCGGGCGCGCACCTCATCGAGAAAACGTGCGTGTTCGGCACCCGCTTCATCGCGGAACGCAGGCGTGCGGGTAACCAATACGAGGTAGCAGATCTTCATGCGGAACTCCGTTGATTCATGCCAATACAGGAACGGCGGCCAGTGGCCGCCGTCCTGCGTTACGCCAGTGCTGCCCAGCGGGCGCGCAGTTCGTCGAGCCGCAGGTCCGCGGCCGCGCCGGGCGACACGCGCGCGGCCAGGCTGCATTCCGGAGTACGTCCCTGCCCGGCGGTATCCGAGGACGCAGCCGCCGCCTTGTAGGCCTCGCGGAACGGGACGCCGGCCACGGCCGCTTCCACGGCCACGTCGGTGGCGTACATGCCCGAATCGATGGCAACGCGCAGCTTGTCTTCGCGCCATTCCAGGTTGGCCAGCAGCGCCGGCAGCAGTTCCAGCGCGGCCAGGCCACGACCGAAGCCGTGGAAGATGGCGCCCTTGCTGCCCTGCAGGTCACGGTGGTAACCGGACGGCAGCGACAGCAGCTGCTCGATCTCGGTACGCGCCGCAGCCACGCTGGCGTGGGTGGCGCGCATCAGTTCGATCACGTCCGGGTTGCGCTTGTTGGGCATGATCGAGCTGCCGGTGGTGTACTGCGCCGGCAGCGCGACGAAGCCGTACTCGCCGCTGGTGAACAGCGAAAGGTCCCACGCCAGGCGGCGCAGGTCCAGGGTGGCACCGCCGAGCGCTTCCAGTGCGGCCAGCTCGAACTTGCCGCGCGACAGCTGCGCGTAGATCGGCGAGATCTGCATGCGCGCAAAACCCAGGGCCTGGGTGGTGTGGGCGCGGTCCAGCGGCAGGTTCACGCCGTAACCGGCCGCCGTGCCCAGCGGATTGGCATCGACCAGCGCGAAGGTGTCGTGCGCGCGCACCGCGTTGTCGATGAAGGCTTCAGCCCAGCCGGCCCACCACATGCCCGCCGAGGACACCACGGCGCGCTGGATGTGGGTGTAGCCCGGCACCGGCAGGTCTTTCTCGGCTTCGGCGCGATCCAGGGCGACCTTGGCTACTTCGCGGCTCAGCGCGGAAACCTGCAGCAGCTTGTCCTTCAGCCACAACCGGGTGGCGACCAGGATCTGGTCGTTGCGGCTGCGGCCGGTGTGGATCTTGCGGCCGGCATCGCCCAGGCGTTCGGTCAGGCGCGCTTCGATCGCCGAATGGCAATCCTCGAAGCGCTCGTCGAGCACGAACGCGCCGCTGCGGAAATCGTCTGCCAGCACGTCCAGCTCGCGCTGCAGATCGCCGCGCTCGGTAGCGGTGAGGATGCCGATGTTTTCCAGGCCCTGCGCGTGCGCCTTGCTGGCCTGTACGTCGTAGAGGAAGAACTCGCGGTCGAGGATGACGTCATCGCCGGCGAGGAAGGTCTGGATTTTCGCATCCACCGCTACGCCGGGCTTCTGCCAGAGAAGGTCTGCCATGTCTTGCTCCAATCAATGCGGAATCGAGGTCAGTTCATCCAGGCCCAGGGCCAGGTTGAGGTTCTGCATGGCCTGGGTGGCCGCGCCCTTGAGCAGGTTGTCCAGCGTCGCCACCACCACCACGCGCTTGCCGCCCGGGGCCACGGTGAAGCCACCGATCTGCACGCCGTGGCGGCCGGCGATGCGGCTCACCCACGGCGCTTCGTCGATGACTTCAACCAGCGCTTCATCGGCGTAGAAGCGCCGGTAGGCGTCGACGATCTGCTCGCGGCCCAGCGGCTGCTGCAGCCAGAGGTTGACGGTCATGGTGATGCCACGGAAATGCGGCGCCACGTGCGGCATGAACTCCACCGGCACGCGCAGGTGCGCGCTCACTTCGCGTTCGTGCACATGGTTGGTGAGCGCGTACGGCATCAGGTTGTCGCGCAGCAGCTCGGGGTTGTTCTTGTCCGACGGAGTGGTACCGGCGCCGGAATAGCCGGACACGCCGAAGCACTGCGGTGGACCGGCCAGCTGGTCGAGCAGCGGGCTGATCGCCAGCTGCATCGCGGTGGCGTAGCAGCCCGGGTTGCTGATGTGTTTCTGGCCACGGTAATCGCCGCGGGTCAGCTCGGGCAGGCCGTAGTACCAGCTGCCTTCGAAGCGGTGGTCGGCCGACAGGTCCACGATCACCGTGTCCGGGCGCGCCGCATCCAGCGCTGCGACGAACGGGGCGGACAGGTCGTTGGGCAGCGCGAGGATCACCGCGTCCGCGCCCTTGGCGGCGACGGCGTCGGCGTCCAGGTTCTCGAAGTAGAGCGGGGCCCTGCCCTGCTGATCGACGTCAGGGTAATGCGCGTCCACGCGCTGCCCGGCCAGCTCGCGCGAGGACACGAAGGCCAGCGCCAGCTGCGGGTGCGCGGCGATCAGCTTGATCAGCTCGGCACCGGTATGGCCGCGGGCACCGACGATGCCAATGGTGTACATCTTGGAAATGCTCATGCGTGTGCGTCCAGGCGGTCCTGCAGGTGGCGTTTGACCTCCGGCCACTCCGCGTCGGTGATGGAAAAGATGACGGTATCGCGCGCGCTGCCGTCCGGGTGCCGCTTGTGGTTGCGCAGCACGCCGTCCTGCCGGGCGCCAAGTCGCGCGATCGCCGCGCGCGAGGCCGTGTTGAGGGTGCTGGTTTCCAGTACCACGCTGATGCACTGCAGCCGTTCGAAGGCGTGGCGCAGCAGCATCAGCTTGGCCTCGGTGTTGACCCCGGTGCGCTGCGCGCTGCGTGCATACCAGGTATGCCCGATGCTCAGGCGCGGCACGCTTTCCTCGAGATCGTAATAGCGGGTGGTGCCCACCACCTGGCCGTCGGCATCCACCACCGCGAACGGCAGCGCCTTGCCTTCGGCCTGCGCCTTCAGCGCCGCCTGCACGTAGGCGGTCATGCCCTTGGCGTCGGGTACGTAGGTGTAGCTGAGCTGCGACAGCGAACCATCGCCCAGCGCGCCGCGCAGGCCGTCGATATGCCCCATCTGGAGCGGCTCGAGGCGGACATGCCGGCCGTCGAGGGTGGGGACGCGGGTCCAGTCGGCGTGGTTCACCGGGTCAACCCTCCAGGCTCGGAGTACGCGCGGCGCAATGGTCGACGTAGGTGCGGATGCGATCGACGCCGTCGGCGCCGAACCAGAACACCTTCCAGTGGTCCTGCTTGTAGCAGCCGTCGGATTCGGCGTAGTAGAAGTGGTTGATCGGGTTGCCGTGGCGCGAACGCCAGAACAGCTGCGGGGTCTCCTCCAGCATCACGTTCCAGACCGCGCGGCCCAGGCCTTCGCCCTGTGCGTCGTCGAGCACGGCGAACTTGTCCAGGTACACGCCTTCGGCCTCGTCGGTAAGGATCACCGCGGCGCGGTAGTTCTCGCTGACATAGGCGCGCAGCAACCGGGTCTTGTCGAAGTAGTCCGGCACCAGCGTGCGGCCGAAGCTGGACTCGATCAGGCCCTTCAGGCGCGGCAGGTCCAGTTCGTCCCAGGAGGTCGCACGCAGCACCTTCTCGCCCTTGCGCACCAGCGTGCCCGAGCCCTTGTGGGTGAACAGTTCCTTGGCCAGGTCGGCTGGACGCGTGATCGACACCGACGACTCCAGCGGCAAGCGGTCCAGCAGGTCCTTGATCTGTTCGATCTTGACCCGCATGCCACCGTGGATCCACGGCTGCTGCATCAGCTGGTCGTATTCGGTGGAAAGGTTGATCGAGTCGATCACCCTGCCCTCTTCATCCAGCAGGCCACCGGTGCCGGTGAGGAAGATGATCTTGTACGGCTGCAGCTCCTGCACCAGCTCGTTGGCGGCGAAGTCGGCGTTGACGTTGAGGATCTGGCCGCAGCGGGTTTCACCCAGGCTGGTGATCACCGGGATGGAACCGGCGCGCAGGCTGGCTTCGATCGGCGCCAGGTTGACCTTCTTCACTTCGCCGACCAGGCCGTAGGTGTCCTGGTCCAGGTACTCGGCTTCGAACACGCCGCCGGTGATCGAGGTGGCGCGTGCACCGTTCTGCTGCAGCGCTTCGACCAGCTGCAGGTTGGAGGCCTGGAACACACGGCGCACGATCGCCAGGCCTTCCGGCGAGGTCACGCGCAGGCCGTTGACGGTCTGCTTGACGATGCCGGCGGCGGACAGCTCGGCATCCAGCTGCGGACCCGCACCGTGCAGCACGATCGGGGTCAGCCCGACTTCCTGCAGGAACGACAGCGACGACGTCAGCGCGTCGAGGTCGTCACGCAGCACGGCGCCGCCGACCTTGACCACGGCGAAGCGCTTGGCATCCACCTGCGAAAAGCGCTTGAGGTACTGGCTGATCTCCTTCGCGCTGGCCAT
>Ga0213825_1002495_pt1 | contig 11679 bp, 10 predicted proteins | sample MC6MC0900MG_FD_179896 | JGI IMG/M metagenome (GOLD analysis project Ga0213825, IMG submission 179896) | Enriched soil aggregate microbial communities from Iowa State University, Ames, United States - MC6-MC0900-MG | ecosystem: Environmental > Terrestrial > Soil > Unclassified | place: USA: Iowa... | reverse complement strand
TGTTGTGGTGGTTACCGACGAAACGGATCGGGTACTGGTCAGTCGACGCTGTCCCAACGAGCTAACACCGATCCTTTTGCTGCTCGAGCCTCACCGTGCTGAATTGGTTGGCGTCGTGGTTGAGTCCACCTACAACTGGTATTGGTTGGTCGATGGCCTTAAGGCGGCGGGCTTCGAGGTGAAGCTGGCCCATCCCGTGGCGATGAAACGCTACGACGGTTTGAAGCATTCTGACGACAAGGATGATGCGACTTTCCTGGCTCATTTGCTGCGACTCGGGATTTTACCGACCGGATATATCCATCCGCCGCAAGAGCGTGCGCTGCGAGATTTGGCACGCAAACGTATTCAACTGGTACGCAGTCGGACTCAGCACATTCTGTCCGTCGAGAACATCATGGCGCGCCAGTTTGGCCAGCGGTTGAGCTGCAATGAAGTCAAAGGGCTGTCAGCCACATCCGTCGACAGGCTGGGCCTGCCGACGGATGTGGCTCTGGCAATGAAAGCGAATGTCGCCATTGTCCAGGCGTTGCAGACCCAGATTGATTTTCTTGAAGAGCGATTACTGCACGAAGCCCGTCTGCGCCCGGAGTTTTCCTTGCTGAAAACGATGCCCGGGATTGGCGAGGTACTGGCCACGATCATCATGCTGGAAACCGGAAATATCGAGCGCTTTGCCGACGCAGGCCACTTCGCCTCTTACGCTCGCTGCGTAAAAAGTGCGCATTACTCCAATGGCAAAAAGAAAGGTGAAGGCAACGCCAGGAACGGCAACGCTTATTTGATCTGGGCCTATATCGAAGCGGCTAATTTCGCCCGGCGCTTCAGCGAAGATGCCAAACGCTTTTTCGAGAAGAAGAAAGCCAAGACCAACGCCGTGGTCGCTACCAAGGCGCTGGCACACAAGCTGGCGCGAGCGAGTTATCACATCCTGAAGGAGAAACAGCCTTTTGATGCCAGACGCTGTTTCGCCTGAGGGGCGAATGAGGTGATGGTTGGCCAACCAAAAAGGGACTGGCCTCGAACCACTAAATCTGAGTGGCGACCGACCATCACCGCCTGAGTGTGTTGTAACCGGGTCGTCTGCCAAGTGAGCCAGCTGGGACTGGACGTGTGTTTTGCACGAGCCACAGTTCTGTGACACGTTTTGGACGCATTGGCAGCACCAACGTTTCTCTGGGGCAGTTAACTGCCAGGGCGGTGCAGGTTGTATCGCTACCGCTTGATCCAAATGGGTGTCTGGCACGACTCGTTCGTAGCCAATGAAGAGGAAACGGGTTCGACGGGTTCAACCGATCAGGTTGAGTTGGAGAGCAAACCCTGCAGTTGAAAACTGCAGGGCGCGGTGGCTTTTAACCTTGACTTGAGACCGGCTAATGGGTGTCCCCTTTTGATTTGAGTAGGTAATCCCGGCCGCTAACCGGACCTGCCACGAAAAAGCCGCCCTTATTAGGCGGCTTTTTTTGCGGCTGAATTTTGCCGGTCACACCGACGTGTGACGTATCACAATTGGACCATAAGATTACTCTCGATCAATGCGTTCCCACTCCCGAGCATATTGCTCTGATTCATCAATGCATTTTTCGCAAAGGAGGCTGCCGTAATAGGCTTGGCTTTCTAAGGCAGCCGCCAGCTCATTACCTTCAAGTTCCGCCTGACAATCATTATGGTAACCACCTGGATCCGTAACGCCTTCACATGACTTCGTCAAATGCGGTCGCAAAACTTTCTTCTGGGGTTCACTCAAATGATCGAAGCCCTTGTCCACCGCAAGTTGAGCGATGCCGCGTACCTTGGCATCTTCATTATCAAGGCTGCCGGTTTCCAGAAGCTTTTCCAAAGCTTTCACTTCACTCATCATTTCCTCCCAGGATTATGCCAACACAAAGGTATAACGATATCACTTTTGCCTGGAGAGCTAGGCAATTCAACTCAAGTGTGAACGGTCGCAATTGATCGTCGGACCAAGCAAAACAAATAATCTGTCCCCCTTGCCCCTTGCCCCTTGCCCCTTGCAATTTACAGAGTGAACTGGCCACTATGAAGCAGAACAAACCAATGAACCATAGTTAGATAACAAAGAGGCAACATATAATACCTCCTACATTTTTAAATATAATTACAAATGCTTTCGACGTGATGTTTCATAGACATTTCCTTGACCAACCCCAGCCCCGGAAAATGCATCACAGAATGAGACGCACGAAACTCGCTTAATCCTAATGTATTGTCATACACCGTAGGATTGGCAGCGATGAATGTAAACATTTTTACCAACGCTTCTTTGTACTTACTGCCGGCGTTTGTAGGAAGCTTATCATCAACCGTCGAACAGTAATGATGTACGTGCATTGAATTTGGAGCAGCATTATCAATATATGATACGTGTATAGCCACGACATATGCTGGGCCGCCCGAGTCCAAATACTCTTCACCCATTATAGTAAAATCGCCAAACCCAGATACATTGCTTTTTTTCTTATACGAAACATGCAAGCCAGAGTAAAAGGATTTCGACGCATAGTCGGCGTTACGCTTCTTTTTCGCGAAACTATCCGAATACACCACTACGTTATTCAGTTGATCTACAATACTGTCATCAACCTTTTGCTGATTAAGCAACACACAAGACGCACCATTCAAAATACTTAAAGAGCCGACACCAATATCATTCTCTAGGTATATGGCGGCGTTAGGATAGGACGCGAGCAAACTTAGTGCCGCACTATCCGCAGCATCCTTTACTTTAATACAGGGAACAAATTTGTTTGCAGACTTAGGATCAGCCTGTAGCTGACCAAAAAGGCCAGCAGAGCTATTCTTCGCAAAATGCCCCTGCGATGGATTGATCACTACAAGAGGTGATACAGAGTTACTGTGTAATTGCTCAATGGTTGCGATAAGTTGTTTACACTTCGCATTCACTGGCTCAATTACGGGCCTGTATTTCGCTGCAGGCAAAATCGGAGCGAGATCGAATAAAGTATTCAGTTCGTGACGCTTTGCCTTGAGTATGGGGTAGTACATAGAGCTTCCTTACTGAAATGTATTTTCAAGTTCTGCAGCAACTGAGCCTTATTGGCAACCGGAACGCGATACTCGATACCCGCAACCAATAAACTTTTTGGCAAACATTCGACATAACCCTTGTCGATTTTGCGCGACTTTTTGACGATGCGGCAAAATGCAGGTCTCAACTTAGCGGAATCTACGGCACGCAAGAGCGTGCGGCATTCATCATAAATCCCTGTATTTGTTGAGACGGGAATCTGCCCACACAACTCATAGACCAACGAAAGATACTCATTACGCCGCAATGAGGCCATGAGGATATCTACATCCATGGGCTCTGAAGAAAGTAATGCAGGTCTAATCGGAGTCAATACATCATTCTTACCTAAACGCAATATCCCTACAGATGCAGGAGCGATCTTCTCAACCTTGCCAAGGTGGGCTTCCGTAGTAACAACGTTAACTTTGTCAAATATTTTCAAGTAAGAAGACAACTGAGCTTCTAGCCGATTTAGGCTATCGTACTCAGATTTAATCTCATAACAGGTGCTAATACCATTTAAAATGACACTATCAGCCTTACTTTCTCCAACACGAAACTCATTTAAGAGAGTTGCCGTATTTATGGAGTACCGCCCAAGTAAAATCTTCTCGGCGATTATATTCTTTATATAGTACTCAAACTTATAGCTACTTTTTAGCCGCCGATAGCACTCTTGAAAAACGTCTTCAACACTGAAAACTTCCCCCAGAGAATCGCCAAATGCATTTGCAACCTTTAATACAAAATCAAAGTCGCCATGAGCAACATCATTTATACCTTTGCTGCTGAAAATTTTTGCAGCGTCCTTGGTACTCAACATCTCATGCTTACCTATCAGACCCATCTCAAGCCCCTAAAAACGGGCGTTACTCATAAACAGCGCCGCCAACCTCGCAGTTTAGCAAGATTCCCTCCAGCGCCATCGAATTTTGAGACGAGATGCGCAGCTCAATGACATCATTACGATATCACCTCGAAACGAATACATGTCAATCTTTTTATACTTGATCATGACTACCGATCGTGAGGGAGGAGATGGGGACTCCTGCCTTCCTCTTGCCCGACAGGACTCGCTCAGATATGCCCAGCATTTATATATGTTCCCACGACCTCTCATATGCGTGTAGCGACGAAGTGAGTTCCAATCTCGATGGCCTAACACACTAGACACCCTCGGAATATCCCAGTCCATTTAAAAGAAATGGGGACTGATTTTTACCTGCCTCAGCACCTGCCAGCCCACTCTTCCGATGCTCCCAAGCCCCTCCTCCCCTATTCCTGATAAACTCCCCCACCTCCCAGCCACACCGATTCCGTACCCCCAATGCCCCCAATCACCGCCACACCCGCCCCACTCTCACGCCGTTTCTCCGTCGCGCCGATGATGGATCGAACTGACCCTTCTTTTACCTCCCGCAAATAAAGGCCCAAACGCCTCGCCACCAACCCGCGTACCAGTTGCGTACCAGCTCTGTTCTTCTCCCTCCTTGTCCCATCCCCTCTGCCGACTGCGTTAGCAAATTTTAAGCAGCGGTTCTCGGCTCCAATCCTGGCACTGTCTACCGTCGTCTCAGGCGTGTTTCGCGAGAGTTAAAACCGCGCGCATGAAAGGCCAGCGAATCGCTCCGTCTATGCTTAACTCCGTTTTCAGGTTGACCCCTGGGAAAAAGGTAATTTTGGTAATTTTCTTTTTTTAAGCCATAAAAACCTAATAAAATCAATATGTTACGTGGACTTTGGAAAGGTAATAATAGGGTAATAGGGAGGTTAGAAAATTACCCTAAGTCGTAGTAATTTCACCCACCTACGAAACCCTTTAAAATCAGGCAGTTGGTGAAATATTACCTCCGGCCTTACCAAATATTACCTGCAAAGGTAATAACTCAAAGCCACGGTTTATAAGGGCTGCAGCCAATTTTTCACACCGCCTTACCAAAATTACCTTTTTCCCAGCCTCGAACTGAAATTGGCCAGCAGGTGTCCTGCTATGCTTCCTGCTTTCCGAATGGAGTCGAATACATGGCCAGCGAATACTCCCTCACCGTCGTCCTCGACAAAATGTACGAAAACCAATTGGGGCTTGAAGCCGCGCTGATGGAACTAGTGCTGCTAGTTGAGCAGCAGGGACATGAGGCCGTGGGGGAGAATGCCCGCGTAGCACTTGATCGAATTGGCGAGAATGCGGGGTTTATCAATCAAGGCCTGGCACGATTAAAAAATCTGGAAAAAGACTAGCTTGCGACCCACCTATCAGTGACGGCTAACGACCAGAGTGGACACCCCACTTCCTCGTTTACGCCACGAGAGCCATTGGGAGGTTTTTTTACAGCCACCTTTAGCTTGGGCAGCCTCAAGGAAAGGTGGCAACACATACATTGACGCTCAGTCTGTTTCGCTGGGATGCAAAGGGTAGAGGGAGTGGAGTAGACGCCTAAAAAAGACCTGAGCAAAAGCTATTGCAGATTGGTGCGTTGTAGTGGCAGTCTGCTCTCAACGAGTGCGGTATCATTTGGGTAGTCCATTACAAGGATAAAGTATGATTATCGGATTGCTGGTTAGAAACTTTAAAACGTATCAAGCCATCAATTACATCAAGCTCTCTAATGGAAAGCATTTTAGCGCACTAGTTGGGGAAAACGGTGCTGGCAAAAGCTCTGTACTTGAAGCACTGAATAGTTTCTTTAACGGAGCAGACTGGAACTACCACCACTCTCTAGCCAAAGGTTTTGCAGAGAGGGAACCATTTATATGCCCAGTTTTTCTGATAAAGAAAGATATACTCCCAAGCTTGGGCGAGTTCCAATGGTTCGTGGAAAAAGTTAGCGAACTTACTTGGTCCGCCGGCATTGCCGACTTCAACCCGGCTCACAAACCCCATGCAGAACTGTTCTGCGAGCACAGAGAAGAGTTGATTGCTGAAGGATATAGCAGTAGCAATTACTACCTAATCCCTTTTGGATTGAAAAAAGAACAAAAATATTCTTTACCGTCCATTTTCTTTTCAATGTTCGAAACACTACCAGCATACAATTCGCTAATAAATAACTACATCAGCTCTGGAGGTGCGATCGCACTCTTGCAGCAGCGAATTATTGAATATTACAAGTTCATCTATCTGCCAGCAGATATTGACTTCAAGGAATACACAAAAATTGAAGGAAGAACAATTCAAGCTTTGCTGGGGCAGAAGCTGGACACAATTGTTAGAGCATTTATCAAACGGGAAGACGTTCAAAAAATCAACACGCAACTAAATGAATTTCTCGGTTCGATCTCAGAGAAACTAGGTGTTTATGAGTATAGAAAGCCTGCACAAAAACAAAATCTTGTAAACCAGTCTCATTTAACCGAAAAAGTTATTGAAGCCTTCTTTGAATCAAAGGTTCTTAATCGGAAAGATGGCCGAGAGCGAACTCCTGTAAGCGATCTTAGCTCAGGTGAAAAGAGACAAGCATTGGTCGACGTAGCCAAGGCGTTTCTTTTAGCGAATGCAGCGCCGACTCACCAACAGATTATCCTTGCGATAGATGAACCTGAATTATCATTGCACGTATCCTCATGCTTCGGTCAATTTGAAAAATTGAGAGAGATTGCCGAATCAAAAATTCAGGTGATTATCACGACCCACTGGTATGGATTCATGCCGATTATATCAAATGGGGTTGCCGTCTACTGCCCAAAAAGTGATCAACCTCCTCTACTGTTAGACTTGAGGTGTTTTCGAGAAGATATAAAGAAACTTAAAGTTGATACAAAGGGAGAGTTACCCGCAGAATTAGAGCTAAAGGGAATTAACGATCTAGTCCAGTCCATTATCGCATCGATTACAAGCTCAGACTATAGGTGGATTATCTGCGAAGGCTCTGCAGATAGCATTTATTTAAATCACTACATAAAAGACCAAAAATTATTTGTAGTCCCAGTCGGAGGCTCGCCAACGGTAAAGAAAATTTTTAACTATCTATATTTGGCATTAGAGGACTCCAGAAGTGACATCCGGGGCAAAGTATATTGTTTAATCGATACAGATAAGCGCTTCGAGTCGTTTGATGGCAGAGATTCGTTGGCAGGAATCCAGATACGCAGGCTAAAAAATAACGAAGAAAGCTGTCGTACGGAACTATTGAGAACTAGTGACAACAACGCTTCTCCTCCAACAGTAATAGAAGACACACTGAATGTGATCAGTTTTATCAAAACCATTCATAATTTTAAATCACATGCAATTTACGGCCCGTTGATTTCACGGCTATCCTCTCCCCTATCATCAGAAAACGATGACTGGCCCTCCAGCTTATCTTTGAACTTAAACTTTACAGATCGTAGGGCAATGGAGCAGCTGTTCGACTCAGAAGGCTTTAAGGTCAAGTTTGCACTAAAATATATTGAGCTAGACAATCCAACGAACAAGCCAGGTTGGGTTGGAGAAATTGAGAGTTTTCTTCTACCAGCCGTTCCCAAGGGCGGTAGATCCGTTCGGCGGCCGCCAAAGTCTAGCTGAGGGACGATGGATAAGGCATGTCGCCCAATTTTTTGTAGAGGTAGGCGCACGTTGGTTGCCGCTGCGCACCTGGGCCAGCCTGACGGCTATCTCCTTGAAGAACCGTGAAACGTGCTAAATGGCGCGAAAGCCCACCGCGCCGGGCTTGTCAGTCAATTCACTACCTTTCCTGAAAGACGCCGAAAAACCTTTTGATGCGAACGATTGAGAAAACAAAAACTCGATAGAACTCGCTTTTTTAGACGCAGCCCCCGTGCATGCGGGGGCCTCCGGAGATCGGCTACCCACTCCACCTAAGCAGGATGTTGTGCAACGCCGCTTCACTTCTTTGCAAAACCTTTCACTCCGTGAAATTGCGATGTGCCTCAGATTCCCCGCAGCCTGCTTGGATAACGTCCCTATTTGCAATGTCGCCGCCTTTGCAAAAAAAAAGGATACGAAGCCCGCCGGCGGGAGGGGGATAAGTGCTTTTTCAGCACTTTTTTTGTGGCCGCGGGATTTTCCATGAGCGGGCCAGTGATCTGCGTTCCGGCGATCGATCCAAGGCCGATCGCCGTCAGTCGCTCTCTTGATGTGGGGTAATAAACCGATCGTTATACTGTATTTATATACAGTACATCGAAAAGGTAGGCATGACCGATGAATAAAGAATCAGCGGTAACCGTAACCCCGGAGTCATCCGCAATTACGCAGTGGCGGGTCATGCTGCGCGATGAAGCCGCTTTGCTCGCGATGCCCGGTGCCCATCACAAAGCGTTGCTCAGGCAAGCCCATGCTCTGCACCAGGAGCACCTGATCGATGCTGATCACCTAAGCGATATGCTTGAGCTGGCGGACGCGGCGCTGGCCTTTGCTGTCGAGTCGCTTCTTGATCTTGACGGTGACGATTAGGAGGCCGCATGTACGTATTGGTCACACCCATGCGCTTACGTGGTGTCGCGCTGGATTCGAAGGAGCGGCGCCGTTATCCGGCGATCCGGGGCAACGTCATGGTTAACTCTGCTATGTGCCATGAGTTAGGCCGAGCTGCCAACGTTGCCCGCGTTGAGGTGGGAATGCCGCTCGATCCAGATCCACTACCGCCGCTGCTCGATGCGACGCTGGCGGGGATGGCAGTGACCGGCTTTGTGTTGAGCGGTATCGAGTACATCGACGGCTGCGCTTATGCCCAATCCTGGTGGTGCAGGCAGGGATAGAAGTTTTTAATTCTTCCCGCTGCGCCCCACGAGATTTTATGTATAGTTTCGCCATCAGAGAGCTATCATCATCTCAAGGAATGGATCATGGCAAAACCGTCAATTAGCAAGGTAGAAAACGCATTTCAGCCAGCCAAAGAAATCAACAGCGCAACGCGCTTCGCAGGCAGAAAAAAATCAGTTGGCGATGCTTATTACGGATTGATTGCAGCCGGATCTCATATAGCGATTGTTGGCAACCGCGGAATTGGTAAAACTTCGCTCTCTCGCCAATTGATTAACATTGCCACAGGCGACAATGACCTGTTAGAAAAGTTAGTTCTTCCGCACGACGAAAAATTGGACTTTCAAACGTTTTACTACGCCTGCGGTCAAACCACCACTGATACCACAGCGCTTTTAGAGCGCTTGCTTACTTCTTCTGGCTGCTTAGGGGAGTGGGTAAATCAAATCCCAAAAGCATCAAAGATCGTTAGCTCCTATGCTCCAAAATTTGGGGCAAATTTACTTGGAGTGAAAGTCGCCCTAGATGGGGAAAAACGGACAGAGGTAGAAAGTTCGGCCGCTATCGGCTCTCACTCAATCGATACTGTTTTCACAAACGCCGTCGCCGCGATTGTAGAGCAGAAGCTGTCCAAAGACGGAATTCTCATTGTTATTGACGAGTTTGACCAAATAGGTGACCCGAGCGGCTTTGCTTCTTTTTTAAAAGCTCTCGCCACAAACGTTCCTGAAATAAAATTCTGCATAGTTGGTGTTGCTCAAGACATCCAGCAACTAATGAAAGAGCATCAATCCTCGAACAGATTGTTTGCCGGTTCCATCATTCCTCTCCCTTCAATGAGCAGCGAAGAGCTACGTGAGATCATTGACATTGCGGAACAAGCAATTGACAACTACCTGACGTTCAACACCGATGCAGAGGAACGAATCATAGCCCTTGCGCAAGGGCACCCATACATGGTGCATTTGATCGGCAAATATGCTTTCAGGCTAGCCTACCAGGCAGGGAAGCAAGTAATTACAGTTGAGGATATCGAGGCTACCGTCCAATCGATAGCTGAACATGGATCTGATCCTGTACTCGAAGGTCGATATAAAAAAGCTGTTGCATCTTCAGAGCATCGCGAAATTGTTTTGAAAGCTCTCGCATCCACTCAAGCTGATGACGGCGAAGTCTGGACTACAAACGCTTATAAACTTGCATTAGACCAGGGTGTAGATAACGCAAGTCAATATGTCGGCCATCTCGCTTCAGATGAATATGGAGGTGAGATCGTAAAAATGCGCGATCGCTACTATCGTTTTAGCGACTCGTTGTTCGCCGCGTATGTGAAGGCTCGTCCCCGCCTAGTAAGCAAGCAGGGATAAATTTAATCAAGGCTGTCGCTAGAGCGTGGCAGCCTTGGTTTTTTCGTTTAATTGAAGCGCGGCGGTACGAAGTTCCAAAAAAGCTCCGCTGTTAGATGGGGCAGGACTCGGACCGTGAACATGTGCAGCGATCTGAGCATTCATCTGTTCCAACATATCGAGTGTCTCGCAAACCACCTGAAATAGATTCACGCTTTCCGAGCCGATCCAATTCCTCGGTGCTTGCAGGCGTTGTCCCTTGCTGGCCAGGCTTCGCCGCAAACCCTCAATCCGCTCCTGCATATCACCGCCCACGGTGGCGTTGAGCTTCTGACCCACAACCAGGTTCAGATCCCGGCCTGTCGCCTGGTGCAAATCGTCCACCGCCGCCAAACTCGCAGATCCGCCCGACAGCAGCTTGAGCGCGCCCAGCGCTTCGATCTTTTTCACACCACCGACAGTCTCGGTCGAGTGGTCATCGACGGCCCGAGTGTGGCTCTGGAACTGCTCGCGGTTGTCCAGGGCTTCAACCTCACGTTCGATCGCTTGATCCCGGATCTTCCCATCGGTCTGGCGTAACCAGTTACCGTCCGCGTCGACGCGCTGCTGTGCCGTGCCGCTGTGCTGCCACACCTGGTCGCCTTTCGGCACCTTCGGCATGCTCAGACCGTGCGGCAAAATCGACTGAATGTAGGGCTTGTTCGGCAGGCCATACGCGAAGCACACCACGACGCGCGTGCCTTCTTCCGGAAAGGCATAAATGCCCATGTCCTCGCCTCCCGTAGGCAGCGGCAGCGGAACACCGGTAAGCGTCGGGATGGTCGGATCTGGCTCGTCATCGGCGCCCAGGACTTCAATGTCGACCGCGTAGCGCGGACGGAAGTCGTCGCAGATCCCGGCATCCGCCGGGGCATCGGCCACGGCGATGACGCGGGCGAAGCGTGGCAGGTGGTAACCACCGGTGAGCTCGGGAAACTGGCGCTCTACAGCGCGGCGGATTGCGTCTTCCATCGGATGGCCATCTGGTCATTGGCGAGCGCCACGCTGGTGATGCGTTCGCCGTTGTTGATCGTTGCACCTGGTCGCAACCCGGGAAGGGCCGCCACCATTGCGCTCTGGTTGCCCTGGTAGCCGTCGAACAGCTCCGTGGGGATCTGCAGCGCCGTCCGGGCGCCGAAAAAGCTGTCGGCCCAGCTGCCGGCGAATACTTCGCCGTTCCCCAGCTGGTGCCAGGTGAAGTCGGGAACACTGAACACTCGGGCCAGGCTATCCATGGCCTGGTATCCGGCAGCAAGGCTGTAAAAGTACGGTGCCTTCACGCCGGCGTAAGGCCGATCGGGAACGCGAAAGCGCAGGCCTGTCTGCTCGCTGATGGCAGCCAGCACAGCGCGCAGATCGACGTGACGCAAGTTCAGCGGCAACGGGTTGGCCAGCACAGCAGCCAGCTCACGGCAGAACAGCACCTGCTCTTTGGCATTGGCAGCGGTGCAACGCTCGACGTAGCCGATGAAGTGGCGCTGCAGCGTGCGGTCGTTGTAGCCGATATCCAGCGTCACCAACCCTTTCAGCGGCTCAGC
>Ga0213825_1002488_pt1 | contig 11697 bp, 3 predicted proteins | sample MC6MC0900MG_FD_179896 | JGI IMG/M metagenome (GOLD analysis project Ga0213825, IMG submission 179896) | Enriched soil aggregate microbial communities from Iowa State University, Ames, United States - MC6-MC0900-MG | ecosystem: Environmental > Terrestrial > Soil > Unclassified | place: USA: Iowa... | reverse complement strand
AATCGTCTTGACCCGCTCCAGACGCCGCTCGAAGCTTTGCAAATGATCACGCTCCATACGCAACAGGAAGCCCAGCAGTTGGTCTCCGGCGGTCAGCCCATGATGCTGCTCGGACCACGCCTGAGACGACAATGGCACCGAGTCGTAATCACCGGTCTGAGCACTGAGTGAGGTCTGTGCACTGATACACAGGCTGCGGGCTGCGTCGTAAGCCTGGTAATACAGTCCCTTCAGCTGTGCCAGCAGCCAGTCATACAACTGGCTGTGGGTAGCGCGTTTCTGCAGGAAATCGTACGTCGCCAGAGACTGACGATTTGTCTGCAACGCCAGTTGCAGACTTGCCTCGGCAGCTTCCACCGCAATCGTCTGCGCGTTGATCTGCTCATCCATCGCCAACAGTTCGGCTTGCGCCAGCCTGATTTGCAAGCCCCATTCGCGGCGTCGCAGACGATACCCTTCGGTCACCGCTCGTTTTTCCGCGTCGGCCTGCTTGCCCATCGAAGCAATCTGCAAGCCATGTGCAATGGCATAAGCCACTCCTTCAGGAAAGGCATTGCCGTTGGCCAAACCGAAGACTTTGGGTATGGCCGAAATCGCACCCGCCGCAGACTGCACGACGACAGACGCCTGGTTGAGCTGTTTGGCGGCATGAAGATCGTCCATGACTCTGTATTCCTCGACGGTAACGTTTTCCTCGTACCACGCGGAAAAACCATCGGCGCGTTGCTGCACCGCCTCGCGGCTTTGACGCAGTGCCGTCAGCGTCGCCTTCATCTGAGCGATGGTTTTTTCCTGAATGTTTTTAGTCCATTCACCTTGTTCCACAAGATGCCTTTGTTGCAATTCTGCCTGTTGCGCTACATCGCGCTGCTCCATGAAGCGCAGTACTTGACTGCCGTAATCCTGCAACGCCCGCACAGAGCGCAGTGCCAGATCGAGAGTCATTCGCCAGTTATAGGCATTGACGACCGCTCGCCCACCCATCGGCCGTGGGCCGACTGCGTTTCCGGCGGCCAGATCACGCAACAGTTGCGCGGGATCACCTGGTGCTTCATATAGCGCCAGTGCGAGTGGACTGCCGTCGATACCCAACCAATGACGCAAGTTGTGCAGACGCTGCCGGGGCAGGAGGAACAGAGCCAGCAAGCGTTCATTGGTCGGTGGTTTGAACGGTTCAGTCGCGAGCATGCCCATTGCGGGAGCAACAAGGGCCGAGGGCGGGACGTTCGCAAGGGAATACACATGCGATTTTTCAAATGCCTCAAGGGCCGGGCGAGTAGCGCTCTTTGCAATCAACCCTCCGAGTGTTTGCGCCTGCCAGTCCGTCACCGAACGCGCCGAAGGGGGGTCGCCCATCAAGGCTTGAGCTTGCTGGTAACACTCCTTAGCCATCACCAGACTGTCCCGCGTTTGTTGGCGGTAATACCAGTCTCCTTCCTCCATCAGGTTCTTGACGAACTCGATGAAGGTGAGAATCCGAAAATGCCGTGGCGCCGCGTAACTGATGGCGTAAGGGTCATCGTTTGCCTGGCATTCAAACCCCGAATCGCCATCACTCATCAGCCCACGACACCGCCAGAAGTCCGGTTTGTCAGACGGCAGCGGTGGGTTTGAAGGCTCGGCAATGGCTCGTGGATCGAACACCCTGCGCCACCAGTCCTCTGCCTCGCGGTAACGGTTTTCATCACGAAGGCGAATCGCGACCAGATGACTCAGATAGAGGAACAACTCCCAGAAATACAATCCGTTGGCACCGTTGAATGCACCTTTGGGTTCATTGACCGGCCCGGCTTCAGAGACTGGCTCAACCAGGAACTGCGTCGTCCAGTCGAGCACAGCATCCACTGACTGGTTGGCGAGGGCCACCAACTGCGGGCCGAACAGAGAGTTCAAGCGTACCCGCTCCAGCGTTCCCGGTTTTTTAAACGCCAGAAACTGTGCCGCATTCCCCCGATTCTTTTCCAGAACAGCAGGGTCGAAGTTCGCGATATGCGCCATTGTCAGGGCGAATTGCTTGCGACCATATCCCGTCGCTGCAGTGGTTGCGCCAAAGGTGAAGGTGAAGGTGCTGGTAAAGCCGCCGGGATCACGTTCGTAAACAAGCCACTCGGTCGCCCACTCACCTTTTCCCGAAAATTTGTCCTTGGTTTCTACTGGATCCTCTCCAGAAGGCGTACTGGTCAAGGTCAGATCGAAATCGACCTCTGCCTCCGCCCCCTCGCTGTTTGCCTTGCAAACACCCCTGACGGCCAGGAGATCTCTTCCATCTGACTGAGAGATGACAAAGGCTTCCAGATCATAAGAGTCCGTCAGTGTCCCTGGCACTGGAACTGTAACCTTCATTTTTGGCAGGCTGGATTCACTCAATGAGTGCTGAACCGTGAGTTCAGTCGTAAAACGTCGCGCCAGAATACTCAGCCAGCTGCCATCGTCAGTGGGTACCGGGCGAAACAGCGGATCACGCACCACACATTTCGTTGCCTGATCGCCATCGAAAAACAGAACGCCCAAGTAACCGTTGGGCTGGCTTTCGGTGACGCGCACCGTGGCAATCAAGCGACTGCCTGCTGCCGGCGCAACATCAGGCTCCCAGTTCAGCAAGGTCGTTGTGGGGGACCAATCCCCATTCTGCGACCTGAAGGCAACATTAATGCTCACTTTGTAGGGGACATATCCCTCTTTACCCTTTTCCCCAAGCTTTTCTGAAAACTCGGCCCAGACCAGGCACTGCCGCCCGTTCCAGGACACCGGACGCATGTCCACTACCTTACCGGTGCTGCTTGCATCGATGATTTCCCATTCGCCCCAGGCTGATGGATTGACGTCCTTGCAGTTCGGCGTCAGCTCGATCCGCGCTTCGCGCCAGTAGTGCCGGAACGGGGCAACTCGCTCACGACCGACAAAAAAATAGCGCCCATCCACTGCTGTTACGCCATGCAAAAAAGCGCTGATGACTTCCAGATTGCAGGTTTCCTCGAAGGACTTCAGGTAGTTGCGCAAGGCAACCAACACTGAATCATTGCTCAGCCGCGTCTGGTTCAGATCGGTCATCAGCGTCTGGAACAGACGGGTCGTGCCTGGCCGTGCGGAAGGCGTCATGTAGTTTTCCGGATAGCAGAGGAGCAACATCAGCGCCGACCAGTCCGAATAATTGCGATAAAGCTCCCAGCGTTTCAGATCATCTACGGGAAACGCCGTTTTCAAATACCCTGGTTCAAGCTTCCGGTAAGCGGCATTGATGAACTTCTGCGCACAGCTGATCGCTTCGGCACCCAACGCGCTCGGCACCTTGTGGCTGTCCAGTGAATCCAGACGCAGCAACTCATTCAGGTGATCAGCATTTTTGATGATGTTGAACGGGCCAGCACTTTCGCCGAAGTAGCCCAGGCAATACTCAGTCAGTGCAGTACGGCGTTGTTCCAGCAGATCGTTGATGATGCTTTGGCTCATGATCCTGTCTCCTGCCGCACGGGCTGCGCGAACGTCGGGGTTCACTCAAGAACGGGGCTTGCAAACTCGATCGGATCGAAATCCACGCCTATTTCGCTGGACTCCGAAAAAACAGTGCATCGGAATTTGCCTCCGGTCGGGCTGGAGATAACTGCCCGGGCAATGCCTTCCTGAGTGGTGAGTCCCTGCGCCGGCCGGATTACCGCTTCAACCGTCAGTAGAGGATCATCACCGATGGCCTCTGCGGACCACCGCACCAGCCTGCTCTTGCCCAGATTGCCGTAGCGATCAATGAGCACAGCGGACAACTCGACCGCTTGCCCCGCCGGGACAATATCCACCGGCACTCGGGATATGAAGGGCGGCGGAAAATCCAGATTCAGCCCGTCGTCCGTCAACTGAATGGCAGGTGCTTCCTGCGGCGCAATCAAAGGCAACCAGAACAACGGGCGCTCAATACCCATGACCTTCCCTGGCGTGAACGTTGCCGTGGCGACGCCCCAGGGATCGGTTCTCTCGATATCGAGCGTGCCGAGGCTGGCCTGGCCCTGGATAGACACCCCGCTGAGTCCGTTACCGTCCGAGTCTCTCAAGACGATGTTGAAAATGATCTTGCCAGGGCTGCCGGCAATCACGCTGTTGTTGATCGGGACAATCTGCATGCTGACAAGCGGCGCGCGCAGTTCCTGGGACGGACGAACAGGCGGTGCCGTTTCCGAAAGGCTCAACAACGCGTGTTCAGCAGCGTCCTTGTAAGCCGCCTTGTCGACAGTTTCAGGCAACGTGCCCAGCAGAAAGATGGTCAGCGCGTCCATGTTGGTATGAGTGGCCAATTCCCTCACCCGGATCAGCAGATCCAGTTGCTTCAGGTTTTTCAGAAGTTTGTGCACCGGATCGATTCGACCGATGCATTCGCGCACTTCCTGCTCGCTCCATTCGAAAAAACGCGCAAGCCACACCTCGGATGCCCGTTGTGCCAGACGCAAGGCGTCCACTGACAAGTCTTCGGGCTCACCCAGCTCATTGATTTGACGCAGATATTGGAGTAACTCCGTGTGAGGCCGATGGCCGATGTCGAAGGCGTGGGTCAACACCGTCAGGTAATAAAGTGTGGCCACGTTAAGAGCATGCGGATCCTTCAACGCCCACCAGCTATTGATGCCGTAATCGAGCAGGTCGCCAAGCGTTTCGGTGCTCAGATCCAGTTCGTTCACGACAGCACTGCGCCGACGTACTTCAGCCAGCAATGTGAAGAGCGGATCCAGAGGCACAGCGCGCTCGAAGCGTGAAAACACCATGTCGTCGGCCACATGATCGACAATCCGCGCCAGCAACTCATAGACCGTAGATTTCGCCCAGCTCAAAACCCGTAGCGCTCGCTCTGCGTCCAGTCCGGTGTAAACCGACAGACTTTCTCTGACCACTGACAACTGAGCGTCACGTGCCTGCAGCACGACCGTCAGCATGACCTCGACAATTGCGGTACGCGCAGAGACGTCGCCCTCACCCAGCCCCTCCCTGACCGCCTCATCGAGCTTTTCTCGGGCGAACGTCAAGTACTCGACCTCCGAGCCATCAAAAGACTTCACCAGCCCCAAAGGATCGGTCAGCATCGATATCAGATCTCGCCAGTCCCTTCCCGGTAGAGGCGGGACGCCGGCCGTCAAGAAAGCGGTATGGGTCAACAAGGCTGCGTTCAGCAAATTCCGGATCTGTTCGAAGAGGCGCTCCTCAACTTCGGACGCCACATTCGACACCTGCGGATCGACCACATGTTGCAGCATCCACAGCACCGGCAAATTGCGCGTCTGGCACCAGTAGCGGCAAGCGAGCAGTGCCGATGTGAGGTTCAATGCGTCGGGTACATTGTCGTCCGGCTCATGGTTTTCCTTGATCACCGGAATGCCCGCCAGACCATCAACCCAGGCCTCCCCGCCTAGAACCATGAGCATCAGCAAGCCTTCCACAGGCGTCATGTTCAGCAGGCGCGGCAACTTCACCAGACGGTAAAACGCCGAGAGAATCTCGGGGCTACGCAGCAGCGTGTCAGTGCGCCCATGGGCACGGGCAATGGCCACCGCCAGGTACTGGTAAGTTTGCAGATCGATTTCCAGAGCACTGCAGATTCGGGTGACCGTGAGTTCTGGCAAGCTTTGCGACGGCAAAAAGGGAAACTCGGAGTTGTCCAGGATGAATGACTCGCGGTAGTCACCCTGACGGTTGTTGAACGCCTGATCAAACTGTGACAACACCTCGTCGCGCCCATAGATCGACAGTTTGTCGATAAACACCGCAAAGTCCGGGGCCGTGCATCCATAGCCTTCACGCAAAGTCTGGAACAACCCCAGCGCACGCACTCCATTGACGGTAATCCAATGATCGGATTTCGGCCTTTTTCCAGCGGCTTCGGCATTGGAAATGGCCACCAGTAACGCATCCACCTGCTCGGGCGGCAGTCCAAGCCATAGATCCAGACGCCGTTTGCGGTTCATCCGGTCATAGCGTTCCGGGTTGGCAGGATCCTCACTCAAACGATGTACAAGATTGTCGTAATCGACATTCATGGGCGGTGATTTGCCACCATTGATGAAGACCGATCCGGAGCGCTCACTTTCCTGAACGGCTGGAGTTCCATAAATCGCCACATTGTTGGAACGCGTCGGTGCATAACGTCGGATTGACAGGAAGGCCTCGACTTCCTCGGCACTGAGTTTGGTGCTCAAACCGAAAAGCCGAACCTCTTTGAGTTTTTTCCATCCTGGTTCGTCGTCGTCGCCGACTTTGGCGTCAACGCCATAATTCTTTAAATAGAAGGCATCGGCATCGATGACCGGTACGGGAGCCTCGGTCAATAATGTCCGCTGAAACGGGCCCAGCCGCGAAGCATGAGCCAGCGCGCGACCGTTATCATCACTCCACGCGTTCGGCAGGAGAAAACCCGGATAGTCTGGATCTACCCAGTGCGCAAAATGTCCCACTGACAGACCATGATGACTCACGACGGCATTGATGGTTGCCCAATGCTTGTAGTACGGCAAACCATTCGGATAGCGCCTCTGGATCATTGCCTCTTCAAGATCCGCATCTCTGCTGTTCTCGGCAATGAACGCTTCCAGCACCTTGACGATGATCTCGACGGCAGAAATCGTCTGGTGCATCGTTTTGTCGTCAATGAGTAACTCGTTGATGTCGACACGCCGCGTATGAATGGGGATTTTCTCGAGTGGATCGCCTTTGTTTTCTACGTTGTTCCGAATCCATTTCCACACATCTACCAGATAAGCCACTACCCCCGTGGAATCTTCCAGAGCCCCGACCGGTGCGAACTGCTCAAATGAAGTGGGGAACAACAACTCGTAACTGGGACCCGTATTGAAACCACCCGCGGGTTGCGAAGCAGGTTTCTGGCCGGTCAGCGAGTGCTCGATAAACTGGCGTCTCAGGTAAATCGCCAGGCTATTGGCCCGGTGTAAAAACTTCTGTGCATCCTCATGGCTGATCATGAAGTCTCTGGCCAGACCTTCGACGCCCTTTTCCACCAATGGAAAAATGGAGTCGCCCCGTTCCAGATAAGCTTTCAGGCCTGAGAATTTCTTGTAGTTCTGCTGCTTTCCGAACACCTGTCCGAACAACTCGAGCGGGGGACGTCTCAAGGTTTTTTTCTTGGCCATGGGGGCAGTCCTTGAACAATGAATGCCGGGCGCTGGAAACCTGGCTGATTCAGGCTATTCAGCGCTTCGAACCGCAGTCCGTCCACTGTCATAAATGACAGTTTTTATGACCGGTCGTCGGAGAAACGATCAGCCATTGCCTGGTGATTCAAGTCGCACATCGAAACGTCCGCTTTCGACGCAGTCAGATATCGGCGTGCCTGTGCCGAGCGTTTGCCGGAAGCGGCACCAGTGAGCCCCTTCGGCGACAGGCTGCGTCGAGCCGGTCGTCCATCCGGCCGAAGTGACCGCAACATTTGTCGCAAGCACGACATCCGGGTTGTGCCAACTCATCAACGTTCCCGAACCCGGCTTGCCCATTCCGGCAAACGTCATTGCCGGCCCCCCCCATTGGCCCGCCAGAGGTCTGGTGAATTCAGGTCGATAAAGGCCCACCTGGCTCACCCAGTCGCTCGGGGCTGAGTGAAACTCACCCTGCGAGGCGACAACACTTAACGTTACGTTCCCATCAGGTAGCGCCAGCATTGCGGTAATTGACCAGGTACCGTCAACTACCGTCGCTTGCCCCAATACGGTGTCTCCTCGATTCAGCGTGATGTAATCGCCGGTAACAGCGAATCCGGACACCACTACCGTGTTACCAAGAAGTTCTTCAGGAGTAGGTGATTCCGGAAGCACCGCATGGGGCACAATCCTGCACCGCACCTCAGCGCTTGGCTTGGACGGTTTGCCCTCGAAGGTCTGGATAGCCCAGAAGACTTTCTCACCCACCGGGAACGTCACTTCGCCTTCCCATCTACCGTTCGAATCGATCGGGACATCACGCAATACAGGCTCCTCGATACCCTTGCACCAAACGGTCACTCGGCCATTCGCTCGCCCCTTGCCCGAAAGCATTGAAGTACGCGGCAGGTCGCCCCCTGATGGCGGTGGGTTCAGGAACTGAGGCGGCAATACCACGGCCTTGAACTGGCGAATATCACTGTGTTCCGAAGGCCGGCCATTGAAAGTCTGCCGGGCCGTGATGAACCACGAATCGATCGCCAGCCCGTAGAGAGAGATGCACCAACTCCCGTCTTCAGTCAGAACAACCGGACTGCCCAAAGGCTTCTCGTCCCGAGCATCCCACAACTGCATCGAAGCCCCTGCCATGCCACCTTCACCCTTCACCGTCAAATCGCTGTCGACCTCTGCGGCCTCTGGAGGATCGATGATCGTAGGCTTGGGCCTGGGCACATACACCGTGAATGCTCTGGACGCGGGGAGTGACGTCACCCCTTTTATTGTCTGAGTCGCGGCAACACGGTACTCAACTCCCTCAGGAAAGGGCTGGGTGCGTTGGTGGCTCCAGGCACGCCCGGAAACCGCAGCGTTGATTGGCGTAACCGGAGGATAAGTAAAGGTCAACGTGACTGTCGCATCGGCCTCACACGTCCCGCGAAACCATGGCGACAAACCATTCTCATCTATGGGCTCGATGATTGGCGGCGGTGGCTTCGGAAAAGAAATCAACACGTCGATCGCGGCCGTCCAGGTCGACCATAAGTCGCCCATCTCCAGTCGTGCTACCACCTTATAAGGCTCAGTCCTCGGCTCCCAAGGCTGTAGCGCAGTACTGGACCATGTGCCATCGGCCGCTACCGAGACGATTGGCACAATGGGCACAGCGGTGTTGCCAATGCGCACTTCAACCTTCGGTGCCGATTGACCCGGCCAATATTTGGCGATGCCGAAAAACCGTGGAATGCCCTCCGGGCTGACTTCAACATTCAGCTTGGGCAGCGGCACTGCAACCTGAAACGACAAGCTTTTCTCTGCCGATTCAATCCAGCCGTCAATGTCAGGGACACGTTGCTTGAATTTGAAAATATAACTGCCAGGTAGCCAGTTATTTATCTGTACAGACCACATCGAGAACGCCACCTGCGTGGTCGCAATCGGGTCATCGGCACTGGATAAATAGACGAGAACCTCGGCGCCTTTGTACCCGTTTCCTGACAGCGTAAGAGTACTGTCGTTATTTACGGCAGCGGCGAGGCCAGTAAGTTCTGGGGGTTTGACGAGGTAGGTGCGAGGTTCGCCGGGGTTGGAGCGTACATCGCCCATCTCTTGATCAGGCGTGACTGCGTGCCGCCCGGGCGGCAAGGTGACTTGCAAGCTCCAGTTGCTGGCGGTGACCGACGTTGAACCGTAGACCGTTGAGGGCTCCTGATCTTTCTGGATATGAAGCACTGCACCGGGACGCCCGCCGTAGCCTGACATTTGGAAAGATGTCTGCTGTTCGGAACCGGGGGCAGGCGCACTGATGATGGGGTAACTTTCTACGGTGATAGTGCGCACTGGTGAATAAGTGATACCGCCGAAATTTTGTTGTGCTTCAACTTTAAGTTCGCCACTGGGCAGCATAACGGCAGGTAACAGAGAGCGGGTCCAGTTACTGGTGGTTTCTTGCTTGCTCTCACTCAAAGCCACCCAGTGGTTATCATTTCTGACAACAACAATATTGGCTGTGGGATAAGTAGTGCCGGAGAAGACAAGGTTCTCGATTCGGACAGTTGCGCCTTCTGCCGGCTGGATGATGGTTGCAGCCTGAGCCAGGGACACGGTTACGGTGTCAGAGGGGTCGGAAACAAGTAAATCTCTGACAATTTGCAGGGCGTGAACGGAAATGGAATTGCGCCCTTGGGGAATAGTCACCTCGGCTTCCCACTCACCCGCCGCGTTGAGTACTCGTCCACCAAAACTCAGGCCACCGTTAGACGGTTCACGAACAACGATCTGTGCAGATATTTCTGCGGCTTTGATTCCTCTGATAGTAAATGTTCTATTCTGAACGATGACTGGTGGCGAAGGGATGTAAAGCGGCGCGGGACGGTATTTAAACTCGTGAGATCCCAAAAGAGTAATATCTCCTCCATCCAGGTCGTAACGCCAGTACCACGACATAGGGACTTTGTCGTTATTGACCTGAACCCTTCCAGAGTGCTCGAACGTAATCCAACTTCCCTGTTGCTGGCCCACGTCGTCCCACTTCGGGTTCCAGTCAGTCACACCGTGCCCATGGAGGGATAGATTGCCTTTATTTCGATTATTGCCGGTTGCCCAATATTTACGCGTACTAAATGAAACAGCGCGCCCGTCATTATCCCACGAAGCCACCAAGTCCATGTCGGCATGGATGTCTGGGAAATTTTCATTCGTGGCCGTGATGACGGCTACTTCTTGAATCCCTCTCGTAACATCGTTCAGAGAACCTGACGTCGGCAACTTATCCGGGCTATGACTGGCGTTTTCACCAAAGACCTCTTCATGATCGCTTATCCAGCGGTCCTTCATCGCCGAGAGTAACTTTGCCAGACCGGTCAACCACCGAATAAGTTTAGAAAACATCATGGCTCTCCAGGACTCCGCGCAGGTGACGGAGGCGATATGGGCTCGTTACCCCATTCAAGGCGAACCACACGGTTTTTAGCACCTGACAGATCTGACAGTCCCGACAAACGGTAACTCTTCCCACAACCCGGTCCGGCAGCGTCCTGCAAGTCGTAACAACGGGCTACGACGCCTTGTGCCATTGCCTACAAATCACTCAGAATCCGCCGGCTTGTGCGCCTTGTCGTTGCCCCGTAACTTGATCCCCGTCGCTGCCAATCAGCGGCCGGGTTTAGTCGCTCGGGGGTACGTACAATGCGTTTAAGCGTCATCAAGTCGGGTTTTCCCTATCCCCGCACTCGATGGTGGCTGTTCGCAGGGCGCCTCCGGGCGCACCGGTACGTACTCCCGGTCGACTAACCTGCTTACAGCCGCCACCCCTTTCTCGTTTAGTCGCGAGCCAGACGGTGGCCTTAACGACGAGTACGAAAGCATGAAAAAACCGACGCCAAATCCACCACTGGAAACCGATCCAGCCGACCCGGCCGATCAACCCGATCCGGTCTCCCCCTACGCCTCCGTCGATTCAAAGAAACTCCACGACGCCGCTCACCGGGCCCTGGATTTCTACCTCAATCCCCCAAAGGACAAACCGCGCAACTCCGTGGATCGCGGCATGCAGATGTTCAAGGTCGATCCCGAAATAAACCCGGAAGCCATCGCCATCCAGACCTACGAGACCTTCTCCTCGGTCAGCATTCTGCTGCTCGACCTGGCCGACAGCCTGGACGACAAGCCGCGGCATCTGGCGATGGCGATCTATCAGTTGAGCGAGTTGGGGCTGTTGCTGGTGGAGAAGACACTGGATAACGAGCGGGCGATTGCGATAACCGCATAAGAAAAAAGGGCCACAACCTTCGGCAGGTTGTGGCCCTTTTATGTTTTCAGGCCGAAGCCGGCAACGGCTGAAAACTGAAATACTGCTTCAACGCCTCGACCAGTTGCCCATACTCGGGCGGTGTCCGGTACAGGCTGAAGCCGGCGTCGTAATGCTGGGGGGTCGCGTCTTCGTGGCACCACAGACAGCACGCCGTCAGGTCGATGACCTGCTGACAACCCTCGCCCAAAGGGATTTTCAGGCGCAGGTTGAATTCGACACCGATCATCATCGGCAACTGGCTGATGAGCATCAAACCGTCTTCGG
>Ga0213825_1002485_pt1 | contig 11704 bp, 11 predicted proteins | sample MC6MC0900MG_FD_179896 | JGI IMG/M metagenome (GOLD analysis project Ga0213825, IMG submission 179896) | Enriched soil aggregate microbial communities from Iowa State University, Ames, United States - MC6-MC0900-MG | ecosystem: Environmental > Terrestrial > Soil > Unclassified | place: USA: Iowa... | reverse complement strand
TCTAAGAACGGTAGAGATAGTGAATCTAAGAGATTAGGGGTTAAACGTGCAGACGGACAATTTGTACTTGCAGGAAACATCCTTGTAAGACAAAGAGGAACAAAAATTCACCCAGGTACAAACGTTGGTATCGGTGGAGATGACACTCTTTTCGCTAAGGTTGATGGAGTTGTAAGATTTGAAAGAATGGGTAGAGACAAGAAAAAAGCTAGTGTTTATCCAATCGATGTAGAAATTGCAATAGCTGAATAGTTAATTAAGCACCCGTAAGGGTGCTTTTTTATGACATAGGACAATTATTTATTAATTCTATGTTATAAAAAAACATCCCTAGGTGTTAATTAGTTTTAAAAAAAACATAGGTAAAATTATTATTTTTGTAAATAATAATACTAAGACTCTTATATTTAATTCATAAAATATTAAAGGATATTTTGTTAGGAAGGTGAAATAATAATGTTTATAGATACAGCCAAGATTTTTGTACAGTCCGGAGATGGTGGGAATGGTTCCATTCATTTTAGAAGAGAAAAGTTTGCTCCACTAGGTGGACCAGATGGTGGAGATGGTGGAGATGGTGGAAGTGTCATATTAGTAGTAGATAGTAATATGACTACCCTATTAGACTTTTCTTATCACCGCAAATTCGTAGCTCCTAATGGAGGTAAGGGTGAAGGCTCTAAATGCTACGGAAGAGGTGGAGAAGATATTATTATCAGAGTTCCAATGGGAACTATAGTTAAAGACTTTGAAACAGACAAAGTTATGTGTGACTTAGCTCATGATGGAGATAAATTTGTAGTATGTAAAGGTGGAAAAGGCGGAAAAGGAAATGCAAAGTTTTGTACTCCTACAAGACAGGCACCAAACTTTGCAGAACCAGGAATGCCAGGAGAAGAAAGATGGATTAAGCTAGAGCTTAAGCTTTTAGCAGATGTAGGACTTCTAGGATTCCCTAACGTAGGAAAATCAACACTTTTATCCATGGTATCTAAGGCTAGACCAAAGATAGCTAACTATCACTTTACTACTATAAAACCAAACCTTGGAGTAGTAGCGGTGAAAGGTATAGAACCTTTTGTTATTGCTGATATTCCAGGTATTATAGAAGGAGCAGCAGAGGGAGTAGGATTAGGCTTAGAGTTCTTAAGACATATCGAGAGAACTAGAATGCTTATTCATGTAGTTGACATTTCAGGAGTTGAAGGAAGAAATCCTATAGAAGACTTTAAAAGAATTAATGAAGAGCTTAAAAAATATAGCATAAAGCTTTGGGATAGACCACAGATAATTGCAGCAAATAAATCTGATATGCTCTACGATGAAGAAGTTTATGAAAACTTTAAAAAAGAATTAAAAGCTTTGGGCTATGATAAGGTATATAAGATATCTGCAGCTACAAATGAAGGTGTAGATGATCTTATGAAAGCAGCAGCAGAAATGCTTACTACAATTCCAGTTAAGGAATTAGAAATTTTAGAAGAAGATAAATTTATTCCTGAAGAGAAGAGATTTACTTACGAAATAGATGAAGTTGAAGAAGGTATATTTGAGATTACAGGATCCTTTGTTGATAGATTATTAACTAGTGTAAATGTAAATGAGCCAGATTCATTAAGATACTTCCATAAGGTTTTAAGAAATAAAGGAATTATCGATGAATTAAAGGATAAGGGAATACAAGATGGTGACCTAGTAAGATTAAATGACTTCGAATTTGAGTTCTTATTATAAAATTAGGGGGAAATAAATAACATGATAACAACAAAACAAAGAAGCTATCTTAGATCTCTTGGAAATCAATTGGAACCTATATTCCAAGTTGGAAAAGGTGGTATAGAAGAAAATTTTATTAAGCAGATAGATCAAGCTCTGGAATCAAGAGAATTAATTAAGATAAAAACTTTAAATAACAGTGGAATTACAGCAAGAGAAGCTTCAGAGATTCTATGTGAAGAATTAGGTTGCGAAGGAATTCAAGCTATAGGAAGTAAATTAGTCATATATCGTAAATCTAAAAAAAATCCTAAAATAGAACTCCCTAAATAAAACTACATTTAATAGAGTTTTAGAAACCTTTAAATATATGTAACTTTTAAACAAGTATACCATTTACAGTTGGTAAAATACTTCATATATGGTATTATGATTTAAAGAGGTAATAGCATGAAAAAGGCAATTTTTGGAGGAACCTTTGACCCTATACATATAGGACATATTCATATAGCCTATGAAGCACTATATAATTTAAGTCTAGATGAAGTCATATTTATGCCAAATGGTCGACCACCACATAAAAGGGCTAGGGCAGTGACTGAGGAGAAAATTAGGTATAAAATGGTGTCTCAGGCTATAAAAGAGGAGAAAAAGTTCTCTATAAGTGATTTTGAGATAAAAAGTGACAGTTTAAGTTATACTTACAATACTCTAATGCAGTTTAACCGTAGAGAGCCGTATACTCAATGGTATTTCTTGGTTGGAGTAGATAGTTTAATGACTTTAAGGCAGTGGAAAAATATTCACATCATATTAGATAACTGTACTTTAGTTGTATTTTCTAGAACTGGATATGCTATGGATGATGTAATGAAAATGAAAAAGGATCTAGAGGAAGAGTATGGTAAGGAAATAATTTTGTTAGAAATGTCTCTTTTAGATATATCATCTACAGAAATAAAAAAGAAAATTTCAGAAGATAAAAAGGTTAGTTACCTTCTTCCACAAGGGGTTGAGGAGGTAATTAATCAATATAATTTATATAGAAATAAGGTGTAAGGTATGTGGCAGGAAAATAGAATAAAGGATTATATAAAAATTCATCTTACCAAGGAGAGATATAACCATAGTTTAGGTGTAATGAAAACTGGTGAAGAGCTTGCAAAACATTATGGGATAAATCCTAATAAAGGTAGAATAGCTGGGCTTTGTCATGATTGTGCTAAAAATTTTTCTGCCAATGATTTAATTAATAAAGCAAGAAGTAATGGGATAATTATTTCTGATATATATTACAAATCTCCTCAGCTTTTACATGGTTTAATTGGAGCCTATATTTCAAAGGAAATGTTCCATGTGGAAGATGAAGATATTTTAAATGCAATAAAATATCATACTACAGGGCGAGAAAATATGTCCACATTAGAAAAAATAGTTTACATTGCTGATTGCATAGAGCCTTCAAGAAATTTTAAAGGTGTAGAAGAGTTAAGGGATTTAGCCTATGAGGATTTAGATAAGGCTCTTTTAAAATCCTTTGAAGATACTATAATGTATATACTATCTAGAGGCTCAATAATGCATATAGATACCATTAAAGCTAGAAATTATTTATTAGTTACCAAAAGAAACTAATATTACTAGGTATTTAATTATCTAGATAATATATAATAATTTAATTTTGGGAGGCAAATAAAATGGAGAAGATCATAATTAACACAGAAAAAGCACCTGCAGCTTTAGGACCATACTCACAGGCAGTTAAGGTAGGAAATTTACTATACACTTCAGGTCAACTACCAATCAATGAAGCTGGAGAATTAGTAAATGATGATATACAAAAAGCTACAGCTGTGTGCTTAGAAAATGTTAAAGCAATTCTTGAAAAAGCTGGTACATCTTTAGATAAAGTTGTTAAAACTTTAGTATTCATAAAGGATATGAATGACTTTGCAGCCATGAATGAAATATATGGAAAGTATTTTACAACAAATCCACCTGCAAGATCTTGTGTTCAACCAGGTAAATTACCAAAAGATGCTTTAATAGAAATAGAAGTAATAGCAATAGTAGAATAATTAAGTATATGATTAAGCCTCCTAAACAAGGAGGCTTAAATATTTATAAATAGAGGTGACTAAGAAGATGAGTGTTATTACATATAAGGTAGGAAGAGAAGGCCAGGATGTAAAGATAAGAGATTACATGAAGGAGAGTTTAAATCTTTCAGGTAGATTCATTCGTGGGTCAGCTATGAATAGAAGGTTAAGAGTAAATGGTAAGGAAGTAAAGCTTAATTATAAACTTCAAGAGGAAGATATTATTGAAGTTACTGTAAATGCAGAGGAAAGCCAAAATATAGAAGGTGAAGATTTAAACATACAGGTTATTTATGAAGATGATGATTTATTAATAGTTGATAAGCCTCCTTTTATGGTAGTTCACCCAACTAAAAGTCATTCTATGGGAACCTTAGCTAATGGGGTTATCCATCATTTTAGAAGTAATAATGATAATTCTATAGTAAGATTAGTTAGTAGATTAGATAGAGATACTTCTGGACTTATAATGATAGCTAAAAATCAATTTTCTCACATGAATCTAGCGAAATCCATGGAGAAGAATTTAATCAAAAAGTCTTACTTAGCAATAATTCATGGAAATCTTGAAAATCAAGAAGGAACTATAGACTTACCTATAGGAAGACCAACAGATGAAACTATAAAAAGAGTAGTTTTAGAAGAGGGTCAAAGAAGTATTACTCATTATAAAGTAATAGAAAGCTACAAAGTAGGGGCCTTAGTAGAATTGCTTTTAGAGACAGGAAGAACCCATCAAATAAGGGTACATTTAAGCCATGTAGGATGCCCTATATATGGAGATCAACTATATAGTGATTTTAATGATGAAGAATTAATATCTCGTCAAGCTCTTCATGCCTATGCTCTATCTTTACCACATCCACGAACTGGTGAGATTCTAAATTTCAAAAGTCATCTTCCGGAGGATATGACAAAGCTTATACATAAACTTCAATCTATATAGAATATTTAATAAAATTAATAAAAAAGAAATGGTGTTGCATGAATTAATAATGCAGCACCATTTATATTTTATCAAATTAATATTTTCCTTTGTAAGAAGAGAAAAGTTTTTTTCTTTTTCTTGCTAATCTTCTTTTCTTAATTATATATATTATAACCAATACTAGGAGAATAATGCCTATAATAACTCCACCTATAATCATAAATAGATTTTTATAGCTTATTGTATTATCTTCTGTAGTTACTAAATTACCAACTACAGGAAGCACCTCTTCTGCGTAATTACTACCGCTTAAAACCTCACTATTATAGCTTTGACCATTATAATTAACCGCAACAGTAGTAATAATATCCCCCTTATTAAAAAATTTATTACTAAGTGCATCCTTATTTATTGTTATAGATGGCTTTTCTTTAGATGCATTATCTTTAGTATATAGTATGTCTTTTTCAGCCACTAGGGGAATAATTGAACCATTAGTAGTTTCGTAAGTACCTATTTCTTCACCTTTAGAAAAAGCCTTTTGGGTGGAGAAATTTTTAAAGGCCCAATCAAAAAGTTTAGGAGCTTCATCATAATAAGCCTTTTTTTCATCATACAATATTGCTATTATAAACTTTGCATCACCCTTACAAGCAGAAGCTACAAAAGAATGACGAGATTCATCGGTATAACCAGTTTTACCAGCAATTGCATCTGGATAATAGCATTCATAGGCATCGTGAAGTAATCTATTATCGTTCCAAAGAGGTCTTTTATCTTTAAATATATTTGTAGGTTCTAAAAATGTAGATTTAGTTTTAGATATTTCAATATATTTTTCGTGATTTAATAATTCTTTCTCCATAAGAGCTAAATCATAAGCTGTAGTTCTATGTTTATCATCATAAAGTCCATGGGGATTCACAAAGTTGGTATTTTTACAACCAAGTTCCTTTGCACGTTGATTCATTAATACAGCAAATTCTTCAATGGAGCCAGAGATATGCTCTGCTAGAGCAGCAGCACAATCGTTAGCAGAAACCATTATTACTGAATATAACATTTCTTCTACAGTCATCTTCTCTCCCACATCTATATAGATTTTTGAGCCCTCAATGGTAGGAGGAAGTTCACCTACAGTTACAACTTCATCTAAATCACAATTTTCTAAAGTTAAAAGCACTGTCATAAGTTTTGTTGTAGATGCCGGAGGGTAAGGTGTGTTTTCGTTTTTACCATAGACCACTGCCCCTGTATTAGCATCCATAACTACCACACTTTCACCAGTTATTGAAGGTGGTTCTGTGTATGCATATGCATTACTATAACTTAGTAAGGTTATAGTAAAAAATGATAATATGATAAATAATAGCTTTTTCATAGAAATCTCCTTACTATACATATTTAATTTTTATTTAGCAAATTTTTTTACACATGATAATTAATTATATCAAAAAATAGTTGGGAGTTCGATAATAATTTATAAAAAAAGTGGATAATATGTTAATTGGGAGGTGTATTAAAGTGAAATTAAAAGAAAAAATTATAGGAGCATTATCCATATTAATACTTAGTATTATATTTTTGGTAGCTGGGTACATAATAAATCATAATAAAGAGGAAGAATATAAGGAAGTATTTGTTAATGATCAACAGTATCTTCAGGGTAAAAATCCCAAAGGTAGTGGAGAAAATGAAAATAATGAAAATAATGAAAGTAAGAATAAAGAAAGTGAGAATCAAGAAAATGTAGATAATGGTAAGATAGTTGTAGATATAAAAGGTGCTGTTAAAAATCCTAAAGAATATGAATTAAAAGAAGGTTCTAGAATAAGAGATTTGATAGAAATAGCAGGGGGACTTACAGCAGAAGCTGATGAGGAAAAAATATATTTTTCTAAGATACTAGAGGATGAACAATGTATTAAAATATATAAAATTGGAGAAGAAGTATTGGATTCAGAAATAGAAGCTCAAGGACAGCAAGAAAAGGGTACAGGAACTGTAGATTCAAAAGGAATGATAAATATAAATAAAGCAACGGTGGAGGAGCTGATGACAATACCAGGTATAGGTCAGACAAAAGCTCAAAGCATAGTGGATTACAGAAATGAAAATGGAAAGTTTAAGTCGGTGGATGAACTCACAAATATAACAGGTATAGGAGTAAAAACCTTAGAGAAATTGAGAGATAAGGTAGACATAAAATGAGTATTAGTATAGAATTATTAAAGAATTAGTATAATTTTAATGCTAAATAAAGCTTAATTTTAGAAAAAATAAAGTTTAATTTTAATTATAGATTAAGGAGGTAAAACCATGTCAAAAAGATTAACAGAACTTTCAAAGACCTCTGGATGAGCAGCTAAAATAGGGCCGGAGACCCTTTCAAAGATATTAGATAAATTACCTAAAATGTCAAATGAAAACTTATTAGTAGGAATAGAAACCTCTGATGATGCAGCAGTTTATAAGCTAACAGATGATATAGCAGCTATTCAAACTTTAGACTTTTTTACTCCAGTAGTAGATGATCCTTATACCTTTGGAGCCATAGCAGCTGCCAATTCCCTAAGTGATGTTTATGCCATGGGAGGAAAGCCTACAGTAGCTATGAATATAGTTTGCTTTCCAAATTGCCTTAATATAGATGTATTAGGAGAGATTTTAAAAGGTGGTGCCGATAAAGTTATAGAAGCAGGTGCCGTAGTGATTGGTGGACATACTGTTGAAGATGATGAACCTAAGTATGGATTATCTGTTATGGGAATAGTACATCCTGATAAAATTCTTAAAAACCACGGTTGTAAGGTAGGAGATGTACTTATATTAACAAAGCCTATAGGTACAGGAATTGTTAATACAGCTATAAAGGCGGAAATTGCATCTAAGGAAGTGTACAATGAAGCTGTAAAGGTTATGAGTACTTTAAATAAATATGCAGGAGAGATTATCGTAGATTACAATATAAATGCATGTACAGATGTTACTGGTTTCGGAATAATGGGTCATGGATATGAGATGGCATCAGCTTCTGATATAACCATAAAATTATTTAAGGATAAGATTCCAGTAATTAATGGTGCTAGGGAATATGCTGAAATGGGATTAGTTCCTGCAGGAACCTATAACAATAAAGGATATTTAGAAAATAAATATAAATTAGTAGATATTCCAGAATGGTTAGAAGATATTTTATTTGATCCACAAACCTCAGGAGGCTTATTAATATCTACCCCTAAGGATCAAGTTGAATCTATGATGGAAAGATTAATGGATTTAGAGATAAAATCTGCTATCATTGGAGAAGTAATTGACAAGGATGAAGTACCTCTAATTGTGGAGTAAAATTACTTATATCTTATTAAAGTAGTGTATAGGAGAAGTTATATGAATAAGGAATTATTAAGAAAACTACCTAAGATAGATGAACTTTTAAAACTTCAATCAGTAAATAAGTTAATAGAAGAAAATTCTAGAACTATAGTTTTAGAATCCTTAAGGGAAGCCATAGAATTTTATAGAAATGGGATATTAAAGGGCAGTGTGGAAAGTTTAAATACAGAACAAGTGTTAGATTTTGCAATTCATACCCTAGAAAGCAAAAACAAAATGCACCTAGAAAGGGTTATAAATGCCACAGGAACTGTTATACATACTAATTTAGGTCGATCTCTTTTGGGAAAAAAAGCCATTGAAAATGTGATAACAGTGGCAGGTAGCTATAATAATTTAGAGTATGATATAGAAAGTGGAAAAAGAGGTTCTAGATATTCTCATATAGAAGAAATTATTAAAAAGGTCACAGGAGCAGAAGCTGCCATGGTAGTAAATAACAATGCTGCTGCTATAATGTTAGTTCTAGATACTCTTGCAAAGGAAAAGGAAGTTATAGTTTCTAGAGGAGAACTAGTAGAAATAGGTGGTTCCTTTAGAATACCAGAAGTTATGAAGTTTAGTGGAGCTAAGCTTATAGAAATAGGAACTACTAATAGAACACATCTATATGATTATGAAAATAATATAACGGAAAATACAGGAGTACTTCTAAAGGTTCATACCTCTAATTTTAAAGTTTTAGGCTTCACAGAAAGTGTGTCCTTAGAGCAACTTGTAGAACTGGGAGAAAAACATGAAGTTCCAGTGGTAGAGGATATAGGTAGTGGAGTTCTTATAGACTTTGGTAAATATGGTTTTACCTATGAACCTACCGTACAGGACAGTATAAAAAAAGGTATTGATGTAGTAACCTTTAGCGGAGATAAAATGCTAGGTGGTCCACAGGCAGGCATCATTGTTGGTAAAAAGAAATACATAGATAAGATGAAAAAAAATCAACTAACGAGGGCTCTAAGAGTTGATAAAATGACCTTGGCTGCCTTAGAAGGTACTTTAAAATATTATATAGATGAAAAAGAAGCTGTAGATAATATTCCATCTTTAAATATGATTTTAATGCCTAAGGAAGAAGTTAAGAAAAAATGCATACTTCTAAAGAGAAAACTGCAAAATAAGACTCAGGACTTTAAGGTTTATATAGACAAGGGAGAATCAATGGTAGGTGGAGGGTCTATGCCTACAGAAAAAATTGAAACCTACGTAATTAAGGTAACCAGTGATAAATTTTCTCCAGTAGATATGGAGAGAAAACTTAGATTAGGAGAAACTCCATTAATAGCTAGAGTTTACAACGATGAACTAGTATTAGATGGAAGGACCTTATTTAAAGAAGATTTTGATGAAATAGTACAATGTTTTAAGGCTTTAGAGTAGATTAGATCAATCAGGTGGGTTACTACCTATCTGCTCTATTAGAAAACAGTTGCTTTGAAAGGATGAAGTTAAATAGATGAAGCATATAATCATAGGTACTGCTGGACATATAGATCATGGTAAAACTACCTTAATTAAAGCTCTTACAGGAAGGGAAACGGATACCTTACAAGAAGAAAAAAATAGAGGAATATCTATAAATTTAGGATTTACCTATTTTGACTTACCTTCAGGAAGAAGAGCAGGGATAATTGATGTACCAGGTCATGAAAAGTTTATTAAAAATATGCTAGCAGGAATAAGTAGTATAGATGTGGTGTTACTTGTAATAGCTGCGGATGAAGGAATAATGCCGCAAACCAGGGAACACTTTGAAATATTAAAACTTTTAAATATTAAAAAAGGTATAGTAGTATTAACAAAGGCAGATTTAGTTGAAACTGATTGGTTAGACATGATAAAGGAAGACATAAAGGAAGAGTTTAGGGATACTTTCTTAGAAGATGCACCTATTCATGCAGTGTCATCTAAGACTAAAATGGGTTTTGAAGAATTAATTAAGGATATAGATAAATTAACTGAAGAAGTAGAAGCAAAGGATACAGAAGGTCACTTTAGATTACCAGTAGATAGATCCTTTAGTATAAGTGGTTTTGGTACAGTAGTAACTGGAACTATAATAAGTGGAAAGGTATCCCTAGGTGATACCGTAGAGATATATCCTGGCAAGGTTAAGGCTAAGGTTAGAGGGATAAGAGTCCATGATGTGCCTTCAGAAGTTGGAGAAGCAGGCCAGCGTTGTGCTATAAACCTTGCCAATATTAAGGTATCAGAGGTACAAAGAGGTAATGTAGTAGCTAAAGAAGATATTATGGAACCATCCTTAATCATAGATTGTAAGTTATACCATATAAAAACCGCTGAAAAATCTATAGTAAATAGACAAAGGGTAAGGTTATATCACGGGACAGAAGAAATAATCTGTAGAATTGTACCCTTAGATAAAGAAGAAATTAAACCTGGACAGTGGGCTTATGTTCAGCTTAGACTAGAAAAGCCTATTACGGCTCAAAGAAATGACAGATACATCATAAGAAGTTATTCTCCAATGAATACTATAGCAGGAGGAATAATAATAGAGCCTAATGCAAAAAAATCTAAGAAAATCACAGCAGAGTACTTAGAAGAATTGAAATTAAAAGAAAGTGGTAAATCCACTAATATTTTAGAAAATACAGTGAAAAACTTAAGTGATACTTATCCAGATACTTTAGCTATATTAAAGAGTCTAGGAAAAAATATGGATAACATAGAAGAAGAGTTGGAAGCTTTAGAGATTCAAGGTAAGCTAATAAGACTAGGTGGAAAGGATAATAGTATATTCATTCACCAAGATTTTTTAAAGGATAGAACTAAAGAATTAAAGACTTTGATAGAAGGTTTCCATAAAAAGAATCCATTAAAAATTGGAATGTCTAAAGAAGAAGCTAAAAATAAAATATTTACTAAAAAATTAAAACAAAAGAATTATGATGAGATATTAAACATGTTAGTAGAGAAGAAAACAGTAAAAGTTAGTGAGAAGTTTATAGCTTTATATGATTTTAATGTAACCTTGAATAAAGAGCAGGAAAGAATGAAAAATTTTATAATAAATGAATATAAAAAGTTAAAGTTTACACCTCCTAAGTATGCAGACTTAGCTTCAGTGGAAAAAGATAAGGTTGGCTTTAAGATGGTAAATGAACTTCTACTAGATGAGGAAATTTTAATTAAATTAAATGAAGACTGTACTCTTCTTAAGGAAGATTATGAAGAGGCTAAGAGTAAAATAAGTGAGCATATTCTTAAGAATGGCTCTATATCAGCAGCTATAGCTAAAGAGCTTCTTGAAAGCAACAGAAAATATACTATTGCTATTTTAGAACACTTAGATAGTATAAAATTCACTAAACGTGTAGAAAATGATAGAGTAATGTATTAATAGTGAAAAAAATCAAGTATTGATGATATTGATACTTGATTTTTTATCTATTACATCTTATAATACCAAGTGTAGGAAGTAATATGGGAGTAGATAGGTGCTGGTGTGCCTGCCGGTCTTCAAAACCGAGTTGCCGTGCTAAGACCACGACGGGTGAGTTCGATTCTCACATATTCCCGCCAAAGTAATATAAGGACTTGAAAG
>Ga0213825_1002484_pt1 | contig 11706 bp, 17 predicted proteins | sample MC6MC0900MG_FD_179896 | JGI IMG/M metagenome (GOLD analysis project Ga0213825, IMG submission 179896) | Enriched soil aggregate microbial communities from Iowa State University, Ames, United States - MC6-MC0900-MG | ecosystem: Environmental > Terrestrial > Soil > Unclassified | place: USA: Iowa... | reverse complement strand
TCGGTGATGCCCGCACAGCCTTGAGCGTTTCCTCTGAGTTCAATCCAGACGTCGTGCTTCTTGATGTCGAACTGCCGGACGCCTCTGGGCTAGTTCTAGCCGGTCAGCTACGAGCTCTCTCTCCGCATGCTCGCATCATTATCCTGAGTGGCCTGTCTTCGAGTCACGGGATGGACAACTTACCCCCTAACGTTGATGCATATTTGGTCAAGCCGGTGGACTTTGACGTATTGCACGAACAAGTTCGCCTCACACGTTGAGTTCACTGCCCCAGGAAAGCAAAACGCCCCGGCGCATGGCCGAGGCGTTAATTTAGGGCGAACTTGCTACGAGTCTGGGTAAATTCTGATCTTTTTGTCCGGAAAGGTCAAGCAGTTTGCTGCATCCGCGCCACGCGACAGATTTAACACTCTAAGCAGGAGACCGGTCGACCAACCCTCCAGTTATCCGCCCGGGACGGCGCACACAGGTAAATTTTATGAGCCAGTCTTTCCAACTGGTGCAACCCACCAGCCCTTTAGTTGCTCCCAACTTCGCTGAAACCAGGATCTACGATCCAGCACCGTCCTACAGCGCAGCTCCATATTCTCGATAATACGATTAAGTTCTTCATTGACTAGATCGCCTTCGCCCACCTCCCAAATCTGCTCCTCCCAATTTCTGCGCTGGGCACGCGACTTTGCCATTCTCGCGTTGTCATTGGGGTCCGCGATATCAAAGTCATCGTTGATGTTAGCGGTGAGGACCAGCATATTAGCTGCAGTGAAAAGCTTGTTCGTTAACATGCGCATTGCATCAAACGACTCTCTGGTATCCACCCCAAATCTGGCCATAAATGTATATTTCGTAGATTCTAGTTCAGCGAAAAGCGACATATCATTCGAATATCGCTTCCACAAAGGCGCGACTGTCCGCCGCCAATGAAATCGTTCGTCGCTCTCGCCGGGCTCCTGAGTGACTTCACTGGACTCTGCCCCCACGGCGAAGGGACTACGCATTCGCCTAATAGAATCTCGTGCTTGGTAGAAAAGTCGAAGAGTTTCTTCCGCAAGTTCAATCTCGCGTTTTCCGAGAAAATCCCGGTGCCACGCTCGCACACCGATCACCGCAAGAAGTGCAGCGACAAAAGTCAGAATATCTCTAAGAAGGGATAGCGCGTCACTAAGTGTCATTTTTTTCACGCAGAGGGATACCGAATTTGAGTCGCCCCCAGATTCAGGCAATAGGTACAACAAAGGAAGGGCGCGAAATTTTATCTGTGGCCAAGCCACTTGCCCCGGGCAGCGCGAATTTAGACGCTAAAACTAAGGCGCATGTGAAATTTCAGCACTTCCGTCAGCCGTTTCACTCATTGTGATACTGCCAGTATCTGAATCAATTTCCACGTGGAATTTTTTCAGTCGGATAGTCACTGGCACTTCTCCTACGAGTTGACCGAGCAAGCTAAATTTTAGGTTTGTATCCAAGCGCGCATCTTGCTCGCCTGGTGGAACTTCAATATTTGCCTCAGGCGTGAAGCGCAAACGCTTTAGGTTAATTCTAGTCGTATCACCCTTTAATAAAAAATAAGCCAAATCTATATCTGCAATATCCTGTCGAGAAAAATGCGGGTCCGGCGGCAAGGCAAAATCAGAATCAAGTGCCTTAGATACCAAATACAGCCTGCCAAGCAATCGAAACCATCGCAGCAACGGCTCGTAAGATTTAAAGGCATCCTCGACAGGGTTCAACCGCCCAGTCTTTCCTTTATGGCTAGCTTCTAAATATAAGGCGCACTCGATATTGACCTTATCCACCCAGTTCGCAATTGACGCCAGCTCGTCGAATTCTTTGAGCGCCTTCCCGCTGATTGCAGCCGAATTTATCCCGAAGGAGAACTCTGGTTGTCGCGGGCTGTCGGGCAGAGGAAGAAGCAGCTTTCCATTAAACACCGAGTCCAGGCCGTCCGTTGAGATCGCCAGGCCAAGGGGCCCTCGATACATTCTTGCCTTTATAGCTAGACCAGGAGAGTTTATAGAGAATTTTCTCCCGGGATATATTCGAAGCGTAGAATAGCCAGAGGGTACCGGCTGAATCGTGATCTGCGCACTTGATGCTTTTTTCCCCTGGATTTCAGAAAATACGGGAGATCCTTCCACGGACAAATTTTCTACGTCGAATGTTCGCGGCAGACCAAACCCGAACGCTTCCGCCGCGCGCTGAATATTTTCGGCGTTTCCCGATGCTTTAAACTTGAAAGTTGCACGGACTGGTTTCGCTTTCGCGTAAATTTCGTATTGCCGCCCGCTAGCCCCGTGGCTTATTTTAATGCCGACATTTGGGTCTAAGGAGTTTAGGGCACGAAAGTCTTCCAACTCGTGAGCCATTGGAAACCTGACTTGATCTTTTATCAGCCCACCCAGATATGCTTCGAAAGCGTTTCGATCCAATAGATCGTTTTTTAGTTCGAATCTAATTTGACTGTAACCACTACCACACAGGAGCGCCGGATTCTCCACCGCCCATTTCTGCGCATGAACCCAATACAACTTTCCTTCGCCAGTTATTCTAACCACAAAAACGGGAAGCACATTTACCGCATACTCACGCAGGCGAGACTTCGAGACTTTCGCTGAAACCCAGCCATTACGGCTCGTTTGTGCCGTCCCCTTCGCCTGAACCAAGAACCGCGCGCCATAGTACTTTTTTGAATCTGGAGCGACAAATAGATCGTATCCTGTGTCGATCCGATCCGTGCCCACATTCCAAGACCAAGAAATGAAGAGCCTCTCGATATCGATTTCGCCAAGCGTGCCAGTTCGTTTACTATCGGGAAAGTTCATAAACTCTTCCTCGGGATTTTCTGCCGAAGTCTAGCAGCACTCCGCCAATAGCAGCATTCGTTACGCTGCGGCGGCCTAAGTCGCCGGTTACAACGTCCGGCGCCGCTCGTCGCGCGCGCCAAACTCAACGGGCCTCCATCTCGCTCCGGTGGCGCTAACCGACGATAAGCCTGCACAACCTCAGCAACGAGCAGACAAGTCGGGGAAAAATTCAGCTTTTAAGTCGTAGTCTGCTTTTCGTGAAAGGCCAGATGAGATGGCCGTAGCAAACATGCGGCCATCTTCTGCGTCCGCTCTTGTTGGATTCCGCGGGGCGACTCGACTCGCAAGATTATTTCTTACTCTGAGCGATAAGTTCAATAACCCTCTCGAGGAGATCGACCTCATTCTTTTCCAGTTTTCGTGATTCTAGTATTTCGGACGACTCATCAGCCCGCAGGACCCCTGCCTTCGAAAAAAATGACTCGTTCTTGACTAAGTCAAAAGGATCTACTGGTTTCCCGCTTTCAGCTGCGCAACGTATCAGGGCTAGCGTCTCTTCACGATTTCGCTTTATCGCTTCATAATATCGAAATTCATCCATCGCCGCGCGATACTGTCGCAGAAAGAAGAATGCCACGAGTTCGATAAAGAATAGAATTCCAAACTTCGGGCCTAGTTCGATTAGCGTTGACAGCCCCGATTGCGGGTCACGCGCCGTCTGAATTGTCTCCACATAGAAAAACACAAGCCCCATTCCCGCAACGACGACCCCGATAAAAAGGTAAACGCCTGCCCGGCTATAAAGACCCTGTGACAGGGCCCTCGAGCTAGTTGCATAGTACGAAAATAGCTGCGCCGCAGACAATGACGACATTTCGTCCGATTTTAAATGTTCCAAACCTCGTTGTGCAGGGGGCGAAATCACAATCGGAGTTTGTTCGGCTACAACTGCAATGCTGGTTGCTGGTGGTGACCCTTCCCGCGGTCTATTTTTCAATCTGGATCGAATGGCTTCGAGCGGTAAAGCACTAAAAATCAAGTTAAAGACAAATACTAAAACCAACAGTCCCATTGGCCCTAAAACTCCAATCAATGGAAAAATAGTTGGTTCAAAATTTGCACGATTTTCATTCGCATCGACAAGGATCGTGATAAACAGCAAAAACGCAATGAGTACCCAGAGGACCGACTCCACTGCCCGCTTCAGCCCTTCACGACGCAGAAATTTCTCTGTAAGCATTTCAGATTGACGTTGAGTGGATATTGATTCCATGGCGCACAAGATAGTGTTAGATATTGGTTAACAGTGGCTGCGTCTCTTGGCTGGGGCCATTTCCCCGACATGCCACGCCACAAACAAAATGTTATATTTTGTAATTAATATACCATTAATTTCTTGCGCAACAGCAGTTTTTTAGTCCTGATTTGGGCCGTCATGATGATTGAACACAATCGGAAGTTCGAATTCGATGTCCAACCCTTTGCAATACCGTGCCCGGTATCGCGAACAAGCCTGGGGGGAAGGACCTCTCGCTAAATCGATATCGCGAGAGCTTCAAGTAATATGGGGCCCGCTGGACCGAACCACAACGTCGGCATCGCCCATGGCACGATCCAATCTGGTCAGGGCCATTAGCCTTTCCGGTCCAGCAAGATTGCGATAGGCCTGCAAGACATCATGCAACGTCGACTTAGGCACATCGAACCGATCTGACAGATCCCGAATCCGCGGCCGACCCCGCAGCATTCTGCAAACCAGCATATCGGTCACCAGCCGCTCCCTCCCCTCGCCTATCGGGTTCAGCCATTCCGACACGGCCCGCGCACTTTCAGCACCTTCTAGGCCCGTCGCATGTTGGGCGCGCAGCAGGTGAAAGCCAATGCTCTGGCCTAGCGTGCGCTCCATCAACTTGACGATGAACACCGCCTGCGCATGCCACTCATGCGGGGACAAACCGGATAGCGCCTTTCGGTCATACGTGGCGTCGAAGCGCTCTCGCAGCGCCTCACAAACGAGCTGCGTCGGATTCTTAGGCTCGATGGGCATAGCCAGCATCAGATAGGCCACAGCGATCGCGTGCTCCGCGCATGCGAAGGTTCCAGCTTCACGCCGCATTTTTCTTCACTCCCTGGGCGGGTTCCATGTCCAGCACCGTCAGCACCACGGACACGCCCGGCACCAGGCCGTAGACCTTGCGCTTGCTGGCCTCGACCACTTGGGCGTCATCGCGGTAGGCAACGCCGTTGCAGCCGTCCTTGATGGCCTTCTCGACGTTGTCGCCGTCCGGCTTGACCGTGGGCGCGATCTCGCCAGCGGCCGCACGGCGCTGCCGCACGCCGGACCAGGATTGCGGGATGGGCAGGATTATGTCCAGGTCCATGCGTATAGGCCCCGTATAGGCCTCGCGCCCGGCCATGGCCTGGGCCGCGACCAGCTTGACCAGGCTTTCATAGGCCACCGTCGCCTCTGGCGTGTAGTGCTTAGTGAACACGCGCGGCGCACCCGTCCTGGCATCACGACCTATACGCGAGCTGGATTTCGCGCGGCCCTTTCCTTGCGGCACGCCGGGCACCGTAAACGTGATTTGGTTCGACATCATGCTCCCTCGCTGCGCACGCCGCGCAGCCATTCGATACGCGCGGCCGTCTTGGCCGCGGGCGCTGGTTTGTGGTCCCGGCATTCGCGCGGGTATTGCGGGCTGACGAAGGTGCCCGGGCGGTCTGTCATGGAGGCGCAGCGGCCCAGGCCAAGCTGGGCGTACTTCGGGGCTTCGCGCAGCGTGAACAGCACGCAGCTGACGCACTGGACGGTGGCCGTCATATGTGGACCCCAAGGTCTGCGCGAGCGCGGGCTTTGTCGTCTTCGCTCAGGCCGGCGGCGGCAATCACCCTGGCCTTGAATGAGGGGAACGGCTCGCCCTGCTCCTGCACGATGTCCAATTCAGCGCCCTTCGATTCCAGCCCTGACGCGGTGGTGAGCCACGCCAGCGGGTCGGACTTCGAAACAGCCGGGCGCGCGCTGTTGACGGCGCTTTTCGCTTGCGGCGGGTTCAGCACCTTGGCAACGAAGATGTCCAGGAATCCTGGCGTGATGGGTCCTTGGTCCCCTGTCGCCTCGCGATCCAGCACTGCCTGGTTGTAGGCGTCCAGGAGCTCCAGGCCGCTGGCGTCCGCGTCCACCCATGCCCTGATGCGCGGGTCGCTGGCGTTCGTGCCGCGGGGCTGTTTCCCTCGGGCCTGCTCACGGCGGCGCAGCCAGACCGCGACGGCCATTGCGCGTTCTTCGAGCGTCTTCTCGCCGTCCAGCGACGGCGGCGCAGGGCCGTCGTCGTGCGCGATTGCGTGCGCGTGAGACGCCGCCGCTGCTTCTTCTTTTTTATATGTCCCTGTCCCTGTCCCTGTCTTAGCCGTGACATCCCCGTGACTTTCCTTGTGACTTCCTCCTGGTGTCACAGTGACACTCTTGTGACCCGCCGTGACAGTTAAGGTTATGCCGCGTGACGCCGCGACCTCGCGCAGCTGTGACGTCGTCGTACCCTTCGCGGGTAGGATTACGCCGACCTCGCGCAGGGCCGCGAACAACAGTTTTCGGTCTTCACGCTCCTCGCGCTTGCGGTCGTTGTCGCCTTCCTTCGCGGCCTGGTGCTCCTCTCGCTTCGCCATGGCCTTGATCGCCTCGGCGGCTATCACCGGGTGGTAAAGGCGGCCGTCAGCGCATTTCACGAAGCCACGCAGGGCCATGTCCTTTACCTTGCGCCATGCGGGCAACTCCTTGCCGGCGAGGTGGGCAAGGATTCTGTCATCGTCGGGCAACGACGCGGCCGGCTCCTGGTTCCAGCTCTTGCACCATAGCCGCAGAGCCGTCTTGAACTCCTCCCCGGTCGATAGGGCCATCATGTCGCTATCCAACAGGCGCTCCGTGTGCAGCGGCATGAATGGCAGGCCGCGCAGGTTGCACTCTGGTGGCGTCATCGGCGGCGGAAGATCCTGATAATCTTTCACGAATTCGTCCACCTGAAGATTCTGCCCGCGACCAAATTTCCACGAGCGCCGCCATGTACCAGGTTCCATCCCATCTGATCCAATCGAGCAAGCAGTCCTTCGAGCTGCAACTCCCCGTCCAATTTCTCAAAAAGCTGGAATGGGACGTGACCCAACTGTCGGACTTGGAGAAGCACTTGGACATTCGCTCGGTCTATCAATCGATCAACTGCGCGATTACGGCGTGGCACATGACAGACTGGGTATTCCAATTCATGACCGATGGCCAACGGGCCAACTTCACGCCGGCTAGAGCTGCCCATCTCCCGGAGGAAATCGCGCGATCGTCCGCCCCTGATAAAGCGTGGCGGCAACTTAAAGACCAACTCGCGAAAGCTCAACTGAACCAGTTCCGCAGGCGCATCATGAAAGCGAGTGACGAGCTCCGCATTTGCCGATACGTTGCTGATACCTCTAAGCATCGTCTTCTGACCCACAACCCTGACTATGAACTTCAAGCGACCACTGTCTCCTGGAATCCTGACGGTGGGGCGACGTGGCAATTCCCTCTCGTCTTCGATGGGCCGAAGCAGCACCGACTTCCCGAATTGATGCATAGGGCGCACCGCTTTTGGACGATCTATATCCGCTGGCTCAGCAACTCCAAATAAGCGCTTGGGCTGGCCCAAAATCCTGCGTCGCGAATGCTCGCAAATATCTTTTATGCTGCCTCCGCGCGTGTTGACGCGAGCGCCCTTCCCAACATGTCCACATTGGCGGCAAGCCGAGGCGTAAGGCAAATTCCATTGGTCCTCCTCGTACCCACGTCCCAAAAAGGCAATTACCGATCGACGATGGCGGTAGGCCGGCAACGCATCCTTCATGACGGGTCCGCCTCTTTGGCAGGGATCTGCAAGCCCGCGGCAGCCATCTGCCGCTCCACCGTCGCGCGCGCCTCGCGCAGCGCGACGATGGACTCCGAAGTTTCGCGATGAGCCTGAATGAGTTCTTCCTTGGTCGCTTGGCCGTCGAGCAATGCCGCCAGTGCGGCGCTGGCCTCGGCCTGCTCTCGCAGCACGTTGGCCAACTGCGTGACGCACATGACGTCCGAGCCTTCGGTGGCCAGCGTGCGCACCGCCAAGTTGAGCGGGCGCAAAAGATCGTCGACGCAATGCCTGCGCCGGTCATGCGGCATGGCAGCCAGAACCGACGGTAAGAAGTTGGCGGGCAGGAGGTTGTTCTCCTTGCTCTCATCGTCCAACCAGCGCGACACGCGATCGGCATTGGCCTTCATGCGTGCGAACGCGTCCTGCGTGGGCGGCTCGAATCGAATACCGGTTACGGCCGGGCCGTTGCGGGCTTCGTGTTCCCGCACGATCGTCTCGACCATCGTTTCCCGGGACCAATCCAGCGACTTGCGCCAGGCCGACGTGTGATCGCGCAGGACGGCAATCAGGGTTTTGTGCGATTCATGTCGCATGCTTCAAATACTCCAGGCAGTTACATTCCCACCAGACGAGCAGACCGAGGGGGCACGGAGGGAATGAAGATGGAAGACGGCGCAGCCCAGGCCACGCTGGCGCTGCTTAAATTGGCTAAGGAGATCGCGAACAACACGTTCGGCCAGGCCGAAGAAGCAACAGTCCGGGAGGTGTTTATGCGCCTGTGCTACGAGACGGACGCGCGATTGGATGCGGTGCTGGACCATGAGTTGGCCATCACTCGGCACTGAGCCATGACAACCCAAAATTGGCGAGGACCCCTTCCCGCGGCTACGATCGGCGTAGCCCGGATTTTCCGGGCGTGGCGACCAACCACAACCAACTTTCCCCACAGGAGAGGTTCTCATGACTCGCGACGAGTACTTCGCAGCCGTAGCAGTGTTCCAGAAGCTCTGCGAACAGCAGCCAAATCTAATAATGCCAGTCGCTCCCGGCGCAACGCTGGGAACGAATTTGGCGAAGACTATGGCCGCTTTCATCACCGAACACGTCCGGCTTCAGAAGGAGCTCCTGAAGGACTAGTCCCATTCAGGATCTGCCATGCACGAACGCCCGCCTCGGCAACGGCGCGGGCTGCTTTTTCCGCGTCACCGTCAGCGGCCTGGCATGCAACATCCGCCGCCACCATAACGGCCTGCTGGATCACATCGCGCTGGATGTCATGCGGGATATCGCCCGACTTGATGTCACTCATTCTTTCCCCTTGGAACGTCAAAGAGCGGTCGAGCGATCAGACTGAGGCAATCCTTCGGATATGGGGATCGCTCATGGCCACCCTCCCCGTCGCAGTTCCCGCGCAACGTAGAATCGGGAGTTCTCACACAGCCCTTTTCCACATTGGGGGAACTCGTTTGGATTTTTCGCTGATCACCAGTGCCGTCAGCGCCATCAATGGCGCGATTGACCTCGGCAAAGGAGCCTTGTCTATACGGGACGAAGCCAAGGCGATGGAGATAGTTCGGGCCATGAACGAAAAGCTGCTCGACGCCCAGCAACGCCTCTTTGAACTCGGGGCTGCCGTTAACGCGTTGCAGCATGAGAACTTCGAAGCTGCACGAGAATTGCGCGAACTCAAGGAAGTCCTTGCAGAGCGCGGCCGATACTCGCTTGTCGAGATCAGTCCCGGCCAGTTCGCATACAAGACAAATCTCGCCCCCGCAGTTGGCGGGACCAGCGACCCAGCTTTCCCGCAGCCTGATCACTACATCTGTCAGCAGTGCTTCGATGGGCCTGCTAAAGCCAAGGTCGTCTTGCAGCGCAAATTCTTGATGGGCGAGGCCTTCCTCTTGGCGTGCCCCAGCTGCAAAATGACTTGGGTTCGACCACGATGACGACATCGAAATCATGCAGCCTCCTGCTGACCGATTCTGCCGTCCTCACTTCGCCGCGTCTCGCCAAGCAATTCAGCGGGCAAGTGCTTGCGCGCTATAGCAGCCACCACACGGTCCTGCAACCTCGGAGGCAGGACCTCCGGCCACTGGTAATAGGCTTGCGGCGTGATAGCCATTGCTTGAGCGGCAGCCGCTGTAGAGCCGCCAAGCAGTCGGGTAGCTTCGGATTTCTTCATATCAAAATTAAAGCATTCTTTAATTTTGAAAGCAACCATACTTTCTTATCTTGAAAGTACGCTTTCATTCATGACAAATACATACGGCAACCGTCTGAACGAAGCCCTGCGCCTAGCAAACCGCGAGCGCCAAGAGCTAGCCGACGCTATCGCCGTAAGCGTCCAAGCGGTTGGTCAAGTGATCGCAGGAAAAACGAAGGCACTGACTGCCGAGAATTCTGAGCGTGCCGCGCGCTTTCTCAGAGTCGATCCGTATTGGCTCGCAACCGGCGAAGGAACTCCTGACGCTAAGCCGGGCGCAACAGCAGCACCGTGGCCGTTCTCAATGATCTCTCCAGAACAGTGGGCGGGCCTATCCGACCTGCAACGAGGGCGGATCGAAGGATATGCAGAATCCGTCCTAAAGGAACCCGCTCCTGTCAAAAGCTCTGGTCATCCGAAGGCGGCTTGAACGTTCCCCAGTTCGCTTGCAGTTGGTCATCGACAACGACAGGCCACCGAACCGATGACGAGTGACCGCCAGCTAACAACGCCAGCACCAACCGCTTCGTGCGGTTTTTTTTCGCCTTAAATTTAAAGCATGCTTGATTTCAAAAATAAAGCATGCTTTACTTGCTCCCATCAGTTCGTTTCGGTGTCCGGCACCGAAACGAACACTCTTGGGAGAAATCGTGAAAACACCGCCCACCGACAAAGCGAGTCGGGCCATTGCGTCGCGAGAGGCCCATGAATGCCTGCGCTCCTCTGCAAAAGTGCAGGCGTACAGCGACGATCAGATCATCGGTGCACTGTGCGATCTCTTCGCAGGCCGTACCTGCAACGCGTTCGGCGAAGACCTCGAATGGTGGGCCGAAACCCTCCAATGCGATCTCGCTCCCGAAGCCGCGTCCGGTGTGGCCTTGGTTGCGCTGAGCAAATGGCCCTTCGACCAACGCGCCGGCGCCGCTGGCGTGAAAGCCCTGCAAGACGAACTGCTGAAGCGCGCACGCATGCTGATCGACCGCAGTGCACGCGTCATCGAGGAGGTGACCTGATGCTCGGGTTCCTCATCGCTGGTGTCTTGGCCGTTGCTGCCGCCGTGCGCGATGCGATCGCGGCCCGTCGGAAGTCGCGCAAATGATCGCCGCCCTCTCCTTCTTCACAGTTGCGTACGCGATGGCTCGCGCCATTGACGAGTTCGCCGCCTATCGCCGTCGCACAGACCCCTGGAGCGCAAAAGCATGACAGTGACCGTTCTCGGCGTGGACCCGCGCAGCCGGAGCAAGACCAAGCTGCAGCCGCCCGCCCCTCTTCCCCATGTCTCGCGCCGCGCCCTGGCGCGCGTGCGTGATCGAATTGAACCGCCGAAGGCCTGCCATTGCTGCGGCGGCCCAGTGAAACTGACCAACAACAGCGCAATCTACAACGGGCACTCCTTCGGCGAATGGCCCTTCGTATATCGCTGCACGCAATGCCAAGCCTACGTGGGTCTGCATCCGGACACGGATCTGCCGCTGGGCATCATGGCCGATCGCGCGACCATCGCGGCGCGCAAGGAGGCGAAGGCCTCCTTTCAACGGCTGACCGCGGCGCGATTCGGCTACGACCGCAGCGCGGCGTACGCCTGGTTAGCGCAAGCGCTGGGCATCGCCAAGTCGATCTGCCACTTCGCCATGTTCACCGAAGCCCAGGCTCACCGCGCCGGCGAAGTCTGCCGCCTCGAACTTGGGAGCCGCCGCGTATGACGGCCGCCACTCTCTGGGTCCTCCTGGCCTTCCTGCCCGCCACCCACAACCGGCCGCCGGTCATGGTCATTGAGCGGTTCACAACCCAAGCCGAATGTCTCGACGTGCTGGCGGTTTTCCCGTTCGGC